>OCHG01001761.1_pt1 | contig 13073 bp, 10 predicted proteins | sample 1538801 | NCBI WGS metagenome assembly OCHG01 (sample SAMN04571727, study PRJEB22368) | human gut metagenome | biome: human gut; material: stool | host: Homo sapiens | place: Luxembourg | collected 2012-09-20 | reverse complement strand
TGCGGATGCGGCGGTTGCCCAGATGGTCGATGTCATCGGTGGTGCCGATGCCGTGATCAAGGCCCAGCAGGTAGTTGACGGAGGCAAAGATGTCATCGACGGTGACGGTGCGGCTGATCAGAACATCATGGTTCTGGCGCAGCAGCTCCTTCTGCTCTTCCACATCGGAGGTGGTGTCGAGGATCTTGCGGATCTCGGCAAAGTTGGCGCGCTCATTGACACCGGCCTCGGCCTCGACGTCGAAGCTGAAGAAGTTCTGGGCATTGACGCAGCCGTTGGAGATGACAATGAACGGACGGGGCTCCTCGCCCTTCTTCTCAACGAGGATGGTAACGCGGGTAACACCGGCGTTATCGATCTCCTCGGCCTTGGCCATGTTGATCTTCTCGCCCTTGGCGGCCAGCAGCTCGCCGGTCAGCGGGGCGATGATGTCCTCGGCAGCCTTATAACCGGCAATGCGGCGGGTCAGGCTGAGCTTGTTGTTCATCTTATAGCGGCCAAAACGAGCCAGGTCGTAACGGCGCGGGTCAAAGAACAGGTTGTTCAGGTGCGCGCGCGAGTTTTCCACCGTCGGGGGCTCACCGGGGCGCAGCTTGCGGTAGACCTCGAGCAGGCCCTCCTCGGTGTTGTGGGTGATGTCCTTCTCGAGAGAGGCGTTGATCTTCGGCTCGGAATCGCCGAAGAACTGCTTGATCTGCTCATCGGTGGACAGGCCCAGGGCACGCAGCAGCGTGGTAACGGGCAGCTTGCGGTTCTTATCGATACGGACGTAGTAAACGTCAGAGGAGTCCGTCTCATACTCCAGCCAGGCGCCGCGGTTGGGGTTCATGGTGGCGGTGAACAGGTCCTTGCCGGTACGGTCCTTGCTGGAGCCGTAGAAAACGCCGGGAGAACGGACCAACTGGGAGACGATGGCACGCTCGGCACCGTTGGAGATGAAGGTACCAGCGTCGGTCATGAGCGGGAAGTCGCCCATGAAGATCTCCTGCTCCTTCACCTCGCCGGTCTGCTTGTTGAACAGACGGGCCGTGACGTACAGGGGTGCCGCATACGTGGCATCCCGCTCTTTGCATTCTTTAATAGAATACTTGGGGTTCTTGTCCAGCCGGTAATCGACGAACTCCAGCACGAGGTTGCCGGTGTAGTCCTCGATCGCGGCAATGTCGTGGAAGACCTCATGCAGGCCCTCCTCCAGGAACCAGTTGTAAGAGTTTTTCTGGATCTCGATCAGATTGGGCATACCAATCACTTCGTTGATGTGGGAAAAGCTCATGCGGGTCGTTCTGCCGTTTTGTACGGGCTTGACCTTTACCATAAAACGCGACCACTCCTATTCCATAGATTGACAAAGTTGGCGAAAGCGACCCGAAAGGCAGCTGTGAAACTGCGGCATATTCGTCGTTTTTCACAAACTTTTTGATTTTACAGATTTTGCAAAATTCCTTTAGGGCGCTCTATTCCATTTTTGTGATACTGTTTTAGTATACAGGGTAAACGGCTTGCTGTCAAGGGTTTTTCGGCTTTTTTATGAAGTTTTTCCGTTCCATCGAACGCCCGGGTGGGTGTAACAAAATTTCGGCAATTTGCTGATTTTGCACCGTTTCCCTCCGCTTGACAAATTCGGTACAGCGGTTACAGGGTGCGGTTTTTGGCAGTTTTCACAAGGTTGGGTGTGATATTTTAAACAGGTTGTCTCTTGACAGGCGGGGTGGTTTTACGGGATAGTACTATACAGAATCCTTATTAAAATTGGAAAGGCGTTTTGCACATGAATCTTCTCGGCCAGAAAATCACCCTGCGGCGCATCCTTGGCATGATTGCGGGCGTCGTCATCATCGGCATCGGCATTGCGGTGTTCAAGTTCTCGCGCCTGGGCAACGACTCCATCAGTGCGCTGAACCTGCGGTTGGCGGAGCTGGTCGGCCTGCCGTTCAGCATCGAGAATGTGCTGATGAACCTCTGCCTTTTCGTGCCGCAGCTGCTTTGGGGGCGGCGGTACATCGGGCTTGGCACCATCATCAACAGCTTCTGCATCGGGTTCATCGTCACGTTTACCGGCGACGCGATGACCGCCGTCTTTGGCTCTGCCGACACGCTGCCGGTGCAGCTGCTTTGGGTCGCTGTGGCGGTGTTGGTCATCGCGCTGGGGTGCTCGCTGTACCAGACGGCGGATTTAGGCGTCGCGCCGTATGACGCGCTCTCGCTGATGCTGGCAGACCGGCTGCCTGTCCCCTACTTCGGTTGCCGCGTGTTCACCGATGCGCTGTGTGCGGTGCTTGCCTTCCTGTTGGGCGGACTGATCGGGCTGGGCACCCTGATCTGCGCCTTCGGGTTGGGACCGTTCGTGCAGTTCTTTACAAGGCATTTTTCGGAGAAGGTGCTGCGGTACAAGCCGGAGAAGAAATAGAAGCATCGTAGGGCGGGGTGCCCCCGACGGCCCGGCAGCGCTCCGGCTGCCGCAGCGCTTCTGCGGGCGAGCAGTGCTCGCCCCTGCGATGCACTTTTCGACAGGCTGCGGGCGCCTGCGGCCTCGGAGGCCGTAGGGGCGGATTCTATATCCGCCCGCGGAGCCTTGCCCTGCATCTCTAATAAAACAAAAAAGGACCGTTTCCACACCCGGAAACGGTCCTTTTCTGTCACATTTTAATGATTCCAAACGCATTGGCCACCGAGCTTGCCAGAATGACGGCGGCAAAGACCGGGCAGAGCCAGCGGATCATGAAGCGGAAAATCCTCTTGCGGCGGAAGGGCTGGCCGTCCAGCTCAACCTCCTGCTCGATCTTGTCCACGCCGATGACGCGGGAGACGAGCAGACAGGTCGCAATGGCCGCAATCGGCATCATGACCGAGTTCGTCAGGAAGTCGAAGAAGTCGAGGAACTGCATCCCGATGACCTTGACCCCCGCCAGCGGGCCGTAGCCCAGGCTGGACAGCGTGCCCAGCGCCACCATGATGACGCCGACGAGCACCGTGGCCTTTTTGCGGCCCCAGCCCAACTCATCCTCAAACGTTGAGACGGCGCTCTCGGTCAGGGCAATCGAGCTGGTGACCGCTGCAAACAGTACAAGCACAAAGAACAGCACACCCACCACCGTGCCCAGCCCCATGCTGGCAAAGACTTTCGGGATCGTAATGAACATCAGCGCGGGACCGGCCTGCAGCGTGTCGGGATCGCCGCCGGAGAACGCAAACACTGCCGGAATGATCATCAGGCCCGCCATGACGGCGATGAGCGTGTCGAAAATCTCGACGTGCTCGGTGGATTCCTCAATCGAGACATCCTTCTTCATGTAGGAGCCGAACGTGACAAGAATGCCCATGGCGATGGACAGCGAGTAGAACATCTGCCCCATGGCCGTGACGACGGTCATCCACGAGAAGTTGGCCGGGTTGGGCACCAGGAAATAGGCAACACCCGCCAGTGCGCCGGGCCGCGTGACCGAGTAGACCGCAATGATGACCGACAGCACGACCAGCACCGGCATCATGAGCCTGGAGACGCGCTCCACGCCGTTGCGCACGCCCGCAAAGATGATGCCCAGCGTAAAGAACGCAAACAGCAGGAAGCAGACCTCGGCGGACGCGCCGTCTGCAATGAACGCGCTGAAATAGCCGTCCTCCGCAAGCCCCTGAGCGTTGCCGCGCAGATATTCAAACAGATATTTGATGACCCAGCCGCCGATGACCGAGTAGTACGGCACGATCAGCACCGGGATAATGGCGTTGATCCAGCCGCCAAAGCCGAGGAATCCGTTCTTTTTGCCGGGCTTGGCAAACGTGCCGTAGGCGCTGACCGGGCTTTTGTGGGTCATGCGGCCCAGGGCAGTCTCGGCCATGATCATCGTGTAGCCGAACGTCAGCGCCAGCACAATATAGATCAGCAGAAAAATACCGCCGCCGTACTTGGCCGCCAGATACGGGAACCGCCAGATATTGCCCAGCCCCACCGATGCCCCGGCAGCCGACAGCACAAAGCCGAGCTTGCCGGAAAACGAACTTCTGTTTTGTTTTTGTTCCATGATTCTCCTGTTTCCTCCCAATTTCGTAATTCGCACAAAGGCAAGTGTAACACAGACGCGGAAAGTTTTCAATTACACTTTTTTTCAAGAAAAGCTTGACTCTGACGCAACGTCAGGGTGTATGATAGCAGCACCGCAAAGGAAACGAGGGTTTTATCATGATGACCGTAAAAGAAGCCAGCCGACTGACAGGCATAAGCATACGCACGCTGCAATACTATGATAAGCTGGGTCTGCTGCCCGCCATGCGCACCGAGAGCGGCTACAGGCTGTATGACGATGCAGCGCTGGAACGTTTGCAGCAGATTTTGCTGTTTCGGGAGCTGGAGTTTCCCTTGCGGGACATCCGCACCATTTTGGACAACCCGAATTTTGACCGCCGCAAGGCTCTGCGCCAGCAAATTGAGCTTCTCACGCTGAAAAAGCAGCATTTGGAAGATTTGATACGGCTGGGGGGGGCGGACTTTGCAAGCCGCAGGAGGACACACTATGCAATTCAAAGAATTTGATACATCCCGCATTGACGAGTACGCCCGCCGTGCCAAGGAATCTTGGGGCGACACCCCCGCCTACCGCGAGTTTGAGCAGAACGCCGCCGAACGCACGGTGCAGGAGAGCAGCGATATAAACAATCAGCTGATGGCGTTGACCGCCGGGTTCGGCGCACTGCAAAACCTGCCCATCGACAACCCCGCCGTGCAGGCGCAGGCCGCCAAGCTGCAAGCTTTCATCACCGAGCACTACTACACCTGCACAAAGGAGATTTTCGCCCAGCTCGGCCAAATGTACGGCGCAGGCGGAGAGTTCACCGCCAACATCAACGCTGCAGGCGGCCCCGGCACTGCGGAGTTTGCAGCAAAGGCGATTGCGGCGTATTGCAAGGAATAAGGCATAAATTTTGTTTGACGCCTTGTAGGGGTGAGCATTGCTCGCCCGTGGAACATTGCAGCCGCCCCTACAGAGCGGCCATAACACCCACACAAACCAAAGCCCCGCCCTGCTTATTTTCACAAGCGGGGCGGGGTACTTTTATTTACGTATCAAATCAATCCAGGAAATCCCGCAGTTTCTTGCTGCGGCTGGGGTGGCGGAGCTTGCGCAGGGCCTTGGCTTCGATCTGGCGGATGCGTTCACGGGTGACGTTGAACTCCTTGCCGACTTCCTCCAGCGTGCGGGGGCGGCCATCCTCCAGGCCGAAGCGCAGGCGCAGGACCTTTTCCTCACGCGGGGTCAGGGTCTTGAGCACGTCGGCCAGCTGCTCCTTCAGCAGGGTCTGGCTGGCGGCCTCGGCGGGCACGGGTGCGTCATCGTCGGGGATGAAGTCGCCCAGATGGCTGTCCTCCTCCTCACCGATGGGCGTCTCCAGACTGACGGGCTCCTGTGCGACGCGCATGATCTCGCGGACCTTATCCACGGGCATGTCAAGGCGCTCGGCGATCTCCTCGGCGCTGGGGTCGTGGCCGTACTCATGCAGCAGCTGGCTGGACACCTTCTTGACCTTGTTGATCGTCTCGACCATGTGCACGGGGATGCGGATGGTGCGGGCCTGGTCGGCGATGGCGCGGGTGATGGCCTGACGGATCCACCACGTTGCGTAGGTGGAGAACTTGAAGCCCTTGGTGTGGTCAAACTTTTCGACAGCCTTGATCAGGCCCAGGTTGCCTTCCTGGATCAGATCCAGGAACTGCATACCACGGCCCACATAGCGCTTGGCGATGGAGACGACCAGACGCAGGTTGGCCTCGCTCAGGCGCTGCTTGGCCTTCTCGCCATCGGGGCCGCCGGCCTGAATTTTCAGTGCCAGCTCGGTTTCCTCCTCGGGGGACAGCAGCGGCACGCGGCCAATTTCCTTCAGGTAGACCTTGACCGGGTCGTCAATCGTGATGCCGTCGGCAGTCAGGCCGTCCTCGTAGTCGTCCGCGCCCTCCTCGGAGCTAGGCAGGGCGCTGCTGACGTCAACGGGCGTGTCGTCGACGATCTCGATGCCGTTGCTTTCCAGCTCCTCGTAGAGCTTTTCCATCGCTTCTACGTCAAGAACGTTGCCATTTTCCTCCATTGCGTCGCTGATTTCACTGCTGGTCAGCTTGCCGGCGCGGCGGCCCGTGTCGATCAGGCTGCGGATCGGATCTTTCTTTTCTGCCATAAGTACGTTCTCCTTTTGGTTTTCTATTGTTTGACAAAGTATGTCGGAATGTCGTTATTCGTCTGTCTCGGCGGGGCGGGCGCCCTTCTTTTTGCCGAGGTTTGCAAAGTAGCTTTCCAGCTGGCCATCGCTCATACCCTTGACCTGCTCACTGATCGGCTTGGCGGTCTGCAAGCGGTCCAGATACATATCAATATCCTGCCTTTGCAGACGGATGTCGTGGTTGTACGCCTGCCCGTGGGCCAGCTGCTGGAACGCGGCCTCATCCAGCATTTGCTGTAATGACGTCTGGTTCAGCGGCAGGTGCTCGTCCACACAGCGGAAAATTGCCTCCAGCGCGCGCTGCATCTCGGGCACCAGCACGGTGGACATATCCAGCCGCGCACGGACGTAGGGCACCTGCTCGGGGTCCTGCAGCATGGCCACGGCCAGCTGGCGCGCCGCGTTGGCCGCGCCGAGGGCGGATTCCCCGCTGCTGGTGTAAGGCACGCGGATGTCCGACGCGATGCCCTCCTTGGAAAGGTCGCGCTGCTCCTTGCGGTAGTTGCGGCGCGCGGCGGCCTGAAGCGCCCCGTTGAGCTGGGAAAGGATGGCCTGCTTCGAGACGCCGGTCTCGTCGGCCAGCCGCCCGGCGTAGACGTCCCGCGCCGTCGGGCTGACGCCGCGCTCGGTCAGAATCTCGATGGCCTCCCGGATATAGCTCAGCCGCCCGTCGTCGCTGCGCAGGTCATACTTGGCCTTGCTCTTTTTTAGCTGGAATTCTGTCGGGTTGGCCGTGCCGTTCAAGAGCATCTCGAACCGCTCGCGGCCATATTTTTTGATGAACTCGTCCGGGTCCTTCGCGCCCTGGTAGCTCAGCACGCTGACTTTGAGCGTCGTGCTGCCCAGAATGCCAAGGCTGCGCTCGGTAGCCTTCTGGCCTGCCTCGTCGGAGTCATAACTCAAAACGACCTCGTCGGCGTACTCGCTCAGCAGCTTGGCCTGCTCGGGTGTCAGGGCCGTGCCGCAGGCACAGACCGCCGTGTCAAACCCGGCCTCATGCATCGAGATGACGTCCATGTAGCCCTCACAGAGAATGTAGCGCCGGTTTTTTGACTTTTTGGCGATATTCAGTGCAAAAAGCGTGCGGGATTTGTGGTAGACCATCGTCTCAGGGCTGTTGATGTACTTGGGCTTGGAGTCGTCCAGCACACGCCCGCCGAAGGCAATGATGGCCCCGCGCACATCAATGATGGGCACCATGACGCGGTGGCGGAAGATGTCATAGAGGTTGCCCTTGGCGCTGCGCTTGACGAGGCCGGAGGTTTCCAGCTCTTCCTCACTGAAGCCGCGGCGCTTGAGGTAGTGCAGCAGGCCGCCGAAGTCCTCCGGTGCGTAGCCAAGACCGAACCGGCGGATGGCGGCGTCGGACAGGCCGCGCTTTTCCTTCCAGTAGCGGCGGGCCATGGCGGCCTCCGGCGTTTTGGCGTTGAGGTTCTCGTAGAAGTAGCGCGCGGCGCAGCGGTTGATCTCCAACAGGCGCTGGCGCGCACGAGACTCGCGGTCATCCTCCTCGGGCAGCGGCATACCGGCGCGGCCCGCCAGCTGCTTGACAGCCTCGACATAGCCGAGATTGTTGTACTTGCGCACAAAGTTGATGACATCGCCCGCCGCACCGCAGCCGAAGCAGTAAAAGCTCTGGGTATCCGGGTAAACGACGAAGGACGGCGTTTTTTCATTGTGGAACGGACACAGACCCGTGGCCGTGCGTCCGCGGCGGCGCAGCTGGACATACTGGCCGATGACTTCTTCAATGTCATTGCGCCGCACGACTTCCTGTATATATTCCTGGGGTATCATGGGATAGGCTGCACCTCCGTTTCTCAAAATAATAAATAATAAATAAAAAATAATAAATGCGGTGGCGTTTTCTCCCTTTGGTCGAAAACAAAACCGTAGGGGCGGATTCCATATCCGCCCGTGCCCGTTCGCGGCGGCGCAGACCTCCGCGGGCGCATATAGAATGCGCCCCTACGGGATTTTTTTGAGCGACGCGATCCATAATTTTTCTTATTTATTATTTATTATTCCTTATTTGTTTACAAAACCTTCCACTTCTGCGGAACGAACAGTTCCTCAAACAGGCGCGTGGCGAACTCGTCGCTCATGCCGCTGATGTAGTCGGTCACGGCACGGTCCACGCCCTCATTGTAGGCGATCTGCATGTAAAAGTTCGGCATCAGGGCCGGTTCGTCGCACAGGCGGGCGTACAGCTCGCTGATGAGCTTGTCCACCTTCTTTTCCTCGCGCTTGGCCTCCTTGTCGACGTAGACCGTCGCGTACATGAAGTCCTTCAGCACGGCGTAGGCGGCCTCGACCTCGGGGGAAAAATTGATTTTCCCGTTGCCGCTGTGTGCGACCAGATCGGTGATCATCGTCGTGATACGCTCGGATTTGGTATGTCCCAGCACGGCGACGGCCTCGGGCGGCAGCTGGCGCGCGTCGAGCACACCGGCGGTGATGGCGTCCTCAATGTCGTGGTTCAGAAACGCAATGTGGTCGGCACGGCGCACAACGCAGCCCTCGGGCGTGCGGGCCCACGCGCCGGACGTGTGGGTCACAATGCCGTTGCGCACCTCCCAAGTCAGGTCAAGGCCCTGGCCGTCGCGCTCTAAGTAATCCACCACGCGCAGGCTCTGGCGGTAGTGGGAGAACCCGCCCGGACAGAGCCGGTTGAGCGCTCTCTCCCCCGCGTGGCCGAACGGCGTATGGCCCAGATCGTGGCCGAGCGCGATGGCCTCGGTCAGGTCCTCATTCAGGCGCAGTGCGCGGGAAATTGTGCGTGCGATCTGAGAGACCTCCAGCGTATGGGTCAGGCGGGTGCGGTAGTGGTCGCCTTCCGGGGACAGAAAGACCTGCGTTTTCTGCTTTAAGCGGCGGAACGCCTTGCAGTGCAGAATGCGGTCCCGGTCCCGCTGGAAGCAGGGCCGGATAGGGTCCGGCTCCAGCGGCACACGGCGGCCCAGGCTGTTTTCGCTTAAAGTCGCGTAGCGGCTCAGGGTCTGCCGTTCGATAGCCTCGGTCTCTTCACGGATCGTCATAGTGTGCCCCCTTTTCTGCTCTCTGCTTATAAATACGACAAAAGTGCGGGAAACACTCTTTTTTTGTTGGAAAAAATTTGATTTTTTACAGAAATTTAAAACGCCGCATACTGCGGGGCAGAAATTTCCACCTCTGCCCCGCCGCGGGTCAGCTCGTTGAGAGCCGTGCGGAGCGCCTCCTCCCGCCCTGCCGGCATACGCCAGCAGAGCGTCACGGCATCGTCAAAAATCGGCTCGTCAAGCCGCGTTTCCGCCGCCGCAATGATGCGCTGGGCCTGCTCGAACTGGGCATAGCTCACACGGACCTTGCAGTCGACGACCAGCCGCATGCTGACGAGTTCGGCGCTTTGCAGAGCGCCCGAGGCTGCCGCCGTGTAGGCGCGCACCAGCCCGCCGGTACCCAGCAGAATGCCGCCGAAATACCGCGTTACCACGACGATCACATCCGCCACACCCGCGTGGCCGATGGTCTCCAGCACGGGCGTACCGGCGGTCTTGGCGGGTTCGCCGTCGTCGGAATACCGCGTGCGGCCATTTTGCAGCACATAGGCGTAGACGTTGTGCCGCGCCGTGCGGTTGGCAGCGCGCACAGCGTTCAGCACGCCCAGGGCCTTTTCCTCCGTGTCGGCAAAGGAGGCCGTTGCGATAAAGCGGCTGCGCTTTTCCTCATATTCAAAGGTGGCTGTGCCTCGGATGGTTTTGTAGTCGGCCATGGTGGGAAACCTCGATGTATAGCAAAAAATACCCCGGATGAAAACCATCCGGGGTACAAAAAAACGGAATTACTTGCCAGACTTGGCGAAGCGGCGCTTGAAGCGCTCGACGCGGCCACCGGTATCGACCAGCTTCTGCTTGCCGGTGTAGAAGGGATGGCACTTGCTGCAGACTTCGACGTGGATCTCCGGCTTGGTGTCACGGGTGTGGATCACGTTGCCGCAGGCACAAGTGATGGTGCAGTCCACATAGTTCGGATGGATGCCCTGCTTCATGGTTATTTCACCTCTTTCTCGATCATGATAAAAGGAGCCATACTCAATATATGTGCTCATCACAATCTCCGAATTGCGGCTACCAGCACCCGGCATCCTGTCCGGGCGGAGCAGCCATCTGAACGATTGCTGAAATATTTTAGCACAAAGTTCGCTCGATGTCAAGAGATTTTGAGAATTTTGTGTGATATAGTAGGGGCCGGACATGTCCGGCCCGGCAGTTTCCCACTAGCTTGCAATCATGGGAAGGCCGCGGGCCGGGCATGCCCGGCCCCTACAGACGATTTCACTTACAGCGTCAGCTGCTCCGCTCTGTCGTCGTCCTTCAAAATCGCACCGGCGGCGGGCAGGGTGCGCACGCGGTAGCGCGGGGCGTCGTTCAGTTCAAGGCCCTCGGCCAGCGTGACGCGGGCGATTTTGGCATTCTTTTTCAGTGCCACAACGCTGACACCGGCGGTGTCGCGGGTCGTCTTTTCGGGTATGAGTGCGCTGCCGACGAGCAGCAGACGGTTGTTGGTGGTGAAAATCGCCAGCTCGGTCTCCTCGGGCAGGTGGCGCATGAAGGCCAGCTCGGCCTTGTCGCTGTAGGCTTTCAGCAGCTTGCGGCGGTTCTGCTTTGTCTCGTAGCTGGACAGCGGCACCTTGGCGCACTTGCCGTTGTCGTAGAAGAAGAGCATCCAGCCCTTGTAATCGGGGGTCACGACCATATACAGCGGGACCTCGCCCTCCTCCATGCCGAGGGCGCTGGCGACGTAATCACCGAGGACGCTCGCCTTGCTGTCGTTGAAATCGTAGGCGTGGGACTTATAAACCTGACGATGATTCGTGAAGAACAGCAGTTCGACGCTGTTCGTGCTCTCGCAGGTGAACAATACCTCATCGCCGTCCTTGAGCTTCTGCTCACCGCTCATGCGCAGGCTCTGGGGCGTGATCTTCTTGAAGTAGCCGTCCCGCGTGAAGAACAGGTGCACGGGGTAGTCGGGAATCTGCTGCTCCGGCTCGTCGCCCTCAACGGCGGGCACCTCGTACATGATCTCGCAGCGGCGGGGCTTGCCGTACTTTTTGGCGACGTCGGCCAGCTCCTTCATGATGATCTTGTTGATGCGTGCCGGGCGCTTGAGAATATCCTCCAGGTCCGCAATCGCGTTTTCGAGTTCTTCAATTTCCTCGGTGCGCTTTAAAATATACTCGCGGTTCAGGTGGCGCAGCTTGATCTCCGCCACGTACTCGGCCTGCACCTCGTCGATGCCGAAGCCGATCATCAGGTTCGGCACGACCTCGGTCTCCTCGGCGGTGTTGCGCACGATTTCAATGGCCTTGTCAATGTCGAGCAGAATTGCCTTCAGGCCCTTGAGCAGGTGCAGGCGCTTCTGCTTGCCCTGCAAATCGTAGTAGGTGCGGCGGCGCACGCACTCGGCGCGGAAGGCAATCCACTCGTTCAGGATGCTGCGCACGCCCAGCACCTTGGGCTGGCCCGCAATCAGCACGTTAAAGTTGCAGGCGAAGCTGTCCTCCAGCGGCGTGGCCTTGTACAGGCGCGCCATCAGCTTGTCGGGGTCCTGGCCGCGCTTCAAATCAATCGTCAGCTTTAAGCCGTTCAGGTCGGTCTCGTCGCGCATATCGGAGATTTCGCGAATTTTGCCCAGCTTGACCAACTCGGTGATCTTGTCCATGATGGCTTCTACCGTCGTCGTGGGCGGGATCTGCGTGACGTCGATGCAGTTGTTTTCCTTGTCGTAGCTCCACTTAGCGCGGACGCGGACGCTGCCGCGGCCATTTTCCAGCACGTTCTGCATCTCGGCGGCGTCGTACAGAATCGTGCCGCCGCCGACGAAATCAGGGGCCGGAATGATTTCCCGCAAATCGGCCTGCGGGTCCTTCATCAGGGCAATCGTCGCATTGCAGAGTTCCTCGAGGTTGAAGGAGCAGATGTTGGACGCCATGCCGACGGCGATGCCCAGCGTGTTGTTGGCCAGAATCGTCGGGAAGGTGACGGGCAGCAGCGTCGGCTCCGTCGTCGTACCGTCGTAGTTGGGCACAAAATCGACGGTGTCCTTGTCGATGTCGCGGAACAGCTCGTCGCAGACCGGCTCGAGCTTAGCCTCGGTGTAACGGGCGGCGGCGTAGGCCATATCGCGGCTGTACGCCTTGCCGAAGTTACCCTTGGAGTCCACGAAGGGCACAAGCAGGCTCTCGTTGGAGCGGCCCATGCGGACCATCGTGTCGTAGATCGCGGCATCGCCGTGGGGGTTCAGGTGCATCGTGCTGCCGACGATGTTGGCGCTCTTGGTGCGGTTGCCCTTGAGCAGGCCCATCTCGTACATTGTGTAGAGCAGCTTGCGGTGGGCGGGCTTGAAGCCGTCGATCTCCGGCAGGGCACGGGAGACGATGACGCTCATCGCGTAGGGCATATAGTTGGTTTCCAGCGTATCGGTGATGGCAGATTCCAGCACCTCGCCCGCCGATAAAATTTCGACGTTATCGCCCAGCTGCGGGCGCGCAGGGGTCAGTTTTTTTTCTTTACGTTTTGCCATTTTGATTTATCCTATATTTCACAGCCGCCCGGTAGGGGCCGGACATGTCCGGCCCTTCACTTACCGGGAGCAAAGCGTTTACGGGAAGGTTGCGGGCGGGGCATGCCCCGCCCCTACACGCGCGGCAATCGTAGGGGTGTTCTCGCGCCGGGCGCGTATCAGCTCACGTCCAGATCGTCCAGATACTCCGCGCCGTGCTCGGCGATGTGCTCCTTGCGGCCCTGGAGGTTATCGCCCAGGAGCAGGTCAAACACGGCGGAGGTGCGCTCGGCGTCGGTGGGCAGCACCTTGATCAGGCGGCGGCTTTC
>OCHG01001752.1_pt1 | contig 13113 bp, 8 predicted proteins | sample 1538801 | NCBI WGS metagenome assembly OCHG01 (sample SAMN04571727, study PRJEB22368) | human gut metagenome | biome: human gut; material: stool | host: Homo sapiens | place: Luxembourg | collected 2012-09-20 | reverse complement strand
CAAGTCAGCGTGTTGGTTAACTTGGAACCGAAACCGTTAAAAGGCATTGTGTCACAAGGAATGATTTTGATGGCCGAGAATGCCGATGGAACGCTTTCCTTTGTTTCACCGGATAAAGAGGTGAAACCGGGATCGGAAGTTCGATAACGACTATTTACACGGGTTAACCCGATAGGATTATTACGGAGTGTAACGAATGATACTAAAATGATCTTCGTTACATTCTTTTTTTATGCCTGTTTTTATAAATATCAGCATAAAATCAAGATTTCCCGATAAATCGTATCTCTTAAAAAAATGAGCTTTAAGAGGGTGAATTATGATTTCGTTAACGCGTGGCTTTTAGCGTGAAACGCCCGTTAAACCCTTTACTGTGTGGGGAAATCATCTTGGTTAATAATTATAAAAGGGTGGATTGCTTTTTTTAAGCCTAACATATATTTAACCTTGTGACAACTAAAGTATAACTTGGATAATTTTCCCGGTAGGGGGAAGAGTCGTACTTTTGTATTGTTGAAAGATAACAACAACGAAATAAAGAGAGTTCATAAAAATAGTTGTCTAATTTTTAAATATAAAATAAAATGATGAAGTATATTATAATAGTATTCGTGGCTGTAATTACAGTGTTTATCGGTGGACGTAGTTTAAACCAAGTTAAAGCTGAAAAAATCGTATGTGCTTTTGCCGATCACGAGAAAGTGGAAAACGCTACCGCGGTTGCTCCGGTGCAGAAAGTAGCAAGTCAAGATACGATCTTCGGACCGGTTAGTCTTCCTGAGGTGAAAGTGAATGTGAAGAGAAAAGTAAATCACGTGATATAAGATCAGGTTATCAACTAAGAATAAGTAAAGAGAAGAGAGCTGTCGGCCGAATGGAAGACAGCTCTTTTTGATATTTGGAATATTTATTTTGATTTGGTAAAATAATACTTATTTTTGTAAGTAATCCTGTGGACGAGGGTTTCCGGGAGGGGGTGGAGAGCAAAATTAAGTATAGGAATTTGATGTATAGTATTGATATTCAGTCTCCGGAGTTTATGAAATATCTGGAACGGGGAGAACGGGAAGCATTCCAACAGTTGTTCGAGACGTACCATAAAGCGTTATGTTTCTTTGCGGCTCGTATCGTGCGGGATCATTCGGAGGCAGAGGATATTGTACAGGATGTTTTTCTTTCCTTTTGGAAAATGGACCGGGGTGGTTTTCCTAACGTAAAAACGATAAAAACTTTTCTTTATAATAGTGTGCAGCATCGGTGCCTGAATTATCTTCGGGATTTGGAAATTCGGGATCGGAATTATAAGAATTTGAACAAGGAAGAGTTGGATGAAGACTATTTTCTTTGTCAGCAAATTCGAGCTGATGTGGTGGCGGAACTTTTTGATGCGATTGATGAGTTACCGGATAGATGCAAGGAAATCTTTAAGCGTTCATACGTGGATGGCCAAGAGGAACGGAAGATTGCCGAAGAGTTGAATATATCCTTGAACACGATAAAAACTCAAAAGCAGCGAGCAAAGTCTTACTTGCGGGGAAGGTTGGGAGATTTGTTCGTTTATGCGGGTATGTTTTTCCCGGGCTTATGATTCTAGGGGACTACCTTAGGGGTACCCTATCTTTCACAGAGATTCGATAGGTATTTCATTTATAGTTCATTGAGACTATAGAGCATTCATCCTGCATTTATCTTGCATTCATCTTCCATAAAATAGGTGTTTGAATCAATTTTGTTTGCAGCTGGCAGGGATATACGTGTATATTTGTTATACGTGAAGTTATGAGCGGATGAGAATAAATGATAGGGTATCCGTGGCTTTGATATAGTGGATCGGTGGTGTTTATATAAAAATGTATGATTTTTTTTTATGCTCTTGTCACCTATTTCCTAGTTGAGTGTGTTTGAGGTGTGAAATAAGATACATGAAAATGGGAAAAGAGATATATGAGTTGCTCCTTGCTTATTTGCGGGAAGACATTTCGGAGAAGGAGATGATCCGACTTCAGGGGTGGTTGGCAGAAAACGAGCGGCACCGAAAGTTGATGGAGGAGCTTCGGGATAAAGAAGTTTTACGGCGGGAAATCGGAACGTATGCTTCGTTTGATACTTCTCGATGTTGGAGTCAGTTAAAGGAGGTGATGGATAAAACTTCCCGAAGATCCCGTTTGTCGTGGAGCATATGGAGAAGTGTGGCAGCCGTGTTGGTGGTCGCTGCCGTAGGAGGATTGTTGTACAGGCAAATAACGGATTCATTTCGATCGGGGGAGGAACAAGTTATTGTTGCCCGAATTGAGCCGGGTAGAACTCAGGCGGTGTTGATCACGGGGAAGGGACAACAATTGTTATTACAAGGATTGAAAGATACTTGTTTGAATCTTGCAGAGAATGAGACTTTAAAAATAAACGAGAACGGTAGTTTGAAATATTCCTTGTCTGTGCTTTCGCGGATGCCGGAATGGCACACGTTGCGGATTCCTAAAGGAGGGGAGTACAAGATCGTGCTGGATGATGGGACGGAAATTTGGTTGAATAGTGCTTCTGAATTGAGGTATCCTGCTCACTTTGTCGGTAATGAAAGGCGGGTTTACTTGACGGGCGAGGCTTATTTTCAAGTGGTCCGGAATGAAGTGGCTCCGTTTATTGTGGAAACGCGGGATATGGATGTGAAGGTGTTGGGAACATCCTTTAACGTGTCGGCATATGAAGATGAGGAGAATAGTCATGCGACTCTTGTGGAAGGTCGGGTTGAGGTGGATGATAAGATTAACGGGGAAAAGGTGACGTTGACACCCGGTAAACAGGCGTTGTTACAAGGAAAAGAGATGATTGTCCGGGAGGTAAACACCAAATTGTATTCCATGTGGAGGTTGGATCGATTTACATTTTCCAGTGAGGATATGGAGGGGGTCATCCGGAAGTTGTCCCGCTGGTATAATGTGGATTTCTTCTTCTCGAACACTTCGATGAAGCAAAAACGTTTCACGGGGTCTTTACCGAAATATTCAGATATATCCCAAGTTTTGAGGATGATAGAGATGACAACAGATATTAAATTTCAGGTGAAAGGAAACACAATAATAATACAATAAAAAACAGGAGGTGTTCGTACCACTTCCCGTTTCATTGAAAAATTGATTCTGATATAAACAATTTAACCCTACAAAGTTATGAAAAAAAAACCGAATGTAAGGGCAGGGGGATGGTCTGCCTTAAAAAAAATCTGTACGATTATGAAACTTTGTCTTATTCTATCGTTGTTTGCAGTTTTCTCCGTGTCGGCAGGAAGTATGGCTCAGAATGCCAAGTTGTCTATGGAGAAAAAATCTGTAAGTCTTATTGAAGTGCTGAATGAATTGAGTGAAAAGTCTGATTACGAGTTTTTCTACAATGACAATGAAGTGAAGGGAGTGAAAGTTTCCGTGTCCGTGAAAGATGCAACGGTAATTTTGGATCACGTGTTGCAAGGAACGGCGCTCAAGTATCAAATCGTGGATCATGTGATTGTCATTAGTCCGCAAAAGGATGAGCAGGCTCAGGAGAAAGGAGTCTGGCGTGTCTCCGGGATTGTAAAGGATCAGCATGGGGTTCCGTTGCCGGGGGTGACGATTATATTGAAAGGTTCTTCTACCGGAACGGCCACGGATGCAAGTGGAAAGTTTAAGATGCACTTTATAGATGAAAATGAAACAGTGACTTTGGTGTTCTCTTTTATCGGAATGATTTCGCGTGAAGTGGTGGTAAAGGATTTCATAAAGGAGAATCTTGAAATTGTGATGCATTCCGAGGAGGAGAAATTGGATGAAGTTATCGTTACCGGGATGGGAAATAAATCAAAAAATAGTTTTACGGGGTCAGCGACTGTGGTGAGTCGACAACAGTTGATGAGCGTGGGTACAAAAAGTCTTTTGCAGAGTTTGGCTGCTTTTGTTCCAGGTTTGCAGATTGTGAAAAACAACGAGATGGGATCCGATCCGAACACGCGGCCGGAAATTTTGATCCGCGGTCGGAGTAGTTTCGAGGGATCATCCAATGTACCGACTTTTATAGTGGATGGGGCAGAAGTCGATTTGGATTATGTTTTTGATATGGATATGAATGACGTGGAGACGGTGACCGTGTTGAAGGATGCTTCGGCTTCAGCCTTGTACGGTTCCAAAGCGGCCAAAGGGGTTGTGGTGATCACAACAAAACCTTTACGTGCCGGAAAGTTGCGGGTTTCCTATAGCGGAACTTTGCGGACATCAATTCCAGACGTGCGGGATTATGATTTGTTGAATGCGGCAGAAAAATTGGAGTACGAACGATTGGCCGGGGTATATGATGACAATGGAAAATTTCAATATGAAAAAGATACTGAATATAATGAAAAATTCAAGCGGGTACGGGAAGGAGTGGATACGGATTGGTTGTCCAAGCCGTTGCGTAATTCTGTTTCACAGAATCATAATTTGAATATAGCCGGGGGAGATGAGTATATTCGTTATAGTTTAGGAGCTCGTTACGGTTCGGAACAAGGGGTAATGGAAAAGTCAAAACGTGATCGTTATTCTTTGAATTTCAGATTGTCATATAACAAACAGGATAAGGTTTATGTTTCCAATTCAACAACAATAACCTCGGTGAATAGTGAGGAGTCTCCTTATGGAACTTTTAATAAGTATGTTGAGTTGAACCCTTATGACCGGGCTTATAATTTGGATGGCTCGTTAAATAAGGTGTTGAGTTTTAATGTTCCCAATCCGTTATTCGAGGCTACTTTGGGAAGTTATGACCGAAGCGAGCAGTTTTATTTAAATAACGTGTTGGATTTACGTGTGGAGGTTTTGCCGGGTTTCCGGGTGGAAGGTTTTTTCTCATTGAATAAGTCAAAAGATGATACGGAAAAATTTACTTCTCCGGAAGCACATGAATTTAATAACAAAGAGGCTTCCGAATCCGGGAGGATTGAAATATCTAATAAGAAATCGATGACTTATGAAGGACGTGTAACCTTGTCTTATAATAAGATGTTTGGAACGGGAACTTTGTTGAACGCTATGGGAGGTGCGAACATACAATCTTCGGAAAACAATGGTAATGGTTATACGGCAGTTGGGCTTTATTCGGATAAATTGGGACATCCCGCTTTTGCGACAAGGTATCCGGAAGGTGCAACTCCGCAAGGAAGTCAAGGATTGGAGCGTTCTATGGGATTATTTTTGAATGCTAACGTAATTTATGATGATCGTTATTTTGCTGATGCTTCTATTCGATACGAGGGGTCTTCCAAATTCGGAGAGGATCAGCGTTTCACTCCTTTCTGGAGTTTGGGATTAGGATGGAATATTCATAAAGAGAAATTTTTGAATATGTCAGGAACGGATAGGATTAAATTACGCGGGAGCTTGGGATATACCGGTAACGCTTCTTTTTCTCCCTATCAGGCAATGACAACCTATAAGTATGATGCCGGGTTGGATTATGACAAAGGGATTGGTGCGATTCCCATGGCTATCGGTAATCCGGACCTAAAGTGGGAAAGAGCCTTGACTTATAATGTCGGATTGGACGTAGTTTTATTTAAGAACCGATTGGATTTTACGCTGGAGTATTATAACAAGACAACAGATAATTTGTTGTTGGATGTGGCAAAGGCTCCTTCCGTGGGAACGACGACGGCAAAGGAAAATATGGGTAAATTATTAAATACCGGTATTGAGCTTCAAACTCGGGTCGTGGCAATTTCCAATAAATACTTGAATTGGTCATTATCGTTAAATATGCAGCATAACGAGAATAAAATTAAAAAGATCAGTAATGCGTTGGAAAAGATGAACGAGGAGTTGAACACGGCAGAGGGGACGTTGTTGCCGCCGCCTGTTTACGTGGAAGGTGAATCCTTGAGTGCCGTGAAAGCCGTGAAGTCCGGGGGGATTGATCCGGCTACCGGACAGGAAGTTTTTATTGATCGTTTCGGTAATCCGACTTTTGTTTATAATTACTGGGATAAACGGACGTACGGGGATTCAGATCCGACGTTATCCGGAACGTTCGGTACTTACTTGACGTTTAAAGGATTTTCGTTGAATATGTTGTTTAATTACGAGTTGGGGGCAACGGTTTATAACCAGACGTTGGTTACCCGGGTGGAAGGAGCCAATCCGCAACGTAATGCGGATAAACGAGTGTTCCATAGTCGTTGGAAAAAGGTGGGTGATCGGGTGAAATACAAGAATATTGCAGATCAGACAACTCCTGATATTACCAGCCGTTTTGTTCGGGACGAGTATATGGTTAATATGCAGAGTTTGAGCCTTTCATACGATTTTACCCCGGAGATTTGTCAAAAACTTTATTTGAGCCGTTTGCGGGTGGAGTTCTTGATGAATGACGTGTTCCGGGCTTCAACGATCAAGCAGGAACGAGGGTTTTCGTATCCTTTCGCCCGGAGTTTTGAATTTTCGCTTAGTGCAGCATTTTGATACGAACTAAAACAGATGATATGAAAAATAGAGGATATATTTGGATGGTGATGCTGATGCTACTTTCGTTGGGTAGTTGCAACAGCTTTTTGGATATCAAGCCGGAGGGGGAGTTAATTCAGGATGAGCAGTTTAAAGACGTGCAAGGATATCGGGATGCGATGTACGGGATTTATGCGTCGATGGCCCAAGGGGAGTTATTCGGGATGATGATGAATTGGGGATTGGTAGATGTTCTTGCCCAGCAGTTCGGAGATGAATACGGGTTGTTTGCTGATGCGAGCGAGGGGTGGACCGCTAGTAAATATGCTTATATTAAGTATGCCTCGGTTTATAATTATAAGGATCAGCGGATGGAAAAGCAGATAGAATCTATCTGGACGAAGTTGTATGAGTGTATTTCTTATGTGAATAATGTGATTGTCAATGTAGATCATGAGGCTTTAAATAAGGATCCAGACTTGAAATTAATCAAGGGTGAGGCCTATGCGGTAAGAGCTTTTTTACATTTCGAGGTAATGCGTTTGTTTTGTGATAATTACCGAACGAATCCGGAGGCGGGAGGAATTCCTTATGCCTATACGTTTGATTTGAGTAATAAGAAAGTCTACACGTTGGCACAGTGTTACGATAATGTGTTGGCAGATTTGAATGTGGCTACACGTAATTTGGCCGGGGATGGTGATATTTATAATGATTTTGCAGAAGATTCTTATCATAAGAAACGTTATTCACATTGTAATTTGTACGCCGCATGGGCGATTAAGGCCAGGGTATTTTATACCAAAGGGGATTTGGATAGTGCTGCTTATTATGCGGATAAAGTGGTTGCTTCTCCGGAAGTGGGATTGACAGAACGGCAGAATTTCGATCATGTAAAACGTTACGGGAAGCACACGGAGTTGCTTTGGGGGGTATTTACCAATAAAATGTACACGGATTATAAAGAATTGTTCTTGAATAATGTTGTTACATTGAATGCATCTCAACGGACAGATATAAAAGCTTTGTACGAGGTGGCACAATTTACGGCAGATAGTAAGGATTTGCGATATACAAGCTTTTTCCAGGATAAGGGGTATGACGGGCATCTTTTTATTCGACTTTTGAATTCGACGGAGATGGCAAGTAATAAACCAACCCTCTATTTTAGAGGAAGTTGTTTGGTGCGTTTGCCTGAAATGTACTATATCTTGGCAGAGGCAAATTATTCGAAAGATAAAGAGAAGGCACTCGATTATTTAAATGCAGTTCGAGGGAGTAGAGGATTAGCCGATATAGAGGTGTCCTTGGTTGATTCGCGGGATAAATTTATGAAGGAGATGACGAGGGAACGCATGAGAGAATTTTACGGGGAAGGCCAGATGTTTGGTTTTTACAAGTGTCATAATTTAGGTTTCCGAAATTTTCAGGATAAAGTGGATGTAATCCCGTCCAAGGATATTTTTGTTCTTCCATGGCCTAAGTCCGAGCAGGAATATGGAGTTACTAACCAATAAATATAAAAAGATGAGAAAGTTATATATATTGTTAATCGTGTTTGCGGCCTGTTTATTGGCAGGGTGTGATGAGAATGGAGAAAGCGGGTATTACGAGGATATAGACCGTGTTTATTTTGTAAAGGACAGTCTTATCTGTCGTTTGGGAGAGATGCTGATGGATGTGGAAACCTACACGGTGCAGGTTCCGGTGAAAGTATTGGGGGAACCGCTTGGAGAGAGTAGGAAGTTTAAGGTTAATGTAAATAAAGACTTAACGACAGCTCCGGAAGATGTCTATACCTTGTTGCCTGGGAAATTTGTGATGGATAAGGATTCCGTGAATGCTTATATCCCGATCGAATTGTTGAGAAGTAAAATAGACCCGATGGTAGACACTGTGTATCGGATCGTGTTGGATTTGGAGGTAAATGATGAGTTCGGGTTGGGTGTAAAGGAAAAGTTGCAGAGTAAGGTGGTGTTTAGTAATTATTTGCAGGAACCGGATTGGTGGTATGCTTTGGAGTTCGTGTACTGGGGGGCTTATCGTCCGGAAAAGTATCAGAAAATGATGGAATACTGGGGTGGACCAATCAGTTATGAGGAGTATGTTAGTCGCATGATTCAAGTGATTCTGTGTGGGAAAAAAATGTATGATTATTTTAAGTTACATCCGGAGTTTGGTATGGAGTTTCCCGAAGCAACACCGTGGCCTTACGAGTAGTAGATTTTTAATGAATTAAAAAGCAGAGCAGATGAAACAATTAATATCAATCGTTGTAGTTTTGTTTTCGTTGATCGGTTGTTTGGATGACCAGACGAAAATGGGTAAAAATGCCATTTCTTACTTATCGTTTAAGATGGAGTTGGATACCTTATATTATGCGGAGAGAAACGTAGAATTTATGATTGAAGCTCCCGAAATGAAGCAGGAAAGTCAAGATAAAGCTTTGTCGTATGAATGGCAGATCAATTATGAGGTAGTTTCAACAGAGCGAGTTTTGACGTATGCTTATGATAGTTGCGGACTTTTTCCTTGCCGTTTGAAGGTTTATAATGAGGATGGAGCTATTTTCAAGGAGTTTAAATTGCGAGTACCTAATCCTTATGACGAAGGTCTTTTGCTTTTCAGTAAATATGACGGGCATTCGATAATTTCTTTCCGTAATGATAACTGGCCGGAGAGAGGGTTTGAAAAAGATGTGTATGCGTTGAATAATCCGGGGATACCTTTGGGAACTGAGCCGGTAGCTATAGTTTGCTCTCCAACGGAATATTATACCCCTTATATTTATCTTGTTACAGAGAATCCTTTCCGTTTTTTGAAATTGGATTATTATACGATGCAGGTGCTGGAAGAGATCGCTTACCCGGAAGAGGGGGTGGATCGGATACTGGAAAAAGATCATAATTTGTATATTATGACTGATGGAAAAACATTGGATTATGATTGTCATAACGCTTATTTCCGGAATAATTTTCAACAGGGATTAACGGGAAAATATGGAAGTTTCCCGGATGCTGAGTTGTCTGATCGAGTGGTTGTTTATGGAGAAAAGTATCATAGGTATTTGTTGGCATTTGACATGAAGAATCAAGTTTTATTTAGTGCGAATGATGTCTTGCCTCATCCGATCAAGGACGGAGATGAAGTGGTTGAAGTGGATAGAATATATGGAATGCTTCTTGGGGTAAGCGAAGAAGATATACTTATTCTGTTGGAAGATAAGAATGGACAAAATCAGGTGGTATATCTGAATATATCCGAGCAATATGTTAATTGGTCAAAAGTTACGGTTTTTGAATTTAAATCGGTATATCCGGCAGCAGCGGAAATAAATGGCCAAAGTGTGTTTGCATCAAGCACGAAAGAGAATATTTTGTATTATTCGGTTGGAAACGAGATTTATCGCTATAATTATTTGTCTGCGGGAAATTTCCCGACGCAATCGGATTATACCGTGGGAGTTTCCGGTAGTTTGATCAAAAAAATGATATTAAATGAGGATAAATCAGAATTGTATGTGGCAGTAGATGCCCCGAACGGAGAGTATCGAGGAGCTGTTTATTGTTATGATGTTGAGACGAAAGGGTTGAAATGGAAAGAAGAAGGAGTTGCCGGGGAGATCGTGGAAATGTTGTATAAACCCAGGAATCGTAGCTATAACGAAAACTGATTGTTAATTCAAAATTATTGAAAGGATGTTGACGGATAAGTCTATTCGTCGGGTAAACTATTATATAAATCATTGTATGGAACAATCAATTTTAAAGGTGGAAAACCTGTCGCATCGCTATAGTGTGCAGTGGGCGATACGGGATATTAATTTTGAAATTACTCAAAATGGTGTTTACGGTTTACTCGGCTCTAACGGGGCCGGTAAATCTACCACCATGAATATTATTTGCGGAGTGTTGAAACAAACTGAAGGTAACGTGTTTATCAAGGGAATTGATATGCGGGATAATCCGGTGGAAGCGAAAAGGCATATCGGTTTCTTGCCTCAAAAACCTCCTTTACACACGGATTTGACGGTGGAGGAATACCTGACTTATTGTGCCCGGTTACGCCAGATTGCCCGGGCGGAGGAAGGAAAGGTCGTGGATGAGGTGCTGGCACGTTGCGGTATTTCTCATTTTAGAAAAAGGCTGATTCATAATTTGTCTGGTGGTTACCAGCAGCGGGTGGGTATTGCTCAAGCGATTATCCATCGTCCGGATTTCGTGGTACTGGATGAGCCGACAAACGGGTTGGACCCGAATCAGATTTTAGAGATCCGGCACTTGATTAAAGCGATTGCCGAAGAATGTACGGTCGTTTTGTCTACTCATATTCTTTCGGAGGTACAGGCAACCTGTAATTATATACGGATGATCGGGCAGGGGACTTTGGTTTTTTCCGGTACAGTGGATGAGTTTGATAACTATATTTTACCGAACACGGTGTTTGCCACGTTGGTAGCAGCTCCACCGATAGAGGAATTAAAGCAGCTCCCCGGGGTGGTTGACGTGGATGAATTGGGAGGATCGAATTATCGGTTACGGTTTTCTGACTCACCTCAAGAAATGATCGAGAGAGTGGTGCAGACCAGTGTTGCGAAAGATTGGCGACTGACTGAAGTCCGGCTGGAGAAAAGTTCTTTGGATGATATTTTTGCCGAATTGTCTAAAATCAAGAAATAATAAAATAGGATAGTATGAGAAATATATATGATATAGCACGTGCGGAGTTACAATCTTTGTTTTATTCTCCCATTGCGTGGTTGATATTGATTATTTTCACGTTCCAGAGTGCCGGAATTTTCGGGGGACATCTGGCAGGAATGGTTATGGGTAAGGAGTTGGGATACTCTTTGTCGGATTTGACATACAAACTTTTTGTGGATCAATGGAGCGGTGGAATATTTCCAGTAATTCAGGGATATTTGTATTTGTACATTCCTCTGTTGACCATGGGAGTGATGAGCCGGGAGTTGAGCAGTGGTTCCATCAAATTGTTGTATTCTTCACCCGTGACGAACAGACAGATTATTTTTGGTAAGTATTTGTCTATGATGATATACGGATTGGTGATGATGTTCGTGTTGTTAATTTATATTGTCGTGGCCTGGTGTTCCATTAAGGATTTTGACTATCCGATGGTGTTTACCGGATTACTGGGGTTGTATTTGCTGCTTTGTGGGTTGTTCATGTCTAGCCTGACTTCGTATCAAGTGGTGGCGGCCATGCTGACCTTGACGATTTTGGGCGTGTTAAATTACGTGGGAAGTATGTGGCAGGATGTTGAGTTCGTACGGGAAATCACTTATTGGCTTTCTATTTCCGGACGGGCGAATGAGTTTATTCGGGGATTGATTTGTAGTGAAGATTTACTGTATTTTATCATCGTGACAGCTATGTTTCTGACTTTAGCGACGATCCGTTTGCAAGCCGCTCGGCAGAAACAACGGTGGACAAAAACATCTGGACAGTATCTAGGGGTGATCATGGTTATTGTGGTATTAGGGTATTTTACTTCTCGTCCGTCTTTGATGACCTACTATGATGCCACCGCTACCAAAAGAAATACTTTAACGGAGCGTAGTCAGGAAGTGATCTCCCAATTAAAAGGAGGATTGACCATTACGACCTACGTAAATTTGTTGGATGATAATAATATCTATTGGGGAGTACCTAGCGCTTACAAGTCTGACCAGCAGAATTTCCGTCATTATACTCGTTTCAAACCGGAAATTGAGATGAAATACGTGTATTATTATGATACGCTTCTTGGCGTGGAACCGAGTCGGTATATGCAGACTAAATCGTTGAAAGAACGGGCGCATGAGGCAATGACAATTTACGGGTTGGATTCGACAAAGGTGTTGACTCCGGAACAAATAAGAGCGAAAATTGATTTAGTGAGAGAGGATAATTGGTTTGTGAGAGTGTTGGAACGAGAAAGTGGGGAAAAGACATTTTTACGCATATTCAGAGGAATGGACCGGATGCCGAAGGAGGCCGAGATTACGGCAGCGATGAAGAGGCTGGCCATGAAATTGCCGACCGTGGGAGTTGTAACCGGACATGGAGAACGGAATATCCATCAGACCGGAGATCGAAATTACACGGCTTTCGGGGAAGATCGGCATTTTCGTTATGCGTTGATGAATCAAGGGTTTGATGTAAAAGAGGTTTCTTTGGATAATGAAATACCGGAAGAGATTAATATTTTGCTGCTTGCGGAAATGCGTAGTCCGTTTACACCGGAACAACGGGTGAATTGGGAAAAATATGTTGCCCGGGGAGGGAATTTGATCATCCTGAGTGAACCGAACAGGAGGGATGTTATGGGGCCTGTTTTGGCAGATTTTGGGGTACAGATGGTGCCGGGTATTCTGGTTAAACCGACAAAGGATTTTGCCCCGGAATTAATTCAGACTTTACCAACTCGGGAGGCTTGTGAACAAATATATTATTTTGGAGCCATATTGGATCAAGGGTATTGTGTGACAATGCCTTCTGCTTCTGCTTTGACATACGGGGGAGATAAAGGATTTAAGCTGACCCCGTTGTTTGAGACGGATTCGTTGGTATGGAATGAGTTGCAGACAACAGATTTTGTAGATGATTCTGTAAGCTTGGATGTTGCCAGCGGGGAGGTTCAACAGAAATATATCACTTCGGTGGCGTTG
>OCHG01001711.1_pt1 | contig 13396 bp, 14 predicted proteins | sample 1538801 | NCBI WGS metagenome assembly OCHG01 (sample SAMN04571727, study PRJEB22368) | human gut metagenome | biome: human gut; material: stool | host: Homo sapiens | place: Luxembourg | collected 2012-09-20 | reverse complement strand
CCGGTTGCATTTGTGTGCGCTGGTATGCTCTGCTCCTTTGTGTATGTCAATCTGATCTATGCAATGGCGCTGACCTTCAAGCACATTGGAAAAGCACTTGCCGTTGTCCTGGTCATCCTGCAGATCCCTGGTTCTTCCGGAACCTATCCGATCGAGATGACACCGGTCTTTTTCCAGAGACTGCATCCGCTTCTTCCGTCCCACCCATTTTATCAGCCTGGAGCGGCCTGGCGCTATGCGTGAGTGTATTGCCGGATTTTACAAAAATAACTACGCAAAGGATCTGCTGACCCTGCTGCTTTTCCTTCTCCTTGCATTCTTCATCGGACTGGTACTGAGACCACTTCTGATGAATCTGAACCATCTGTTCGACAAACGTCTTGCCGAGACAGACCTGATGCTGGGAGAGACTGCAACCGGTGAGCTCTCCCGCCCACAGCTTACACTGATGATGAAAACCATGATGCAGGACGAAGACGGACGGGCTGATTTTATCCAACGTGCCAACCGGTTCGAAAAACGGTATCCAAAGCTGATCCGTACCGGTTTTATCCTGATTCTTGTAATTCCGCTGATCTTTCTTCTTCTGATGTTCGGCCTGGAATCCAAGATCGTATACCTGACACTGTGGATCATTTCCCTGATCGTACTCGCCGTCTATCTGATCTGTGTAGAATATATTCACGACAAGACCTCCAGACAGCTTTCCTATATCCATCTGTCTGAAGAAGAATTTCTTAAAAAAGTAAAGGAGGGAAAAGACGAATGAGAAATATATGGACCATCTTCACAAGAGATATCCGAAAAATAAGAACAAATGTCATTGCGCTGATCGTCGTTCTCGGCGTCACAGTGGTTCCCTGCCTTTATGCATGGTTCAACATTGCGGCAAGCTGGGATCCCTATGGGAATACGGGGAATCTGAAGGTTGCCGTAGCAAGCGTAGATGAAGGCTATACCGGAAACCTGATCCCGCTCCAGCTGAATCTTGGCGATCAGGTATTGTCTGCTCTTCGGGAGAATACACAGCTCAACTGGGTATTTACGACCAAAAGCAAAGCAATGAAGGGTGTAAAATCCGGAGAATATTACGCAGCAATCGTAATCCCGGAAGATTTCAGTACGAACCTGATGAGTGTATTTTCCAGTGATATTAAGAAACCTAAAATTACCTATTACTCCAATGCAAAAGAAAATGCCATTGCGCCGAAGGTAACAGACAAAGGAGCAACCGCAGTCCAAACACAGGTCAACGAAGTATTTATCGAAACCATTTCCGATACGGTGCTGACCGCGCTCCAGACTGTTGCAAATACCGCAGACTCCAGGGATTCGGATGAGCTTGCAGGCACACTAATCACAAATCTGAATAAAATCGGTTCTGATCTGTCTGCCTCTTCGACTACCCTGCATTCCTTCTCACAGATGACCGATTCTGCGCAGCAGCTTCTGGACACAACTGCCGAATTCTTAAAAGCAACGAAAGAACAGGCTTCTGCAAATGCAGATACGCTTTCCGGTACACAGCAGTCCTTCTCCGGGATTCAGGAAACTCTGGACGGAGCTACAGACGGAATCAATGTTGCACTGACCTCTACCAAAAGCTTTTACGAACAGATGTCACAGACGATCGATCAGGCATTCCAGTCGCAGTCACAGGATGCTTCTTCTGTTGCCAGCACCCTTGATCTTCTTGGAAACCGCGTCAATGCGATCGTACAGTCTTACCAGGGAATCCGTGACAGCATTGCACAGATTGCAGATGCACACCCGGAGCTGTCTGATCTTACCGCACCGATTCTTGCTAAATTAGACGATTCCATTGCTGTTCAGGAAGAACTTCGTGATAAACTCACGAACGCTGCTTCCTCTCTGCGGGATACAGCAGGCAATGTAACAACCTCTAAAAAAGAGCTGGATGATCTGATCAGCTCCAGTATTTCCGGAATTGCAGCTGTCAAATCCGACTATGAAACCAATGTATCTGCTTCTTTAAAACAGCTGTCCGTCTCTCTTGGTTCCACCAAAAATGATCTGTCCGGACTGCTCTCCCAGCTCGGTGTAAGTGCAGATGGAATCTATACCCTTGCTTCTTCAGCTGGCTCTGATCTGTCGCAGATTCAGAAGGCTCTGGAAACCTCTTCTGAGCTTTTGAAAACGGCTGCCTCAAAGATCACAGATACCATCTCCAGACTTGGTCAAATGGAAGCAACCGGCGATTTCTCCGAACTGGAAGATCTGATTTCCGGCGATAAGGACAGTATCAGTTCTTTCCTCGCCGCACCGGTAGAGCTTAAGACCAACAAAGTGTACCCGATTGAAAATTACGGTTCTTCCATGGCCCCATTCTACTCTACACTTTCCATCTGGATCGGCGGAATTGTCCTGGTTGCCATGCTCAAGGTCACTGTATCCGAAAACGGCACCACCGGACTTAAACATCTGAAGCTCCATCAGATTTATCTTGGAAGATACCTTATCTTCCTGATCCTGGGGCTTTTGCAGAGCACCCTGATCTGCCTCGGTGATCTGTTCTATCTTGGCATCCAGTGCAAGCACCCGTTCCTCTTCCTCCTTGCCGGATGGGTATCCAGCATCGTATATGTCAACATCATTTACACGCTGACTGTCTCCTTCGGAGATATCGGAAAAGCGGTCAGTGTCGTACTTCTGGTTATGCAGGTAGCCGGAACCGGCGGAACTTTCCCGATCGAGGTTGCCCCGGGATTCTTCAAAGCGGTATATCCGCTACTGCCGTTTACCCACAGTATGGCAGCCCTGCGTGAAGCTGTCGGTGGACTGTATGCTATGGATTACTGGATCGATCTTGGAAAGCTTTGTATCTTCCTTATGGTGTCCCTGATCGTGGGACTGGTGCTTAGGAAGCCGATCATTAAGGTGAATGAAGCGTTCTCTGAGAAGCTGGAAGAGACGAAGATTATGTAAATATAGAAGTACTTGTCTTTTACATTTACATTAAAAAACTCTCTTATGAATGATTTAACGATCTTTCATAAGAGAGTTTTATTACCTATATGGTTCAAATATTTTACTCATAAAAATAGCATTGTTGTCATCATATACTTCTATCTCCTTTATACGATCTTTTTCAGACGCCGTATCCTTTCCACCACAGGCAATAGTTCCTGCTACGATCAAAACAATCCCCAAAAATATAGCATATTTTTTATATTCCAAATCCACTCAGCAATACATAATACCCTGTCAAGATCACTACAAACACCACAATAACCGGGATTGTCTTCTTCATCAGCTGCCCCCAGGATACCCGGAAATATTCCGTAATGATCGCAAGGCAGATGTGCGTCGGCGAAATCTGCATTGCCGCATAAGAAAGTGCCATCAGGTACACCAGAAGTCCGGCTCCTGCATGCGGTATGCTTGCAAATGCCAGCGGAATCAATAGCACAATCATAGAATTTGCTCCACTGATAATCGTTCCAAGAAACATAATGATTCCAAATGCCGCAAACTGTGGAATTGCAGATCCTGCAAACAAATCCGGAAGTTTTCCGATTGCCCCTGTATAGGTAAGAATGTTCTTGAACATCATCAGAATGATCGTATTGAAGATGATTCTCCACTCTACCGATGTCTTTGCAAAATCCAGCACTTCCTTCAGACTTAACCGATATACAATAATCGAAAGCACAATAATAAACGGCAGTACCTTGATCACAGAAAGATTCAGTGCGATCACAAGCACAATACAAAGCACCAGTGGCCAGAAACAGTACAGAAGTTGTTTGAATTCTTCTTTTTTGTTAATGTTTTCATCCGCGCCTGTTTCATATCCTTTCGACAGCTTCCGCAGATAAAATACATATCCCAGTACCAGAAGCACCACAACCATCGGCGCCATAAAAAGTACAAATTGCCCGGTTGATACCGCTGTAATGGAAAGTGCCAGCAGAATTGCATTATAAGTCGGCGAAAAGCTTTCTGAAATATGGCGGTAGTAACTGGTCACAAACGTCTTTTCTTCCACATCCAGATCTCTTCCTGTCGCCTTATCTACGATCGCCCCACAGATATTGACAGCTCCTGCAGACGGAAGGAATCCAATGATCACCGGCGCAATTACACACACCATACGCCTGTCTCCGCTAAGCCTCTGCAGTGCCATCTCCGCTCTTTCCAGAAGTTTCCGGTTCTCCATGATCCGCTGCAAAAAGGTTACAAGAATAAAGCTTCCGACCACCAGCAGCGTATCCTTTTCATAAACCGACTGTATCATCAATTTTGCTGCATCCCCAAGCGAAATTCCAAACAGGATCACAGTCAGCAAAATAGCAGCGATCATCGCATCACGCAGCTTTAATTTTGCCAGGACCATCACCATAATGACAATAAAAATCACTGCCAGTTTTATAAATTCGGTCTGCATCTCTTTACTCCAATTCTCTTTTTTCTAATTTCCCTTTTTTCATCCACAGACACCGGTCCGCATAATTTACAAATTCTCTGTCGTGGGTACTGACCAGGATTGTCGTTCCTTCTTTTGCCATTTTTTGAAAATATTTCATAATGATCTCTGAATTTTCCATATCCAGACTGCTTGTCGGTTCATCTGCGACTACCAGTTTCGGGTTCTGCGCAAATGTCCTTGCGATCGACACACGCCTTTGCTCTCCGCCGGACAGATTTGCCGGATATTCGGAAAGCATATTCTGGATTCCAAGAAGCTCCGTCAGATACGTGATCCTTTCTTTATCCGGTTTCCGGTTTTTCCCCAGCGAAAGTGGCAGCAGGATATTTTCCATGACCGTCAGATTCTGGAGAAGATTTTGTCCCTGCATGATATAACCAAGGTCGCCTCCCCGCAGAACCGATAACTGTCTGTCATTCATTTTTTCAATCTCATGATCCAGTACTGTGATCTTTCCTTCTGTCGGTTTCAAGATCCCGGTCAGCATATGGAAGAGGGTGGATTTTCCACTTCCTGACTGTCCCATGATCGCAACCAGCTCTTTTTCTTCCACTTCCAGATTCACGTGGTCTACTGCGTAAAACTGATTCTTTCCACGTACAAATTCCCGACTCAGATTTTCTGTCTTTACAATCATGATTCCACCTCCTGGATCAGTTTATATAGTTCCATACGATTCGCTCTGACTGCCGCATATAAGGTGGCAAGAAGGCTGACACCAACCGCAAGCCCCAGGCTCTGCAATGCAAGAATCACATATTGGGAAACATTTACATTCAGATATGGCATATTCATACTTTCCATGATCACGTCTTTAAATAACAGGATTCCGCCTCCGGAGAACACCACTCCAAGAAATCCTCCAAGCACACCGATCATTCCTGCTTCCAGAAGAAGCATCTGGAAAATCTGGCTTTTTCGTGCACCAATAGAAAGTAGTACCCCAAACTCCTTCAAACGTTCATTCACAGTAATGTTAAAAATGCAGATCAGTGCCAGGACTGCCATTAAAAACAACAGTCCGATCAGAAGCGCGCTGTAAGACTGCATCTGTTCCAGTGTATCTGAAACTTTTCCGGACATTGCTTTTGCCGTATAAGCTTTCAGTCCGGAATCTCTCATCTTTGTGTTGATCGTGTTCGCCACTTCTTTCGGATCTGCTCCGTCTTTCGTCCGGATCGTCAGAAGGGAAACATATTTCTGCGGTTCTGTAAGATCCGTCACATACTTGATCTGAAAACTGTCAAATAATGTATATGCCGTCTCAAAATTCATGAATGCGCAGTTATCATAACTGGTTCCTGTTTCTTCGAGTTTTCCTGCAACCTCGTATTCCTGTCCAAAGAAAGAAATTTTATCTCCCGCTTTTGCCGTAATCTTGCTTCCAACAACAGTCTGACCCTTTTTCAATTCACTCACATTGCTTCCAGACATCCACGGCTGTACAATAAAATCACTTTCCGGTTCAAAAGCAACAATCTGTACCGGAACTGAACAGCATGCCGCATCCAGTGATGCAATGTAGAGCTGCGGAGAAATTTTGTCAATTCCATCCGTCTTTTTCACCTGATCCATCAAAGACTTCTCAAAATAGAAACTGCACAACCCTCCCGAAAACAGAGAATCGCTTAAATCTGATTCATATTCTCCCGGTGCTACGATCACGTCCGCCCCAATCCGATCTACTGTCTTATCAATACAAGTTTTCATACTTTCTGTCAATACTCTACTGGTAAACAGCGCTGCCGATAAAATCAGCACCAGTGCTGCCAGAAACATCGTCCTGACTCTTCGATGCCGCAGATTTCTGACTGCAAGTCCAGGTACAGTCAACATTTTCTGTTCCATTTTTCTTTCCTTCCTTTTTTAACATTTTGTTCGGAAAACCCCCGTAATTTTCCAATTATAAGAAAGAATGTGCCTCGGCACATTCTCGCGCCGAGCGCAGTCGCTTGCGACATTCTTCATCTTCGTGCGAGTGCGCAACTCCGGCACGCAGTGCCTTTTGTTTCATAGGAAGTTCCTTCAGAATTTCCTATGAAACAAATAAAAAATGTGCCTCGGCACTTTCCTAATATACAAGACAAAAGAGGAGCTTCCACTCATCCCAGAGTTCAAAGCTCCTCCACCTCATTCATTTATGTGTCTAATTATTTTGTGCTTACTTTTTCAGCAAGTGGATGCCATGCTGTCTCTACGACTTTATCTACAGTCCAGTCAGAGGTAATGATTCCTGCCGCAATGTAGTCCTTTGCAACAGCTTTAATTGTTTCCTTTGTATCTGCATTGGATACTGCCCAGTTCTGCTGATCAAGCATGTATTTTGTAAGCTCGATGTCACCAGATACCATACCCTCATCAAGCATGATCTGTGCAGCTTCGTCTTTGTTTTCTGCAATGTACATATATGCATCCATTACACATTTTGTAAGTACCTGAGAGATTACCGGATTTTCTTTTACGAATTTTCCGCTCATAGCCATTACGCAGCATGTTTCATCTTTGAAATCATCATCCCATGTGATAGAACGAAGAACTTTTAATGTTCCGTCATCTACGAATTTCTTTGCAAAACGGTCACTCAGAAGGCAAGCTTTGATGTCACCTGACTGAAGAGACTGGATTGCTGCACTTGATTCAACCTGTACACATGTTGCTGCATCCTGTTTCAATCCATCTGCAAGGAAGAAACGGATGATCATGTTGTGTGAAGATCCACCGATCGGGCTATCCATGCCAACAGTTGTGCCTTCCAGGTCTTTTGTTGATTCAATTCCTGAATCGGCAAGTACATATAATGATTTGCATCCTGTCTGCGCACTTCCTGTAAATACGATGTCCATTCCGTTTGTGATCGGAACTAACATATGTGCAATATGGTGTACTCCAAACTGAGCTTTTCCAGTTCCAAGTGCTTCTGTGATTTCAGTACCAGCTGCGATCTGAACATCTAATCCCCAATTATCATAGTATCCGAGTGCTTTTGCCATGCTAGGTCCTGATGTACAGTCACCACCATCATATTCTGCTGTGATGGTTGTTCCCCATGCCGGCTCTTTTTTCATTGCTTCTTTAATTTCATCATCTGACATTTTTGTGATATCAGTCACTTCTTTCTCTGTAGAAGCTTCCTGTTTTTTGGAATCACTTGTGTCTTCCTTCTTTTCTGATGAGCTTGATGAACCGCCACATGCAACCAGTGATACGGTCATTGCGCATGCAAGTAACGTTGCAAACAATCTTTTTTTCATAATTCTTTTCTCCTCTTCGTGTTTTTACTTTGTTGCTTTTATATTTATCTTTCAATAAATATCCATTTAATGATCTGTATGATGCTTCAGATCAAGCATCTTCAGAATCCTGTTCCGATATGCCTGGAACTCTTCGCTGTCTCTCTGCTTTGGTTCAGCCAGTTCAATCGGTATATCTGCCTTTACACGTCCCGGTCTTGGCTCCATAACCAGCACTCTTGTTCCCATATAAATTGCTTCTTCTACATCATGTGTAACCATGACGACCGTCTGTTTCTGTTCTCTCCAGATATTCAGGATCTCATCCTGCATATTCATTCTGGTAAATGCGTCCAGCGCGCCAAGAGGCTCGTCCAGAAGCAGAATATCCGGATGATTGATCAGCGATCTTACCAGCGCCACTCTCTGCGCCATACCTCCGGAGAGCTGATGTGGATAGTCTTTTCGGAACTCTTCAAGTCCTACCATTTTCAGCATATGCTCTACCAGTTCTTTATCCTGCTTTTTCTGCATACGCAAGCTGAAGGATACATTCTTCTCTACCGTAAGCCACGGAAACAATGTTGCTTTCTGGAATACCATTCCACGATCCGGTCCGGCTCCAACAATCGGTTTTCCGCCAAGTCTGATCTCACCGGTAGTCGGTCTGATCAGTCCTGCGATCAATCGCAAAATCGTTGATTTTCCACATCCACTTGTTCCAACAATACTGACAAACTCACCCGGCTGGATCGTCAGATTCACCTCTGCCAGCGCATGTGTGATCTCGTTACTGTCTGTCTTTGCAAAACTCTTTGTTACTTTGTCAAACTCCAGGACACGCCCGTGTCCCTGCTTCTCATCCACTGATGCCATCTTATTTCACAACTCCTTCCTGCCAGCGAAGCACTATTCTCTTGATCACATTCAGTATAAAGGTAACTGCTGTGAAAATAAGACAAATTAAAACGATAGCTGCATACATTTTAGAATAGATCGCCCATGATTTCTGCCACTGGATATACCATCCAAGACCTGCCTCGGCTCCCATCATCTCAGCAACCAGAAGTGCTGTACAGGCAGAACTCATTCCCTGTGTCATCCCCTGAAGAATGTTTGGCATTGCATGTGGGATTGCCACCCGGAATACCAGCTGGTGACCTTTGGCACCTAATGTTCTGGCCGCTTCCAGATATGCCTTGTCTACATTCTGGATACCGGTTGACGATGCGATCGTAAGAGCAAACCATACACCAAGAGCGATGATAAATACACTTCCTTTAAACAGTGAGGATACCAGAACCATGATGATCGGGATCCATGTTGTGGAAGGGATCGGTCCAAGCATCTTAATGATCGGTGAAACCCAGTAGTTAATCCTTTTGCTGTATCCACAGGCAACACCTGTGATCAGTCCAAGGATCGCTCCAATAAAATATCCCGTGAATAATAATCGCAGTGAGTACAATGTACTTTTCAATAACAGTGCCCGGTCATCAATGATCGCACACAAAATCGTATTCACACATGGGAAGAACGGCTGTTTTAAAATACCTGTCTTAACCGTCAGAAAATCATACAGCATAATTACCAGTATGATCACAGAGTAAAGCGGTGCTTTATAACGTACTTTTGCAAAATAGCTTTTATTCAGTAATCCTCTCACTACCATGATCAGATATAATGCCAAAAAAAAGCAGACGACAATAGTAAACACATGCGGATTAAAATTCTGAACGGCATCCGGCATCAGATAATATACTAAAAACATAATTATCGCTGCAAAATACGGACAAAAACAAATTACCACATCCAACATATGTTGCATCTTCGTCTTCGGAGCACTTTCCATTTCTAGCAACTCTTCTCTCGTAAGCTGTCTTTTACTCTCCATTTTTCATTTGACTCCTTTGTAAATTTTTACCATTTCCTTTAAATGCTTTTTAACTATATCAGCATTTTGCACAAATGTAAAATTGTTATTTCTTATATGCAATTTGATTTATTACAATTTTCTATAGTTTTTATCTGGTAAAAGTAAACTTATTAACCATAAGTATGTTATACTAAATACAATAAATTTTTAAAGGAGATATGAATTATGAATTCACAAAAATTATCCGGAGCAGTTTCCTGTCTTGCAGCAATTCTTATTCTTGCAGCAGATAAGATCTTTGCCCCAGTATGCAAAGGAACCATGAAACTTGCAAACGGAGGAGAATGCATGATGCGGTGTCATTATTATGGAATTGCACTGTTTCTTTTCGGTCTGCTCCTGCTTGCAGAATCCGTTCTTCTTTTCTTCGGAACACACGATTTTAAATTACCGGTTGTCATCATTATCACTGCTGTTCTGATCCTGCTTCTTAGCAATACTTCAATTGGCATTGGTATTTGTGCCAAGGCAGGTATGATGTGCCACAAAACTGCCCTTTGGGGAAGAATTGGTGCTGTTCTGGCAATCATCGGTGCCGGAATCAGTCTCTTTGTACATAAATCACAGATGCCACAGGCGAATTAGGATTCACGCAACAACATTTCAAACAGAATATCTGATTACCTTTCCTGTAATCTATAATCAGGAGTCAAAACTTTCTGTGTACGCAAAGAAGCCGGAGTCTGACCGATAACACAACTGCCTATATCCAGGCTTTTCTGTTATCAGTCAGATCCCAGCTTCTTTTTTCGCTCTTTAAAGTGTTTCTGCCACTTTCATATTTGCAATCAGTCCCCGCAGCTGAATCAATGAAGAGTATCCATCAGTACAATCATCAATCTTTCCATTTGCCGCAGGATGGAAATAGCGTCCTTCCTTCTCCGCTCTCTTTCCCTCGGCAATTGCTTCTCTCAAAATCTCCCTGTCTTCTATCCGCCTTTCTTCCGGGATTTCATTGATGATGAGCATTGGTGGCTTTACCGTTTCTGTACCGTTTTCTGCCTTTCCCTGCAGTTCAACTTTTTCTCCACAAAATACATAGCCGGTACAGTAATTTCTTTCTGTTCCGATCACCTTCACTCCGTGCGATATCAGCCAATCGATCGTTGCTTTCCGGTCCAGCATATCTTTTGGTCCTGCCGAGATCAGGACCACCGGAATCTGCTGAAGAGCCGGAAGATCCGGGCAGAGTTCTTCTCCTTTGATGTCCCCGATTCCACCCATTCCACAGGTAATTGCAACCGGAATTCCCATTTTCACACAGACTGCCATTGTCCCGGAAGCGGTAAGTGCGCCTGATTGCTTTTCCACTAATGCCTTTTCCAGCAGATCACAGTCAATTCTTGGATAAGCGGCTGCCCGGCTTCTAAATTCAAGAAACTCATCGATATCCCCGATCCTGATTTCCCCATGATCAATCCAGGTGATCTTTTTTCCCGGATCTTGCCATTCTTTTTTTATTGTTTCATTTGATACCGATTTTAATCCATGTGTCAATAATGCTGATTCTACTAAATATTCCATCTGTTGTTATTCCACCTTTCTCCTTCTGGATATCAATCCCGTACTTTTTCTCATCATATCATACTTTTACAGCTCAAATTAAAAAACCGGATAAAAATTTGCATTTCTACCCGGTTCCTGTATTATTTCAACAATTGCATCAGCTCTTCAAAAAAGCTTTTTGAGGTTTCTTCTGAAATCGTATAATCTGACGTTATCTCTTTAATGATCTTTTTCAACCATTCGTCCCATTTCATAGTCCACCTTCTTTTCCGCCAAAGGCTTCTATTTTGTATTATCTACCGCATCCTCCACCAAAGAGTAATCGGCATTATCGCCCACAACATCTGCGTAAAGATCATCCAGTGTCGGGTATCCATAATATTTCCATACCATGCTGGAAATACCGTCTGTCTTTGCATCAGTCTTGATCTTAAAGAAATTGCCAGGTGTTCCATAGTCAGACAGATCAATATCTGTATTTCCTTCCCCGTCTGCAAGAATTGTTCCATAATGCATATACCAGTAAACATCATTCACCTTGTCATAAGATCCATCATCATTACTGTACTGATCCCGTACTTTTACATGATAAATAAGATACAGTTCATTTCCATTGCCCACAACAGGCTCCAGCAGATAATCTCCCATATAAGTAAGGCTCTCCAGAGATTCGGAATCTACCCAGCTGCTCTCCACATGATCATTGTATTCCTGTTCCGCCCGGTCCTTCATTTGCTGCATTGTATCATCATCGATGTCACTGGCTGATGTGATATAATACCACAGTCCTTTTACGGTATATTCTTTTTCCCATTTTTCCGGCAGCTTTCCTATGTTGGCGGCATAGCTGTCTGCCATAGATTTATCCAGATATACTTTAATCTTGTCTCCGTTTGCCAATGTTCCATTTGATGCATCTGTCTGAAAATCGGCAGATGTAAGATCAGATCCTGTATAATCAAATGAAACGGCTCCTCCCGGGCTTATTCCGTTAAATGATACCTCCAGGTCTTTGAATGCATCAAATGTCTTAACCTCTTCCAGCCCTTTGACTTTATAGGTTTTATTTTTATATTTCAGGTTGCATTTCACATATTTTGCATAATCTTTATTGACATTCCAGTTGTATTTGACTTTATCTTTGTTGGAAAGATTGCTGTCCGATTTCATTTCCACACTAACATAGGACTGCAGTACCGCTACCGGTGATATGGAATCTGTATTTTTTCCATACTGTTCTTTAAATTCTTTTGTAAACTTCAGTCTGGAATCATATTTTTTCTGAATCTTCTCCCAGTCGATCTGCGGATATACATTTCCATATCCGTTATATCCTGTTGTTTCAAAGGTGACATACTTGTTCAGATCGATTGTTCTTCTTGCACGCGATATCAAAAGCCCTGCTGCGATCACTACAACGACAACCGCACATGCCAGACCGATCAGGAACTTGTTCAGTCCTCTTGATTTTTTATGTGTGAGTGATTTTGTTTCTGCTGTACTTGTTAGCGTCTCTTCTGTATTCTGGGCGACCTCTTCTTTCTGCTCTTCTGCATTCTGGACAGCCTCTTCTTTCTGTTCTGCTACATTTTTAGCAGGTTCTTCCTGTTCCAGTGGTTTTCCGCATGTTGCACAGAATCTTGAACCATCTGGATTCTCAGTTCCACAATTTTTGCACCTCATATCTCTTTTACATCCTTTCTGTATGCTATATTTTTCTCGTTTATATTATTAAGACGAGTCAAAATCTAGTTTGGTTTTAAAAACAAGAAAAAATTTTTATTTTTTTAATAATGACTGATCTGGTTGATGATCTCATGGTATGAAACAGCTTCATTGCCCAGTGCTTCCGGCTTTCTGTTTCCAAACAATTTCTTTAATTTCTTTTCATATTTCTTATTTGTGACTTCTTTTCCATCCCATTTATACCGGAAAACATAGTCTCCGTTTTCATCATACTCCGGATTCGTATTATCTTCCATTCTACATTCGCCATCGCCGATCTGTAACCATTCCCCATCTTTGATTTCAAAAACGCGGTCATAAAAAACACCCATATTTCCGTCATTGTTGTCCAGTACATTGCCGCCCGGAATATACCACATCCCGATCCGGTAGATCTCTTCTTCCCGGATTCCATCCGGTGTACAGGTCGCTACGGTCGCACCATCCGCCATGCAGGATCCAACCCGCACGATCTCTGGTACATCATCTCCATTCATGTCAAAGAGTTCAAACCTTGTGTCATCACTCCACTTTCCAACCCAGTCTTTG
>OCHG01001708.1_pt1 | contig 13398 bp, 10 predicted proteins | sample 1538801 | NCBI WGS metagenome assembly OCHG01 (sample SAMN04571727, study PRJEB22368) | human gut metagenome | biome: human gut; material: stool | host: Homo sapiens | place: Luxembourg | collected 2012-09-20 | reverse complement strand
CGGTCGAGCAGATTGAGCTCTACATTGCCGATATGACGGCAGAGGAGCGTGCCATCGTCAAGGCCGGCTGCCTGATCAACTACAACAAGTTCAAGGCCGCTGCCGAGTAACGCACTTAATTGTCCGCCCGGGGCTTACCCTTTCCCGCCCGCTCACGCGCTTCGCGAGGGTCGCGTTCGGGAAAGGATAAGCCCCGGGCTACATTTCTGCGTTCTCGTTGGGTCTTGAGGGACGCTAATAAATAGACTTGCTTGATGCCGCCTCTGTTATCGGGGCGGCTTCTTTTGTCGAAAACCACCATGAAGGGGTAGGCGCCTTTGCGGTGGTTCCGTTTGTCTCGACCTGTAACATCTGGGCCCCTATTTGACGAGCGGTTGTTACAGATTGAGACAAACGATCGCCGCCGATCATTTCATCTCAATCTGTAACATCTAGGATCGAAAAGGGCCGCTAGATGTTACAGATCGAGACAGTGGAACATCGGAGCCGAAACCACCACAAAGGTGCCTGCCCGGCGGGTCCTTATTTCGATGGGGTCCAGGTTATTTCATCGTCAAATAGCCAAGTGCGTGCCGAGCCACTGTTGCGCGCTGTCTGCGGATCGGGCTCGCAGGTTTGTTCGTAGGCATCCTCGGTACACCGATCCATAAAATCGACGACTGCCGTCTGGTCGCCCTCCATGACGTAGATTACGTCGCCATCCGAGATATAGACCCCCGGTCCTTCATTGTCCACGCAGCCGGGGTCGTATGAGACGTTGCACAATTTGCTCCCGTTTGCCGCATCGAGCTCAAGGGTCGAATAATACCCGCCAACCATTTGGCCGTTCTTGGCTCGATATGTTGCGGCGCCGTACCACCGCTTAAACGTCTTGCCTTTGAGTAAACTGGTTGCCTTACCGATAAGCTGCTCATCTTGGGTATAGCGCGTGGCTCCAAGTTCGATTCGGGGATAGTTACTGACCCCAAGCGCTGCGGGCGTACCGTCGAAATCGACGGTGATCGAATCGGGTTTGACGATATCGGTGAGGATTTCGATGGGGTAGCTTACGGTTTCAACCGCCGCCTGCGTTGCCGAGGCAGGGAGAAATGCGAGATAGATAATTCCTACGCCGACTGCGGTAATCGCAAACGCTAAGACGAGCAGGCCGATATAGGTGGAGCGTTTCACGGCGGGTACCTCGCAAACAGTATGCATTCATTAAGATAAGCGATACCAGCTTACGACAATATTCAAAAGAAAGCGATCGGTCGAAATGACGGGGCGAAAAGGCCCTATTGGGCTTCGATTTGACCTCTAATAGGAATATTTGCCCCACTCATTCTGGGCGAGAGGTCAATAATTCAGTTCACGAGTCTTGAGCGATACTATTCTCACTAAACTCACTATTTTCACAGTAAGCACTATAAATACGATAGGGAGGACGACGAGAACGTTGTGACGTGCGATAGCTAAGCCGTTTAAGCCGGACTCTGACCTTGAATCTCCGCCTCTATCTGTGCGAACGGGCTATTGTCGGTTCTCGATTCCATCGCTGCGTTTTCGTTGGGTCTTGAGGGACGCTAATAAATAGGCTTGCTTGATGCCGCCTCTGTTATCGGGGCGGCTTCTTTTTGTTTTTGTCGAAAACCGCCACAAAGGGGACAGGCACCTTTGTGGCGGTGGGGACGAGCTCGATGTTGTTGTGATCGTTGAGCGGCATGTTAATGGGCACCTCTACAGAATTTCATCTGGGCTGGCGGGTTTGGTTGTTTTGGGGATGCCGAGTTTGGATGACGCGAAATCGTCAACATTGTCCTTAATTCCGTCTTTGGTGTAGACAGTGACCATATAGGTGCTGTGTCCGAATTCGCCCTTGTCGCGTGTTGCCCAGGCATCCCAGTAGGCGGCCCCGTTTCGCCCTTTGATTTTTCCGACACGGCGGAGTTCTGTTCGCTTTAATTTCTGGTTGCTATAGATGGTTCGACCGGCTTCCGCGGTGAGCCCGCACTGTCCAAGCAGCTTGTCGAGGACTTGGTTCATGTGGCGCTCATCGGTGTTTGGTGCGTAGTCGTAGGCGAGGGTGATGGAGTCAAGGGGCTGGTCGTCGATCAGATAATTCATTGTCTGAGGTTCGAGGCAGAAATAAGGAGAGCATCCGTCGACCTTGCCGAGCAACGGTAACTTGGACTGCCAACTTCCGGTGGGAATTGCATATTCGTAGAACACGCCACGGCAGACAAAGGAGAGCGAGGTGGCACGCGAGCCGGCGTCGATCATCCCGCAAAGATCGAAGGGCGAGGCGATACCAAAAGAAAAGGGCGTGATGACGATAAGGAAGAGCATCACGATGGGTATGGCGAGAATGGCGATGACGTTGCGACCGGTGGAATGAGACGGCTTCATATGCGCTCCTCGAGACAAAGAGCTGTTGAGGATAGGCAGAAATGGATATGTTCAGAGAACAATTCAAGTTTAATCTCATGGCGTGAGATGGTCGACCGTTAGCGTCGAAAACCACCACAAAGGTGCCTGTCCCCTTTGTGGTGGTGGGGAGCGCGCGGCTTCTTTTGGTGATAGTGTTAGCCGGCGGTATCATTAGGACAAATGGCGCGGGTTTGCATTGTGAGGTGCTTTGCTGTGAGAAGTCCTGCCCGTATTGGATTGATTGTCTTGGCGCTTGCGATCGCTGTGGTTGGCGCGGGCGCTGTCGGTATGGCATTTCTACCTGCTGCGGTGACGGAGCCGGTGGTCAAGCCTGTGACTCAATCTGTCGAACTTCTGACCGGCGACGACAAGCCTGAGACCATTACCGTTGATTTTGATGAGCAACCGGCTGCGCTGGGCATTAGTAATTATCCACGCATTCAGCTTGGGGCTATGCGCTATACCACGGATTCTGGTCTGATCGACAGGGCGTCCGAGCTGCTCAAGGGCAAAATCTTTAAGCGCTGGTATGGATATGCGTCCTATCGGGCAAAAGCGAACGACATGGTTGGCGGATGCCACTCTTCCATCGAGCTGGACACTGCAAACGGCGCAAAGTTATGTGATGTCTCGTACGATCCGGGCTACGAGGACAATGAGGGTCCGGGCATCTACATCATGGACGGCGATGTCGCCTATGTCATGGAGGGCGACCAGACCGAGCTCAACGATTTTATGGGCCAGTGTATCCAAGATGCCTATAAACAGACCTGCTTGCCTGACCCGCAGGCTGCACGCGATAGTGGGTCTGCCCGTACATGGCTGTTCGAGGATGAGATGCCCTGGACCGTCGAATCGGGAAGTACGGGTCCGGCGAAGGAGTAGAGACCGCGACCACCACAAAGGTGTCTGTCCCCTTTGTGGTGGTTTGCATGTCGTGGGAACACTCAGAAAATCTTATATATAGAGACTTAGATTTATGTATAAGATCGCACAAAGCTGGCAACAATACTTCTCGAACAACGTGAAGCCGCCCCGTAGGGCGGCCACCCCAAGAGAGGTGATTCCATGAGAATCGATAAGCTAGCAATGACGTCGCGCGAGGCGCTGCAGACCGCCATGAGCACGGCTGCTGACGCGCAGGCCGGCGCGGTGGAGCCGATTCACCTGCTGTCCGCCCTGCTCGGTGCCGGCGAGCGCAATATCTCCGTGATTATCGAGCGCATCGGTGCCGACCCGGCCCAGCTCGCACGCTCCACACAAGATGCCATCGACCACTCGCCCAAGGTATCGGGCGAGGGTCAGCAGATGGGCCTGTCCAACGAGCTCGTCCGCGTCATCGAAAAGGCCGAGAAGAAGGCCACCAAGATGGGCGACAGCTTTGTGGTGACCGAGCATCTGCTGATGGCGCTTGCCGAGGACAAGGGCGAGGCGGGCCGCGTTCTGCGCGACGCCGGCGTGACCAAGGAGCGCATCGAGCAAGTCTACGAGGAGCTGCGCGGCGATGACCGCGTGACGTCTGCCGAGGACAAGACGCAGTTTGAGGCGCTGGAGCAGTACGGTCGCAACATCTGCGACCTCGCCCGCGCCGGCAAGCTCGACCCGGTCATCGGCCGTACCGATGAGATTCGCCGCACCATCCAGGTCCTGTCCCGTCGCACCAAGAACAACCCCGTGCTCATTGGTGAGCCGGGCGTCGGTAAAACGGCCATCGTCGAGGGCATCGCCCAGCGTATCGTGGCCGGCGACGTGCCGAGCACCCTGCGCGACCGCGACCTCATCGAGCTCGACATGAGCGCGCTGGTCGCCGGCGCCAAGTACCGTGGTGAGTTCGAGGACCGCTTAAAGGCCGTGCTCAAGGAAGTGCAGAAGTCCGAAGGCAAGGTCATCCTGTTCATCGATGAGCTCCACACCATTGTGGGCGCGGGCGCCACCGAGGGCTCCATGGACGCCGGCAACATCCTCAAGCCGGCGCTTGCCCGCGGCGACTTGCACGCAATCGGCGCGACTACGCTCGACGAATACCGCAAGTACATCGAGAAGGATGCGGCGCTCGCGCGTCGTTTCCAGACCGTGATGGTCAGCGAGCCTACCGTCGAGGACACCATCTCGATTCTGCGTGGCCTCAAGGAGAAGTACGAGATCTTCCACGGCGTGCATATCACCGATAGCGCGCTCGTGGCCGCCGCCGACCTCTCCGATCGCTACATCGCCGACCGCTTCCTGCCCGACAAGGCCATCGACCTGGTCGATGAGGCCGCAAGCCGCCTGCGCATGGAGCTCGACAGCATGCCGGTCGAGATCGACGCCACCACGCGTCAGCTCACCCAGCTGCAGATTGAGGAGCAGGCGCTCATGAAGGAGACCGACGACGCCTCTAAGGAGCGTCTGGAGGCTCTGCGCCAGGAGATTGCCGAGGTCCAGGAAAAGCTCAACGTGCAAAAGGCCGGCTGGCTCAACCAAAAGAACGCCATCGACCACGTGCAGGAGCTTAAGGGCCAGCTCGACGAGGCAAAGAGCGAGGAGGAGCGTGCGACGCGCAACGGCGATTTGGGTCGTGCGTCCGAGCTGCGCTACTCCGTGATTCCGGGTCTGCAGCAGCAGATTCAGGATTCCGAGGCCGCGCTCGAGGCGCAAAAGCAGCAGGACGGCGAGGGCCTCAACGAGCAGGTGACCTCCGATGAGATCGCTGAGGTCGTGAGCGCTTGGACCGGCGTGCCCGTGTCCAAGATGATGCAGGGCGAGCTCGACAAGCTGAAGGGCTTGGAGGGCGAGCTGCATAAGCGCGTCATCGGCCAGGACGAGGCGGTCTCCGCTGTCGCCGCGGCCGTGCGCCGCAGCCGTGCGGGCCTCTCCGATCCGGACAAGCCCATCGGCAGCTTCTTCTTCCTGGGCCCCACCGGCGTGGGCAAGACCGAGCTTGCCAAGGCGCTGGCCGAGTGCCTGTTCGATGACGAGCGCGCGCTCGTGCGTATCGACATGTCCGAGTACATGGAGAAGTTCAGCGTCCAGCGTCTGATCGGTGCGCCCCCGGGATACGTGGGATACGACGAGGGCGGCCAGCTTACCGAGGCCGTGCGCCGTCGTCCGTATTCCGTGATCTTGCTCGACGAGATGGAGAAGGCTCACCCGGATGTATTCAACGTGCTGTTGCAGGTGCTCGATGACGGCCGTCTGACCGACGGTCAGGGTCGCCAGGTGTCCTTCAAGAACACAATCATCATCATGACGAGCAACGTGGGATCCAAGGCTATCGCTGAGCTTTCGGGCAAGGACGAGGAGGAGATGCGCCATCAGGTCGACGCGGCCATGGCTCAGACCTTCCGCCCCGAGTTCCTCAACCGTATCGACGATATCGTGGTGTTCCATCCGCTCGGCATGGCGCAGATCGAGAAGATCGTCGACATCCAGCTCGCCGACGTCCGCGCGCGTCTGGCCAAGGAGCGCATGACGCTTGCCATCACCCCGGCGGCCAAGCAGATGCTCGCCGTGGGCGGCCTGGACCCGGTCTTTGGCGCCCGTCCGCTCAAGCGTCTGGTTCAGCGCGAGGTCGTGGATGCCATCGCCGCCGCTATCATCGATGGCGCGGTGCGTGAGGGCGATCAGGTGACGGTCGATGTCGACAAGGACGGCGGCTTTACCGTCGTGTGCGACAATACGCCGGCGGCCACCTACGAGGTCCCCGACGCCGAGTAGATTTTGGGTCATGCCTCAAAATTTGCCAGTCGTCTCCAAACGCCAAGGGCGGCGGATCCAATTGGGTTCGCCGCCCTTTTTCGTGCGACAATCGAGGATGTTGAACGGATGCGATGCAAGGAGCTATGCAGATGAAAGACGAGAACAAGACGAATACGCCGGCGACCGATGCCGTACCCGCCGCACTCAAGCCCGCACCTAAGCCGGCGCCCAAGCCGCGCGACCCCTACATCCGTGCCGAGAACGAGGACGACGACGGCTACGATCCCTACAGCGATCGCCGCCCCGAGCGCGAGCCGATGTTCGAAGCCGATCCGTGGCGCTGAGTGCCACCCAAAAGGCCACCAATAAGTTGCGGTGAAATAGGGACTGTTTTGCGGTTTGACCAGCAAACAGTCCCTATTTCACCGCAACTGCGTTAGGGATTTTTCTACAGGGGGAGGGTAGTCAAAAAAGCCCCGTCCCAAATTGACTGCTCGGGGAGTCGCATTCGAGCTCGGTTGTCCTCTTAGCCACTCGATATCCTTCGGAGCAATAACGGTGATAAAACTTGCTTAAGTGTTAATCAAGCTACACACAATCTTGCTCTCTAATTAATCAAGAATCAGTATAATTTTGATTAGCTAGAGAGCAAGATTGGAGAATCATGGCATTCAACGACTTGATCGCCCAGAAAATAAAGGACTTTGAACAGCAGGGGGTTCCGCGGGTCTTTGAGCGAGACCTTGATTTGGGAAACCCACAGGAGCCAAAGCGCGACAACATCGTAAATGTGGTTGTGGGGGCCCGCCGTTGTGGAAAGACGTATCGCCTGTATCAGGAGATGCAGCGGCTTCAGGGCCGGGGCATCGAGCTTGACCGGATGCTTTACTTTAATTTTGAGGACGAGCGCTTGCGCCCGTATGAGTCATCGCTGCTGGCGGACGTGCTCGACACGTTCTATGCGCTGTATCCTGCTGCTCGAACCGAGGGCGCTTACATTTTCTTTGACGAGATCCAGGAAATTCCCGAATGGGGTGCGTTTCTGCGGCGTGTAGTCGATACGGAGAAAGCGACCGTCTATGTGACGGGATCTTCTTCTAAGATGCTGTCCTCAGAGCTTAAGAGCGAGTTCAGGGGTCGTTCTCTTATACGGGAGCTTTTTCCGTTGAGTTTTTCGGAATACGTTCGATATAAGACGGGGAACGTTTTCGAGCCAGATGCGACCTTTTCCCCAAGCGATGCAGCGTTGCTTCGACATCATCTGATCGGATATCTTGAACGAGGGGGATTCATCGCGACGCTTGAGCAGACGCCCGCAGACGCGATTCAGCTGCTGCAGGAATATGCTTCGCGAACGGTCGCTATGGACGTCGTTGAGCGTTACGACGTCAAGAACCCTCGCTTGGCATCGCTGTTCCTAACGCGGTGTATGGCATCTTCGGGACGAGAGCTGTCGGTGAACAAAGTGTACAACGAGTTCAAGAGCAGGCAGATACCCGTCAGTCGTAATTCGCTCAGCGACTTACTTGAGTATTATGAGGACGCCTACCTGCTGTTCTCCGTGCCGGAGTTCACGCGTTCACTGGCAAATAACATGCGGTCTGCGTCTAAGGTCTACGCTGTCGACCCTGCGATGTTTGGAGCATTCTCTCCCGCATCGGCATTGGACCAGGGCCAGAGGCTCGAGACCGCAGTGTTCAATGCGCTAAGAAGAAGGACTCCCGCGGTGAGGACCGGCTCGGTCTGCCGCCTGCTGATCAAAGAGAAGAGCAAAAGCCATGAGGTGGACTTTGTGGCTGGGGACGCGCTTCTCATGCGGGCTTATAGCCTGATTCAGGTGAGTGCGGATATGGCAAGTGAGAAAACGCGCGAGCGCGAAATTGCCGCGCTTGATGCCTCGATGGCCCAGTTCGATCTTGGCGAGTCGACAATCGTTACCATGGATGAGCAGACCGATATTCCATGCGAGCACGGTGTGGTACACGTTATGCCCGCATGGAAGTGGCTCCTTGCCTAATCATCTATGGACCTGTGGGGTCAGGACCTCCTGGCTCCTTCATCACAGTTGGGGAGCACCTTGCTGCGCCAGGCTAGTCCTGGGCTTTGATGCTCGGCATCAGAATCTGGGCGAGGTAGTCGGTCTCGAGTTTGGTGGCGGCGTCGGCCTTGCCGTCTTTGCCGACCAGCACGTTCTTGATCTGGCTATAGGTATAGCGGTTGCCGGTCGTCAGCTCGACAAGCTCAATGGCCGTGTCCATGGGGTAGGTCGACACGGGGTTCTGCGTCCGTCCGTTGATGGTCTGGGGCACCACGTACGGATAGACGGGGCCGCTGGCGTAGACGGTATAACCGTTGCCTAGATTGGCCGCACCCAAAACCGTATCGCCTTCATCGGGCGTAAAGCTCTCGCCCTCGCGCACCGCGACGAGCGTCACGAGCGGCGTATTGGCGTCGTCGCCCAGATAGATGCATAGCGTGCTTCCGTTTTGCCAAGTTGCGACCTTGCCGTACCACTCGACGGGAATATCGAGCTGGTAGAGGTCGGTTGCCTTGTGGCGAGCGTCAGCATCACGGGACGCCTGTGCCTTTTGCGCGCTCACGGCATTGACGGCGGCGTCGCGCCGCGCGGTTGCTGCCTGCTGGAGCACTTTGGCAGCCGCGGCAGAGCTCGCGCCGCCTTCCTCGGCATACTTGGCGGCGGCATCAATCTGGTCGTCAGTCACCGTGTCGGCCGAGGGCACCTTAAGCTTAAAGGTGGCTTGAGCGCGCAGGTCCTGCCCGTCGCTCTTGACCGTAACCTGCGTCTTGGTGGTCGGGACGGTATAGATGGTGCCGTCGGCCGCGATGGGGGAGGCGGCAATGGAGAGCGTGTAATCGCCAGGTAGCAGCTTGATGCCGCGACCGTGCTCGTCAACGTAGAGCGTTTCGCTCACAGAAGAGCCGTCAGAATCCTGACCGCTCACCTGCACGGGAATCTTGGAGCCGCTGGAACAGTCGAGCCCCGCGGCATGTACGCCAATTTGCACCGACATCATGGTATGGGCGTTTGCGGCAACCACGGCGGCCTGCTCTTGCTGGTATCCGTTCCAAGCCGCATAGCCCGCGCCGCCGGCGACGAGCGCGACGGCAACAACGCCTGCCACCATCAGGTTGCGTCGCTTGGGCGACATCTTGCGATGGCGAACCTCGGCCTCGCGTGCCGAGGGAACGGACGGCAGGGGAATATCGCCCATGGCGATGGTCTCGTCCACGGCTGGTGCGGAACCTAGGCCAGGAAGCTCGCGAGTCAGCGAATCCTCGGCCGGTAAGCTGTCGAGCAAGACGGTTTCCTCGCCCGTGTCGGATTCGGTCTGGTTGCCGGCCTCGCTTTCGGTGTCTTCGTGATCTGCCTCATCCTCGGCAAGCTCAACGTCGCCTGCATCCTGATCATCGGACTGCGCCTCGGTTTCCGGCTCATCCTGCACATCAACGCCCGAATCGTCAAACGCAATCTCATCGAGTGAAATCCGGTCTAAGCTCTCCAAAGCCTCAGCGCAAGCTTCTGCATCTTGGGCCGCATCCTCTTGGCCCATCGTCTCATCTTTCATATATCCCCCAAGCTCAATATCGGGACAACAATGTACCCAAAAACGGGACCCCATAGAGCCGCCGCATGATTTGAAATCCGATTTTATATATGCGCATGTTTTTGAATAGATGAATAGAGGCGCAACGACAAAAGCCCCCGAAAAGCGAGCGAAACGCTTTCCGGGGGCTCTGCGAGACATTGGATGAAAATCCTGGCGGACGGGCCTATGCCCAGGCGCCAACAGCGACCAACATGTTACTCGGCGTGCGCGTAATCAACCTTGGCGCGGCGAGCAGTAGCCTTCTCCCAGTCGCTGGTGCCCTCAAAGACATCCTGCTTGTAGGGATTGCGGCCGAGCTTCTTGGCGCGGTAGGCGATGTAGATGATCGCGGCGACGTTGGCGATCAGTGCGGCAATCGAGACCGCGGTAGCGGCGGTAGGGTCGAGCGTGGAGTGGGTCACAAAGATGGACTCCTCCTGGAAGTACGGGAACACCTGGGCAAACATGCACCAAATGGCCAGCGTAAAGGCGCGGTTCTGGATCCAGCCGCCCTTGTTCCAGATAAAGGCGGCGACGGTGGGCGCCAGCAGCAGCGCAAAGCCGCAGAACCAGGAGTGGGTGGGCAGGCAGTTGTAGGTGTAGCAGAAGTTCCAGATATCGTAGGCGATGATGTAGACCCAGGTCATGTCGGGCCACAGCATATCGGTCTTGTCCTCGGAGGCGTAGACGCTCCACCAACCGGTCATGCAGAAGATGTTGATGAGACCGGCGATGCCGTTGAACACGTTGTTCCAGCCGGCCAGCTGCGTAGCACCTTCGGAGGTGACCCAAGTGGACTGGCCCAGGACAAAGAAGTGATAGGCGCTCTCGAAGTCGGACACGACGGCGATCAAGATGTTGATAGCGACGATCACAAACGGCCACGCGCGGAACCAATGCGCCTTGCCGATCTTGCCCCACTGGTACTTAATGGCAATGAAGCCCCAGCAGCCGGCCAGCGCCGCGTAGACCTTGGCGTAGTGGAACCAGCTGTTCTGGTACACATGGGTGGGGTTGGTGAGCGCCCACTCGGCACCCTGTGAGACGCCGATGGCGATAGCGACGCAATAGATGGTCATGGCCAGCGGAGCCACGCCAAAGATGATTGCCGCGCCCAGCTTGGTGCGGCGGCCGACCTCGTTGAGCACGATCAGGCCAATAAAGACCATGGCCCAGCCGGCCCAGTGGATAAGGGTATCGCTACCCCAAACATCGAACAGCATGCTGCTCTCCTTTCACACGCCCGCGGCCCCTCTTCTGATCGCGGGCAGTTTGGCCAAATGTCGTCAGTTCTGGGGCTTGCGCTCCGGATACTTGGCGGTATAGCCCTCGATGTGGAGCGTCGAGGCGATGATTTCCTTGACCGTCTCGTCGGGCACATCGGGGTGCGTGCGGATATACATCAACAACCCCATGATGAGGGTGTAGAACGTCTCGTAGACATGGTCGATGCGTAGCTCATGATGGGCGACAAAGTCCACCACGGTGGTGTCGCAGATGTATTGCGCCACGCGCTGGACCACGTTGTGCAAAAAGCCGCCGTAGAGCGCGCCGCTGCTTGAGGTGAGCGTACTCGGCAGCTCGTGGCCGCTGGCGACCAGGCGCTTAAAGAGCGGGGCGACGGTGTCGAGTGCGCCCTCGATATCACCGACGATGCGGTTGGCATTCCACTGCTCGAGCTCGGAGATAAAACCGTCGATCGCCTCGTCCATGACGGCGGTGACGGCGGCGTCCATGTCGGCGAAGTAGTGGTAGAACAATGAACGCGTGCAGCCGGCTCGCTTGGTCACGGCCGATACCGATAGGTGGGACACGCCCAGCTCGGAGCTTACGGTGCGTACGGCATCGAGGATCTCGCGACGGCGTTCGTCGCCCGTCAGGCGCTTTGCCGCGCTATCGGATGCGGGGATGGCATCGACCACAGAGGTATCTGCTGTGTTGTTGCCCATGTTTTGCCGCCTTTCGTCCTCTTTTGCCTGACCGTTCGCCTAACAGTCTTGAATATTGTTGACGGTTCGTCAATACTATTTTTGACACAATGTCAACAATGGCGGGTGAACGGCATGGGGGCATGCCCGGCCTGCAAAAAAAGAGGGGCGCCGCGGTCCCGCCGGGCTGTGGCAAGAGAAGGGACAACCATGATTCTCAACGGACCGGGGATTAGCTACACCGAGCCCGACATCGGTTCGGAGTTCGTGCCGCCGCTGCCGGATCATCCGCGCGAGGCCATCGTCAAGCTGTGCGAGCACTGCACCAACCGTCTGCTGCATCGCGATGAGCTGCTGGGCTACGAGTACTGGTCGTTTGCCGAGGCCGCAACCGACGAGCAGGCCGAAGTGCTCTGCAAGATGAAGATGCGCCGTCCCTATACGCTGCCCGAGATGGTCAAGCTCACCGGCATGCCCGAAGCCGATATCGAGAAGATGCTCGACGATATGAGCTACACGGGTCTGCTTGAGTATAACTGGGAAAACCCCGAGCGCGCCAAGCAGTGGGTGCTGCCCATGCTGGTGCCGGGCTCTGCCGAATTCCTCAACATGCGCGTGAGCCAGCTCGACGAGCACCCGGTCTATGCCAAGTTCTTTGAGCAAGCGTCCAAGGGACCGCTGTCCAAGGCCACGCCGATGGTGCCGCCCGGAGGCGCCGGCATCGGCATGCACGTCATTCCGGTCGAGAAGGCCATCGACGCCGCGAGCACCTCGGTGCCGATCGAGCATATCGAGCATTGGCTCGACAAATACGATGGCAAATATGCCGCTAGCACCTGCAGCTGCCGCGCGAGCCGTCGCGTGATGGGAGAGGGCTGCGCCGACGACCCGGCCGATTGGTGCATCGCCGTGGGCGATATGGCCGACTACGTGGTTGAGACCGATCGTGGTCATTACGTGACCCGCGACGAGGTTTACGACATCCTGCGCCAGGCCGAGGACAACGGCTTTGTGCACCAGATCACCAATATCGATGGCGAGAACAAGATCTTCGCCATCTGCAACTGCAACGTCAACGTGTGCTATGCCCTGCGCACCTCGCAGCTGTTCAACACGCCCAACCTGTCGCGCTCGGCCTATGTCGCCAAGGTCGAGAAGGACAAGTGCGTGGCCTGCGGTCGCTGCGTTGAGGTGTGTCCGGCCGGCGCCGCCAAGCTGGGCCAGAAGCTCTGCAGCAAAAAGGCCGGCGGACAGGTGCCCGAGTATCCGCGCCAGGAGCTGCCCGACGCCACCAAGTGGGACCACACCAAGTGGTCGCCCAACTACCGCAACGACAACCGCATCGAGACGCATGAGTCCGGCACCGCGCCCTGCAAGACGGCCTGCCCCGCGCATGTCGCCGTTCAGGGCTATTTGAAGCTCGCGGCTCAGGGCCGCTATGACGAGGCGCTGGCGCTCATCAAGCGTGAGAACCCGCTGCCCGCTATCTGCGGCCGCGTGTGCAACCGCCGCTGTGAGGATGCCTGCACCCGCGGCCGTGTGGACGCCGCCGTGGCTATCGACGAGGTCAAGAAGTTTATCGCCCAGCGCGATCTGGATGCCGCGACCCGCTATGTCCCACCTGTGGTGACCCCGACGCGTGCCGGCGGCTTCGATCAGAAGATTGCCATCATCGGTGCCGGTCCGGCCGGCCTGTCCTGCGCTTTTTATCTGGCCGAGAAGGGCTACAAGCCCGTCGTGTTCGAGAAAAACGAGCGCCCGGGCGGCATGCTCACCTA
>OCHG01001693.1_pt1 | contig 13485 bp, 10 predicted proteins | sample 1538801 | NCBI WGS metagenome assembly OCHG01 (sample SAMN04571727, study PRJEB22368) | human gut metagenome | biome: human gut; material: stool | host: Homo sapiens | place: Luxembourg | collected 2012-09-20 | reverse complement strand
TCGAGAAGGGCCACGGCCTCTATGCCGAAGGCCCCGAGGGGCAGAAGTACCTCGACTTCACCAGCGGCATCGGCGTCAACAGCCTGGGCTACTGCGATATGACCTGGGCCGAGGCCGTCTCCGAGCAGGCACACAAGCTGCAGCACACCTCTAACCTCTACTATACCGCCCCCTGCGGCAAGCTGGCCAAAAAGCTCTGCAAGCGCACCGGTATGAGCAAGGTGTTCTTCGGCAACTCGGGCGCAGAGGCCAATGAGGGTGCCATCAAGGCCGCCCGCAAGTACAGCTTTGACAAATACGGTGCTGACCGCTACAATGTCATCACGCTGGTCAACAGCTTCCATGGCCGTACCATTGCTACCCTGACCGCCACCGGACAGGGCGTGTTCCACAACTACTTCGGCCCCTTCAACGAGGGCTTCCAGTACGTCAAGGCCGGCGACATCGACGCCCTGACCGAGATGGTGGACCGCCACACCTGCGCTGTCATGCTGGAACTGGTACAGGGCGAGGGCGGTGTTGTGGCGCTGGAACCCGAGTATGTGCAGGCTGTCCGCGCCCTCTGCGACGAAAAAGACCTCGTCCTCATCGTGGACGAGGTGCAGACCGGCGTGGGCCGCACCGGCACCTTCCTGTGCTGCGAGCACTACAACCTCCAGCCCGACGTCGTCACGCTGGCCAAGGGTCTGGGCGGTGGTCTGCCGATTGGCGCTGTCCTGATGAATGAGAAAGTCGCTGCCGGTATGGGACCCAGCAGCCACGGCTCCACGTTCGGCGGAAACCCGGTGGTCTGCGCCGGTGCGAATGTCGTCGTGGATCGGATGGACGCCAGCTTCCTCGCCAACGTCAACGAGCGGGCCGTCCAGCTGCGCACCGGTCTGGAAAAGCTGCCCCGCGTCAGGAGCCTCTCGGGCATCGGCCTGATGGTCGGCATCGAGTTTCTCGAGGGCATCAAGGCCGCTGACGTGCTGGCCGCCTGCCGCGAAAAGGGCCTGCTGGTGCTTACCGCAAAGACCCGCCTCCGCCTGCTGCCGCCGCTGACTCTGACCGCCCACAATGTGGAGATGGCGTTGGATATTCTGGGCAGCGTCCTCGCGGAGATGGACCCCAGCAAAACGGAGGAGCAGGCATGAAGCATCTGCTGAAAATGAGCGACCTCACCCCTGACGAGGTAGCCCACATCCTTGATGTGGCCGATGAGCTGAAAGCTCAGCAGAAGGCCGGAGGCACCGAACCTCTGCTCAAGGGCAAGAGCGTCGCGCTGATGTTCTCGAAAAATTCCACCCGTACCCGCACCAGCTTCGAGGTGGGTGTCTACCAGCTGGGCGGCCTCGGCAACTACATGAATGCCGCCACCGAGCTGCAGTCCGGCCGCGGCGAGCCGCTCAAGGATACCGCCCGGGTGCTGGGCCGTTATTATGACTGTGTTGTCTGGCGCACCTACCGCCAGAGCGATTTGGAAGAGTTCGCTGAGTTTGCGGGCGTCCCCGTCATCAATGGCCTGACGGACTATGCTCACCCCTGTCAGGTGCTGGCCGACCTCATGACCATCCGGGAGCGCCGGGGTGCGCTGGCGGGCCAGAAGCTCTGCTTCGTCGGCGACGGCAGCAATATGGCCAACAGCCTCATCGTGGGCGGCCTGCTCTCCGGCATGAAGGTAGACTGCGTCTGCCCCCACGGCTACCGCCCGGCGGCAGATGTGCTGATGTTCGCCCATAAGTACGGCAGTGCGTTCCGCCTGCTGGAAGACCCCGCCGAAGGCGTCAAGGACGCCGATGTCGTGGTGACGGCTGTCTGGAATACCGCTGCCCCCGGCACCTCCGAGAGCGAGAGCCGTCTGCGGGACTTTGCAGGCTTCCAGCTCACCAGCGGCCTCCTGAAAGCCGCAAAGCCGGACTGCATGGTGCTCCACTGCCTGCCCGCTCACCGCGGCGAGGAGATCTCTACTGCCGTCTTCGAGGCCCACGCCGACGAGATATTCACCGAGGCAGAAAATCGACTGCATGTCCAGAAGGCTGTGCTGGCGGTATTGCTGGCGGGAAAGTAAAATATGCAATGAAAAACGCCGCAGAACTCATCGTTCTGCGGCGTTTTTTGCGGAGCATCAGGGAGTCGAACCCTGGCACCGGTCTCCCGGCCTATCGCATTTTGATTCGCTGGCAACAACTGCGAATTGCATATCGCAAATATGGTGTCAATCTATGTGCAACCAACTTCCCTTGCGATTGACAAGTACCCCGCGCCGGACAAAGAGCGCGCACAGCTTCTCTGGGTGGCGCACATGAACGGGCTGAAAGCGCAGGCGGAAGAGGTAGTGGTGAGGGAGATCATGTATGCAGAACGAAACCACGATTCATCTTGTCTATCTATCCAAACATGGTATGGGGTGATAAAATGGCCTATCTGAAATTGATGATGGATGAAAAAGAAATCGCACACCTAAGCGAAGATGGGCAGTCTCTTTGCGCAAATGAGGATGTGCCGCAGTATAATCTGCCCCTGAACCTTTTCATTGGTGACAAACGCAAAGTTCCATTGGTCGATGTGGTTGTTTGGGCAAAGAAGCGTATCTTTCCGAAAAATCGGATGGATTGCAAAGAGATTTTGAAATTGATGGGACTGCCGGACTACAATGCGTGGGAAATTGTCAAACGCACTAACGCCTGCCTGATGGAAGACCCCTATTGGCTGCGATTCAGCGAAGATGAGACCTTTGAGGACACCACGCGCGGACGAGCCAAAAAAATCATGGACGAAACTCAGAAAAACAGCTGATACTAATTGGTATCAGTTGACAAGTATAGCAAAACCCACAGGTTGGACACACATACCGGCCTGTGGGCTTTGACAATTTTCCGCGTTATTAAATCTGTCCCATACTAAAACGTACAGAACTGATTAACAGGTGTAAGCGGGAATCTTTTTTCCACGCCTGCCATGGGCACATTTGTGTGCCGGGCAATTCCAGAGAAGCGTGTGCGCAGGAAACTGCCGTTTTAAGCAGTTGGTCGCCTTGGGTGCACTGCTTTGCGATTGCGTAAGAACTACAATGTCGGCACGAACGTCAAATCCGTTTATGATGAACTGGACAAGCTGCTGAAGTAAAGAAGGGGCTGTTGCACACGGATAAAAGCCAGTGCAACAGCCTCTTTTTCATTCATGTTGCAATTTTTTCAGCGTTTCAAACGTATCTAAATTAAAGTGGCATATCATATTCCTTTTCACACATCCTTGCCGTTTTCAAACAGGAGGTTGCTTTTATGAAAGTATCTGCCGACTATCGTATGCTCGCTCTCGATGCTCTGCGCGGAAAATGGAAAACTGCTGTTCTGACAGGTATTGCCGCCAGTGCGCTCGGTGCTACCATTGTGAGCAGTTCCAACAGTGCCGTTTCCAATTCCAATCAGGCAAAGGACATTCATTTTAACCTGTTCGCCCAGCCAAACGGCGGTCGGCTGCTTGCTGTTTTGCTTGTCGGCATTGGTCTGTGGGCAATCCTCCAACTGATCGTGGGCGGTGCAGTTCAACTGGGATATGCTCATTTTAATCTGAACCTTGTAGATGGAAATGATGCTGCCATCTCGGACTTGTTCTCTCAGAAAGACCGTCTGTGGGATGGCTTCTGCATGAAATTCCTGCAGGGTCTGTACATCGCCCTCTGGTCGCTGCTGTTGGTGATTCCGGGAATCGTGAAAACATATAGCTATGCGATGACACCTTACATCATGGCAGAGCATCCTTCGCTGACTGCAAATGAAGCGATCACAGAATCCCGGCGAATCATGGACGGCAACAAATGGCGGCTGTTCTGTCTGGATTTCAGCTTCATTGGCTGGGAGCTGCTCTGTTCGTTGCCACTGTATGCCGGGGGTTTTCTGGTTCTCAAATATTTCACCGGTTCAGAGGCTATGGCGATTTCTCTTGTTCTTCTGCTGACAATTCCATTGAGCATTGGCTTCTTTTTTGTACGCCCCTATGAGGAAGCTGCATGGGCCACTTTCTACCGCGATATTACCGCAGCACCTACCGAACCGGATGAAGCATACTGACTTTTATACTATTTCTCAGATGTGACCGGATTTTCGAGGTGATCTGCGTATGGAGAAGAAACCTGACCGTTCCGAAATAATTACAATGACCCTCTTGTTTGCTTTAACGCTGGTGCTTACGGTATTAAAAGTGACGAGAGTGCTTTCATTGCCTTGGTTGTGGGTACTGGGTCCGCTTTGGCTTGGTACATATCGATACCGCGACTAGGGCTGCTTGCGCTGGGAGAACCTCAAACCCTGTAATCATCGTGCTTCCGTGATGGCTGCGCACTCCTATGGCGCATCCAAAAAGCGTTTTGCAAAAACGCGTAGCCTGCATCGGTACGATGCAGATCTGAAAGGGTTTGGGTGTCCCCAACAAGTATTTTTGCAATGCAAAAATAGCAGATGTATATACGTCTGCATTGCTTGCCACTGTTATGAAAGCCTTTTGAATTGCAAAATAATTTTTCAGTTGCTATACTGGGCTTACCAAATTTTTTTTTCGGGAGGATGCCGCAGTGACCGCACAGACAATGCTGATCGGGAACAGACCTTGCCGCATTTACGGCGAAGCTCATGCAGAATACCTGCTGCTCCAAATGACCGGCGAACACGAGTTGCAAAGCATGGATGACGAAGTGGCTGCTATTGCACAAAGCAACCGAAAGTATCTATTTGCAGCCATTCCGGTGGAAAACTGGAACGATGCACTTTCTCCGTGGGAAGCCCCTGCCGTGTGGGGGAAGCAGGGTTTCGGCGGCAATGCTGGGGACACCCTGCGCTTTCTGACGGAGCAGGTCATTCCCACACTGGAGCAGCGGTATCCTCTCCCGAAAAACGTCAAAATCATTCTGGGTGGCTACTCACTGGCCGGGCTGTTTGCTTTGTGGGCATCCACCCAGACTGATCTGTTTTATGGCATCGCTGCCGCCTCCCCCTCGGTGTGGTTTCCGGGCTGGATGGAGTTTGAACAGCAGCACCCGATGCAAACGCAACGCGTTTATCTGAGCCTTGGCGACAAGGAAGAGCGCACGAAAAGCACCGTCATGGCTGCGGTGGGCGATGGAATCCGCGCCCTGCACAGCCGGCTTACAGCGCGTAGCACAGACTGCACCCTTGAATGGAACAGCGGCGGTCATTTCAAAAACGCTGACCTGCGCACGGCGAAAGCATTTCGCTGGGCGATGGAGGAACACACATGACCATTTTGATTGATGCAGACGGCTGCCCGATGGTGGACCTGACATTGTAGATTGCAAAGCAGTTTGATGTTCCTGTTATCCTGATCCTGTGGGTCATCAAGAAGTTCTGAACCGTACAGGATCGTCGCGGTTTTTCGGGACTGCAAAGGTCTAAAGTCCCTAAGCGTCCAACTTACAACAAAAATGAGACAGGCGACCCACCTTTCGGGAAGCCTGTCTCATTTTTCCGTTGGGGGCCATTTGCATTGCTGAGAAACAGCCCGGTTTGGAAACTCAGTGATCGAAGGAGAACGGGGGATTACTTAAAGGCTGATATCCTTGCCGCCATTGAGCTTGCTGAAAGCCAGCAGAGAAATGACGGTGAGGATGGTCATAATGGTGGACAATGCGGCTGCAGTGCCGTAGTTGCCGCGGATGACCTCGGTATAGATTGCTACCGTCAGGGTCTTGGTCTTGCCGGTATACAGGATGATGGCGGTGGACAGTTCACTGATCATGGTGACCCAGCTCAGGATAGCACCAGAGATGATGCCGGAGGCCATCATGGGCACTGTGATGCGGAAGAATGCCTTCATCTTGGAAGCGCCCAGCGAGATGGCAGCTTCCTCAATGCTCATGGGGATCTGCTGCAGGATAGCCACCGACGAGCGGATGGTATAGGGCAGACGCCGGATGATAAGTGCCACCACCATGATGAGCATGGTGCCGCTGATGAGGAGCGGGGGCTTATTAAAGCCGATGAGCAGTGCGATGCCAAGGACCGTGCCGGGCACGATGTAGGGGATCATCGAGAGGATGTCCACCACGTTGGTCAGGGCATTGCGGCGGCGCACCACCAGATAAGCGATGAGAACAGCCAGCAGCACGATGACGACCAGTGCCAACAGGGGGATGATGATGGTATTCTGAATGCTGCGACCCAGCTTGCCGATGGCGGTCTGGTAGCTCTGCAGCGAGTAGCCGTCCACAAAAATCTTACCCTGCGTGTTCTTGAACGAGGTGTAGATGACGTAGGCCTGCGGCATGATGGCGATGCCCACTACAAGGTAGACGACCAGATGTACCAGAGCGTTGATGCCCTTGCGGGCCTCCCGCTCCTCCACGGGGTGCATACTGTTCAGAGCAAAGGCGTTCTTGTTGGAAACGTACTTCTGGACGAGGAACACCAGCGTGGTGATGACGATAGCGATGACGGCGATAGCGGCTGCAAAGCCGTCGCTGCCGCCCACCTCGTTGATGAACTCGGTGTAAAGGACAACAGGGAAGGTACGGTAGCCCTCACCGATCAGCATCGGGGTGCCGAAGTCTGCAAAGGATCGCATGAACACCAGCAGAGCCGCAGCCAGCAGGGTGGGCATGATCAGGGGCACGACCACTTTGAAGAAGCAGGCAATGCCAGAGCATCCGAGGTTTTCAGCCGCCTCGATGAGGGAGTTGTCGATGTTCTTCAATGCACCCTTGGCGTAGAGGAACACCAGCGGGAACAGCTGGAGCGTCATGACCAGCACGATGCCGCCGAAGCCGTAGATGTCCGGGATGGCGATGCCGAGGTTTTTGAAGAATGTGGTAATGATACCGCTGCGACCCAGCAGCAGGATCCATGAGTAGGCACCGATGAAGGGAGCCGACATAGATGCCACCACAATGAGGATATTCAGCACCGACTTGCCCTTGATCTTAAAGATCGTGAACAGGTATGCCAGTGGGGTGCCAATGGCGATGGAGAGCACCGTCGCTGTGATGGACACCTTGAAGCTGTTGATCAGGGTATCGAAATAGTAGCTCTTGGAAAAGAACTTCGTGAAATAAGCCAGCGTGAAGCTGCCGGTGTCGGGGTCCAGCACAGACTGGCGGATCAGGTATGCCATCGGGTAAAGCAGGAACAGTGCATAGAGTGCGATGGTCCCCAGCGTAATGGCTCCCCAGACATCAAGACGGAACTTATTATTGTTTTTCATAAGCGTCGCTCCTGATGAGATTGGTACCGCCGTCCTTGGTAAAGACGTTGATCTTCTCTTTCTTGACCTTCAGCAGCACCTTCTCGCCCTTCTTGAGACCCTCGCCAATGGAGGACTCCTCTACGATCTCCACCGAGTCGCCCTGATCGGTGTCAATGGTGTAGTGGGTGTTGAGACCGAGGTAGGTGCACTCCTGCACGGTGCCGTGGATGCCATCGGTGCCGTCCTTGCAGATAATGAACTCCTCCGGGCGGATGGAACAGCGCACATCCTGCTCGGCAGCCTTGTCCAGAGCGTCGATGTGCTCATGGTAGCCGTCGGCAAAGGTGATGATGCCGTCCTTGACGTGGGCATTCACGATGTTGGTGCGACCGATAAAGGTGGCAACGAAGACATTCTTCGGGCGCTGGTAGATGTCGCGGGGAGTGCCAACGTGCTGGATGACGCCGTCCTTCATAACGGCGATACGGTCACTGATGGCCATTGCCTCTTCCTGATCGTGGGTGACGTACACGGTGGTGATGCCAACGCTCTTCTGGGTGTGGCGGATGACGCTGCGCATCTCGACACGGAGCTTTGCGTCCAGATTGGAAAGCGGCTCGTCCATCAGCAGCACATCCGGCGAGATAACCAGTGCGCGAGCCAGTGCGATACGCTGCTGCTGACCGCCGGAAAGCTGGTTGGGCATCCGGTCGGCATACTGCATGATCTGCATCAGGTTCAGAAACTCATCCGTCCGCTTCTTGATCTCGGCCTTGTCCACCTTGCGGTTTTTCAGACCGAATGCCACATTGTCCCGGACGGAGAGGTTCGGGAAGATGGCATAGTTCTGGAACACCATGCCGATGTTGCGCTTGCTGGGGTCCATATCGTTGATGCGCTTCTCGTTGAAGAAGATGTCGCCGCCCTCAATGGAGTTGAAGCCTGCGATCATACGGAGAAGGGTGGTCTTGCCGCAGCCGGAGGGACCCAGAAGGGTGAACAGCTCACCATCTCCGATCTCCAGATTCAGGTCCGGGATGACCGTATTATTCCCGTAGCGCTTTACTGCGTCTTTGACTGATATTCTGCTCATACTAGCCTCCTGCTGCCCTTTGAATTACTTGCTCTGCAGATCGGTGAAGATCTCAGTGTACTTGTCCACCAGCTCCGACTTGTGGGCGCTGACGTAGGGGATGTCCTCCTCGATGACATTGATGTCTGCCATCGGGGTCATGGCATCGTTGGTGGCAGCATCCTTCATAACAGGACGGTTGGTCAGGGTGCTGCCCCAGATGTTCTGGACTTCCTCGCTCAGGATGAAGTCAATGAACAGTTTGGCATTGTCCATGTTCTTTGCGCCCTTGATGATGGTGGCGGAAGCAGGAAGGAAGACAGTACCTTCCTTCATGTAAACGATCTTGACAGGTGCGCCGTCCAGAACCAGCTGAGCACAGGGATCCTCATAGGACAGACCCACCACATACTCGCCATCGGCAACTCCCTTGTAAACGCCGCTGGAGCTTTCGCAGATCTTGCCGTCCACATTCTCAAACAGGTCGTGGACGTACTGCCATGCCTTATCGTCCTCGTAGCCGCCCATTGCAAGCAGCATATTGGTCAGGTGAGCGAAAGCGGAAGAGGAGTTGGCGGGGTCGGCAGTGGCGATTTTACCCTTCAGGGCCGGGTTCAGCAGATCTTCGTAGCCCTCGATCTTGATGTCACCGATGAGGTCGGTGTTGACGATGAGGACGCTGCCGTCCAGCACGTTGCCGGTGATGAAGCCGCACTTGTTCTTGTAAGCATCGATGACGTTTGCATCGTTGGCGGAAACATACGGCTCCCACAGATCCTCGTTGGTGTACATCAGCGACCAAGAGCCGCCGAACAGGACATCTGCGTAGGGATCGTTCTTCTCGGACTGGATACGCTTGACCAGTTCGCCGGTGCCGGCCTGAATCAGCTCAACATTGACGCCGTATTTCTCCTCAAACAGAGGAATGGTGGCGTTCAGCAGACCCTCAGAGTTGGGCGAGTAGATCACGAGGTCGCCGCCGCCCTGTGCAGCAGAACCAGAAGCGGCAGTGGAAGCAGCGGTAGAACCGGCAGAAGAGGTGCTGGCGGAGGAGCCGCCGCAAGCGCTCAGAGCAGCAGAAGCTGCGATAACACCGGTAGCCATCAGGAACGAACGACGAGAAATCTTTTTCATAGTAAAAACCTCCATTTTTTACTTGAAACTTTTCGATAGTCCCATTTTAATGCTTATAGCACAAAAATAATACTCAAATTGCAGAACAAATGGAAAAAATACCGAACAGCGGCTGTTCGGTATTTTTTCATAGACACTTATTTCAAGGTGTTCTGGTACTCCCGCACCGAGCAGCCTATGTATTTTTTGAAAACGTGGTTAAAATATTTGTACTCACCAATGCCGCACTCCCAGCCGATTTGGGAGATGGGCAGTTTTCCTTTCCGGATGAGTTCCAGAGCGTTCTGAATACGGCAGCGGTTGAGGTAGTCAATAACCGTTGTGCCAAGCTCTTTCTGAAACTTCTGGTTGATGTACCGTTCCGAGTAGTGGAACTGTTCCTGAAGGTCAGCAAGTGTTATCTTGCTCTGGTAATTCTCTTTCAGATAGGCTACGATGCGTAGCACCAGCGGGTCAGTGACCTTATCTTCGCTTAATGGCGGCAGAGCTGTCCGGCTGCGGACGGCCTCTGCCTCGTCCTCCCGCTGTTGGAGGTACTGGTTATCCCCCGCAAGGCGGACAGCCTTCTCCAGCGCAGTACGCATCTCGTCCATGTCGAGGGGTTTGAGCACATAATCCGATACGCCGTTCCGGATAGCCTGCTGGGCGTACTCGAACTCCGAGTAGCCTGTCAGGATGATGGCAATATAGTTGAATTTCTCCCGGGTGTCGGCGATCATCTCAAGACCGTTTTTTACCGGCATGGTAATGTCAGTAATGACAATGTCAGGCTGCAGTTCAGCGATCTTTTCTTCACCTACTGCCCCATTCTCTGCCTCGCCCACCACCGAGCAGCCGCACTCCTCCCACGGTACCGAGTAACGAATGCCCTTGCGGATGATTTCTTCATCTTCTACCAGTAGAACGCGATACATGGTTTACATTCCTCCCAGCCGGAGTTTGAGTTTCACAGTGAAGCCTTCGCCCTCGGTGCTGTCGATGGTCAGTCCGCTGTCACCGCCGTAGCCCAGCCAGATGCGACGGTTGATGTTCTGCAGACCATTGTGCTCGATGTTCACTTCATCCGAGCACAGGATGTCTCGCAGCTGTTCCAGCATTGTCTCGTCCACGCCTCCGCCGTTATCCTCTACCGTGAAATAGAGCGCATCCTCCCCCAGCCAGCCCCGTACTCTTATATGGATGCATGGCTTCTTCTGGAATCCATATTTGATGCTGTTTTCCAGCAAGGGCTGTAAAAGCAGCTTCGGGATGATGAACTCCATGCAGGCGTCGTCGATGTCAATCTCGTAGGAGAAATTCGCACCGAAGCGGGTGGACTGGATCACAAGGTAATCCTGCAGATATTTCAGATCATCTTTAACAGGGACATTGTGCTTTGTGTTGTTGATGCTGTAGCGCAGGATGCCGATAAACCGTCCGATCAGCTGCTGGGCTCGCTGGGGGTCTGTCGGGATAAGATAGCGGATATTGTCCAGCGTATTATAAATAAAGTGGGGATTGATCTGCGCCTGAAGATTCTGCATCTCCATCCGGTTGTTCACTTCGGCAAGAGCGATGTTGCGCTGGCTCAGCTCTTGAATGCTGCGAACCATCTTGTTGACCTGATGGGCGATCTCATCGATCTCATCGCCGGTGTCGATCTCGATGATGTGATCAGGGTCCTCCTTGCGGATGATGCGGATCTCCCGCACGAGGGTGTCCACCGACTTTACCATCTGCTCAGTCATAGCGTGCATAATGCGGACGAACATTGCTGCCCAACTCAGTCCCAGCAGTACGATCAGGAGCAGACCCACGAAGAGATAACTGTAATTCGTGGGCGAGTAGATGAAGGAGTAAGCCAACACCGTGCCGTTTTCCAGCGAGCGGCTGCTGCGCAGATAGCGGTTCCCGTTCACTCGCACATATTGCGCTGCATCGGCGGGCAGATACTTGTTAGCGTTTTTCTGGGAGAGGAAGGAGGAGTTTGAACAGGTGATGACATCACCGTTGGATTTGGTGAGGATAGCATCGTACTGGTACTGGCTGAACAGTTTTGTCCAGTCGTTCTCATTCAGATAGACTGCCGCAGCACCCTGATATTCGCCATCCCGGTAGAGCGGATGTATCATAACGTATTCTGAGCTGTTGGCTCGGAAGTGGTAGACCGTGGTGTAGACGGTCCGCATAAGATGGCAGGCGTTGTCCACGGCGATGCCGTTAAATTCCTGCCGATGGAGATTCATCTCTCCCTCCGAAAAGGTTGTGAACCGAACATTTCCCTTGGAGTCGGTAAGGATGAGCTGTATCTCCACAAGAGCCGAGACGTTGTAATGGCTGATAAGATAGCGCAGGTTGTCCTGATCATTCCGCAGCTCGGAGAGGAACAGCTCAGTGTGTCCAGCGTCCAGCAGAAAGGCTGACGTGTTATTGTATACCTCATGGAAGGTGGCGGCGACACTCTCCAGATGGTCTTCCCGCCGGGCGTTCTGGTTGAGAGCATTCACAGCAGCGATTGCAATGCAGAACAAAAGACATCCCAGCAGCAGGCTTGAGATCAGCTTACGGGAGACGCTCTGCTCCAGCTCCTGCTGAAAGCGGCTCTTTTTGTAGGTGCGATCGTGATGACTATGATCCATACTTTTTTCGCTCCTGCTCTTCGACAAACTTTGCCATACGTCGATTATAATGCCTTGAATCAGATGCGTCAACGGGCGTGTTGCTGTCATTTTTATTGTATAATACAAAAAACTGCCCGGAACGACCTTCTCCTATCGTTCCGGGCAGTTTCATCATCACCCTCAACCGTAACGGTGATGGTTTCGCCCTGCTTGATGCCAAGGCCCATGACTGCCATGAAACAAAGAGACTGAGAAAAAGGCTGACCCTGCCGAAGCAAGCAGGTATGCACAGTGTGCACAGGATATTCTGAAAGCTCTCGTCTGCACAGGCGATGATGGAGGGGCTGGGCTATGGCAATGCGTCAGCATGATGCCATACGCCCCAAAGACAGGGAGGATGGGCGATGTTTCGGCAAAAAAAGAATGGACAGACGAATAAAATTCATCTATCCATTCGATTTGGCGGAGCATTCTCCACAGCACTCGAACCCAACACCTCTTCACGGGAGATTGTTTTGGAATCGTCCGTGAAGTTGAAATTGAGCACGACCCGGTCGTCAAAGACGTAGACCGAGTTGACAAAGGTATCAATGATCTGCCGCTGGTGTTCCGTGCTGCCCACGTCACCCTTGCGGAATTTTTCAAGCCAGAACCGAATCCACTCACGGGTCAGGACTGGCTTTTTCAGCTCTTCTTCCAGAATGCTGGTGTTCAGGGCTTCTTTCCGGGCTTCCAGCTCGTCCAACCGCTGCTTGGTGGTCGGGGTCAGGATGCCCTGTTCAATGGCTTCCAGAAGGTTTGCCAGCCGCTTCTCTGTGTCCCTGAGCTGGTCTTTCAGGACAGGCAGCCGGGTGTTCTCCTTCTGCTGGGCTTCCATGACCAAATCTATCAGCCGTTCGATGATTTCATCGCTGAAAATCACCTTAATGGCAGTGTCCACCACGAACCGCTCCAGAGGCTCCTTGCGGATGGCTTTCAGGTCGCAGTGCGCCTTGCCGTGGCGCTTGGCGTTGCCGCACTTGTAGTAATAGTAGGTGTTTCCCATGTGGCTGGTGCCGCTTTCGCCACCCATCAGGGTGCCGCACTTGCCACAGAACAGCTTGGTGGTCAGCAGATAGCTCACATCCTCTTTTGCAGGCCGACCGTGGGCGATCTTGTTCTGCTCAAAACGCTGCTGTACCCGGTTGAACAAATCCTCGTCCACGATGGCAGGAATGCCGCCCGGTGTCACGATGTCTTTATAGCGGTACTCGCCTATGTAGCGGCGGTTCCGGAAGATCTGGAAGAAGCTGTTCTTCACGAACGGCTTCCCGGTGCGGGTACGCAGACCGCGCTCGTTCAGGGATGCTGCGATCTTCTCGGCCGGTTCGCCGTCGGCATACCGGCTGAAGATTTCCTGCACGATGGGAGCCGTCTCCGGGTCGATATGGTACAGCCTGTCCTCCTTGCCAATGGTGAAGCCCAGCGGCACCACACCGCCGTTGTACTTGCACTGGAGGGCGTTTT
>OCHG01001687.1_pt1 | contig 13521 bp, 10 predicted proteins | sample 1538801 | NCBI WGS metagenome assembly OCHG01 (sample SAMN04571727, study PRJEB22368) | human gut metagenome | biome: human gut; material: stool | host: Homo sapiens | place: Luxembourg | collected 2012-09-20 | reverse complement strand
GGGAAATCAGTTTGCAGAACTAAACTGTGAAGCAGCAGGTGCATTATATCAGGATATTCTGACAACACCAGGTGAGACATTAAACTATCAGCTGTCCCATCGTGCCAGAGGATCTAGGGCTGATAACACATCGGAATATGATACGATGTACGTTTTGATCATGTCTACGGCATTGGCAAAACAGTATGATGTAACAACAGAAGCAAAAGCACAGGATATTGTTAATCATCCGGAAAACTATTCCGGCGCGACAGTTGTAAGTTACAGAGATGACGATCAGAAGTGGACCACTCACCAGGGTGTGTATAATGTACCGGAAGGTTCAGAACAGTACTCCACCAGATTTTTCTTTGTAGCAGGTACAACAGCATCTGGAAACAAAACGGTTGGAAACTTCCTGGATAATATCAAGTTGACAAGAGATAGACTGACACCGGTAGAAGGCACAGCAACCGTCACACTGACAAAAACAATCACAGGTTTAACGTATACAAATGCCCGTGCATTGGCAAACAAACTGACATTTACGGTTGGATCTCATACGCTTGGCTATAGTGATCTGTCATGGAGCTGGTCTGGTGATGCGGATTCTGTAGGAACTTATATCGGAACCTATGTATTGTCGATACCACAAAGTGAGTTCGATACTTTGAATGTCAGCGAACAGGCAACAGACGGTAATCTGGATGTGGATGGATATACAAGAAATACTTCCTTATTTATCGACGGAACAAACAGCGATCAGGAAACACAGGGAAGTATCACTGTAGGAAATAAAGATGCTCGTTCCGTTGAATTTAAAAACAATTACGTGGTAAACGACGGCGGCACAACGGATGATCCGGAAACAAATATATACCATGAAAAATACATCAAACGAAATAGTGATGGAACATATGATATTACGTTAGATGTATCCGGAACCGTAGGAACAGAGACCAAAAAAGCAAATGTGGATGTTGTTTTGATTGTTGATACCTCCGGAAGTATGGGGGACAAAGTAACTATAAATAATCAGAACAAAACAAAATTGAAAGTTACTAAGGAAGCAATCAAAGGACTGGTTAAAACATTCAATAGCAATAACACTGTAGATGTTCGTTATAAACTGGTTACATTTGCAAAAAAGGCAAATCTGAAAACTAAAAACTGGGTTAATGGAAATAAGTTGGTGGATTATGTTGACTCCTTGTCGGCAGATGGTGGAACCAATTATGATAAAGGACTATCGTTGGGAGCAGATGCGATTAGTACAAGTAGCAGTACACAAGCCCGACCAAATCCACAGAAAATTGTAATTTTCTTAACGGATGGTGAACCAACGTATTATGGTGATGGACCATCGGGAGGCGGAAGTTATACAGATACCGCAACATATAATAATGCGTTATCATCAGCAGCCAAAGTTTCTTGTGATAAGTTTTATGCGATTGGCATAGGTTTGCCTGATAATGTAGATATATATACATATGATTGGTATGGATACCCGGAGAAAGATAGAACAACAACTGGAATACAGATTTTAACTGATGTGGCAAATAAAACAACAGCATCTACAAAAGAGCCAAGTAATCTGACAAACGTAGCAGACTTGGGAGATAAATTCCAGAGTATAGTCGGAGAGGTATTGACATATGAATGTGAAAATGTAGTAATCACCGATACTTTAAGCCAATATGTAGATCCAACAGATGCGAGCCAACTGGTAATTAAAGAAGCTGTAAAAAATGCAGATGGAACGTTTACTCCGACTGGTACGACTCAGAAAGTTAGTTTAAGTCAAGGCGGCACCGTTACATTCGCAAATGGAAAAAAAGCAGTGGCAAGATATGATGCAACTACAAAAACTGCGACACTGACATTTGCACCTAATCATAAGTTGGAAAAAGATCATTACTATTATCTGACAATCACTAACGTCGTACCAAATGAAGCAGCATTCCAGGAATACCAGACAGGAAACAGTTATAACGCAGTGGGAGATACTCCTTCCGATGCAAGCGATGATGGTTATCAGGCGGTCAGCACAGGAACTTCTTCTGGAAAGAAAGGATTTAAGTCCAATGCTTCTGCAAGTATAAGCTATACGTATAAAGACGTTAACCATACGGAATCTTATAATGATCCGGTTGTTCAGGTCGAAAAAATCACGGTCGAAAAGAAATGGGTTGGCATGGATGCCAGCGATATTAAAAAACAGGTAGTGCTTGTACAGCTGATTGACAAAAATGGCGATCCGGTTGAAGACAAAGTGTTAAAACTGAGCAGCCAGAATAATTTCCAGGGCTCTTTCATAGTAGAAGAAACCGATAATTATGGTGGCGTTCGAGAATTGAAACCGGATAAAAAGGGTTCCATTACATACGAAAACAGGAAATACTCGATGATTCAGGATAATGGAAGCACTACTATCGATGATAATACCTACAAGGTAACCTACTCAAAAGATTCCAAGGATGCCAATAAGCAGATCATTACCAACACAAAGAATTCTGAAAAAATTAAAATCATTAAAACCGGAACCAACACAGAGTTGAAACTGGAAGGTGCAGAATTCACGTTAAAAGACAGCGAAGGTAATCCGGTGAAACTTGGATCTAATACAACTGGTACGTATATCTCTGATGAAGAAGGTCTTGTACTGGAAGAACCATTAGAACATGGTACTTACATACTGACAGAAGTAAAAGCTCCGGACGGCTATGTAGTATTACCGGGAGTGATTACGATTAATGTTTTAGCTGAAGGTGATACAAGAGTAACAGTATCCGGACCGTCGGAGGATATCGCATCCTGTGAGAAGAAAGAAGATGTGTATGTAATCACTGTAAAAAATGAAGTGTTATACAACCTTCCATCCACCGGTCACACCGGAATCTTCCAAATCATGATGAGTGGAATGCTGCTGATGTTCGCAGGCATTCTGATCATATACAAGATGAAGGGCAAGGAGGTGCTGAAAAAATAAGGAAACTTAATATTTCAGTGGCCTCCGAGCCACAACAATGATTTCCGGTGCAAATAAAAGGAGAGAAGGCACTGAAAATAAAAGAGAGGAAATAAAAAAGAAAAGGAGAAAATCATATGAGTAAAGTGAAAAGAATCTTATCAGTGATTATGGCGATGGTAATGGTACTGGCTATGAGCGTACCGACATTCGCAGCAACAGCAACAACACCGACAGCAAATGATACAGCAAAAGGAACCGTACAGAATGTAGAAAAAGCAGCAACCGTAACCGCATACCAGATCACAAAAGCACAGTATGACGGTGGATTTACCGGATATGTGAAAACCGATAATAAGCTTGCGATCGCAGATGTTCTGGCTCCGACTTCCGATGAAGTAACCACAATTGCAAAACAGATTGCAAGCGGTGCTGTAACTCTTACAAGCAAAACCATGACAGGCGCAGCAGTTGCAGATGATGTAAAATACACAGATTTCACAGCTGACCTGAATGCAGGTTACTGGCTGGTAATCGTATCCGGTACGGTTGACGAAGTATATAACCCAATGTTAGTTGGTGTATACTATTCCGCAAACGGAAGCGACAACACCATGACATCCAACCCGGTCAATGCAGATTCCAACTGGACTCTGAAAACCAGCAATGCATATGCAAAATCCACCACTCCTTCTATTAAAAAAGAGATCGTAGGTGGTGAAACCGCAAAAGGAAACGATGTGGCAATTGGCGATACAGTTGATTTCAAAATCACAACTGCTATTCCTTCCTACAGCAAACAGTATGATACCGTAACCGTAGCCATTTCCGATACCATGAGTGCTGGTCTGACATTAGACAAAAACAGCATCAAGATCAACGGTGCAGATATTTCCGCTGATATGATCGAGAAGGTGGAGACAACCGATCACGGATTTACTCTTACAGTTAAGAGTGATTATGCAAAAGCAAATGGCGGCGTGGAACTGGTAGTAACCTATTCCGCAACTGTAAATGATCAGGCAACGGTAAACTTTGATCCGAATACCAACAAAGCAACATTATCCTACACCACCAACCCGAAGGGTGATGTAAAAACCACAGACAGCAAAACTTATACTTATACCTTCAGCATCGGTGCAGCTTTAAGCGCAGCTACTCAGGGATACACAGAAAAAGTAAACCAGATCATCAAAGTAGATGAAAAAGGTAATGTGATCAGTAAAGTAGAAGAAAAGAGCCAGGAACCGGATGAAAAAGTAGTAGAAGTATTAAAAGGTGCAACCTTTACATTAACCAATACCAAGACCAGAAAAGTTTATACAGCAGAATCCGGTGAAGATGGTGGACTTACCTTTAACGGACTGGATGCAGGAACCTACACCTTAGTAGAGACAGCAGCTCCGGAAGGATTTACCATTGACAAAACAGAACATACCGTTGTGATCGCAGCAACTTACAACGAAGACGGTACGCTGAATACTTATACCATTACAATCGATGGAAAGAATACTTCCACCTATACCGCTACTTATGACAAAGAAGGAAAAGTTACAACAATTGCAACCACTACAACAGTTACAGAAATTAAAAATACGAAACTGAGTGCACTGCCATCTACCGGTGGTATCGGTACAACAATCTTCACCATCGGCGGTTGCGCAATCATGATCGTAGCAGCTGGTCTGTTCTTCGCAACAAGAAGAAAAACTCAGAAATAATAAGGAAGCCCGTACACTCGTTGGAGATAACGGAAGAACCCATGAAAACGGGGCGGCTCGCCCGCCCCGTTTTTGATAAAAAGGATAAAAGAACAAAGAAGTGACACTTGAGTATACAACAGTAAGGAGAGCCCGGATGAAGAAAAAAATGTCAATTATCATAGCAGGAATTTTATTTTTAGCCGGTTTGTCCTTGTTGCTGTATCCGCTGGTGGCAAATCAGTGGAATACTTACCGGCAGAGCCGTCTGATCTCAGAGTATGAAACGACAGTCAGCACGGAGAACAGTGAGGGAGCCATTGATTATGAGAAAGAATGGGAGAAAGCAAATGCATATAATGCATCACTTCTTCCGAGTATTCTTCCTGATTCCTTCGCAATCGCAGCAGCATCAGATGAGCCAGGAGACGAATATATGTCCTGTCTGAACATCCTGAATGACGGAATGATGGGATATGTGGAAGTACCGAAAATCAACATTAAGATTCCGATTTTCCATACCACTTCCGAGGAAGTCCTGAACAAAGGCGCAGGACATCTGGAAGGAAGTTCTCTTCCGGTAGGCGGGGAAAATACCCACGCAGTAATCTCTGCACACAGAGGTCTTCCCAGTGCAAGCCTGTTTACGGATCTGGATCAGTTAGAAAAAGGAGATCATTTCCTGATTTCCGTATTGGATCAGAAACTCTGTTACGAAGTGGATCAGATCCGCACCGTAGAACCGGAAGATACCGGAGATCTGGCGGTGGAGCCGGGAGAAGATCTCGTGACACTGCTTACCTGTACACCTTACGGAGTAAATACTCAGAGACTTCTGGTAAGAGGACACCGGGTACCGTATGAAGAAGAGGTTGTGGAAAAAGAAGAAAAGGAATCACCGATGAGCCTGTATACCAACTATCTGCTCTGGGTAGTGATCGGACTTGCGGTAACAGCAGTATTGATCTTTGGCTTATGGAAATATGATAAACACTACAAAAGAAAAAGGAAAGAAAAACAGGAACAGGTTTCCGAACGGAAAGAGGAATAAAGATGAAAAGAAAATTATCAGGAATTCTCTTCGGGCTGCTGTTTCTGACAGGATTTGGAATCCTTGTTTATCCGACCGTATCCAACCAGTGGAATACTTACCGGCAGAGCCGCCTGATCAGCGACTACGAGAAAGTGGTAAGTGATATGAAACCGGAGGATTATACAGAAGAATGGGAGGCAGCAAGAGAATTCGACAGTACCTTGGTTCAGAATAATATTTACGGGGATGTGTTTGGCAGTGACGATACACAGATAGAAGATACCGATTACTGGAAAGTGCTGAATGTGGCAGAAGACGGAGTCATGGGTTATCTCTCTATCCCGAAAATCAATGTCAGACTTGCCATATATCATGGAACTGCGGAAGATGTTTTACAGACGGGAATCGGTCATATGAATGGCACATCGCTTCCCATCGGCGGTGAGAGTACCCACAGTGTACTGGCAGCCCACAGAGGTCTTCCGGCAGCCCGGTTATTTACCGATATCGATCAGATGCAGCAGGGAGATATGTTTTACATCCATGTGCTGGATGAGACACTTGCCTATCAGGTGGATCAGATTCTCGATATGGTAGAAAAGGATGATCATGAGACACTCGAGGACGCATTGCAGATTCAGGAAGGAAAAGATCAGGTAACATTGTTTACCTGCACACCGTACGGTGTCAATTCCCACCGGCTTCTGGTCCGTGGAACGAGAGTTCCGTATAACGGGGAAGAAGAAACAGAAAATACGCCGGTTGACAGCATGTTGCGTGCTATTCAGAATTATTATATGTTATACTTAATCTTAGGATTGGCAGTTACACTGCTTGTGATACTGATCATGAAGTTCCTGTTTGACCGGAAGAACAAAAAACATTCCGGTAAGACGGATGATATGTCGAAGGAGGGATAGAGGTGACTATGAAAAAGAGAATAAGAACCGCAGGGGCGCTGACCCTTGCAGCAATCACTGTTTTATCAGCAGCCGGTTTATCCAGTGTATACGGTGCTCTGGGAGTGGATACCGAACAGAAGTGTTCACTTACCTTTACACTGGACGGCACAGAATTTGCTGAACTGAATGAGGTGGAGATTCCGGTCGATGTATATCAGATCGCGGATATCACAGAGGAAGCACAGTACACGGCACACACCGGTTATGAAGGACTTGGGCTGGATCAGATCAGCAGCACAACCACCGCAGAAGCGTGGATGCAGATGGCAGAAGATGCCATGAAGATCGTGGAAGATACCAAAGCGGAACCGACAGCTGTGACAACGGTGGAAAAGAAAGCAGGAGAAAGCACAGCGACAGGAAAAATTGAAAATCTGAAAACAGGAATGTATCTGGTAGCAGCAGAGACGGTACAGACCAGTGAATACACCTACGATTTTTCCCCATATCTGGTATCGCTGCCGAACAACTATTATTCCGGCGAACATCCGGATGACACCTGGGTCTACGATGTGACAACAGGCATGAAACCACAGCAGACACAGCGGTACGGCGATCTGGAGATCGTAAAAGACCTGACCGCTTATAATACTTCTCTCCAGGATGCACTGTTTGTCTTCCAGGTAGAGGGAACAAGAAACGGTGAAAATGTTTACAGTGATGTGGTTACAATCAAATTTAATGAGGCAGGAAAGAAAACAACACTGGTAAAACACCTTCCGGCAGGAACGGAAGTGACAGTAACAGAAATCTATGCAGGCGGAAGCTACAAAAATACATCCGGTGACACCCAGACAGCAACGATCATTGCCGAGGGAGAAGACAACAGTCCGGTAAGCGTAAGCTTTACCAATACATATGATGGTCGCCTGGTTCCGGGAACCGGTATCGTAAACCATTTTGAAAATAAAGATGGCGAGTGGAGCTGGGAACAGCAGGACGATAACACCGTCAGTGCAAATTAGGGAAAGGGGTGCAGGATATGAGAAAAATAAATAAAAAAAGTCTTTGCCTTGCAGCCGCAGCTCTGACACTGACAGCTGGGATCAGCGCAGGAACAGCGATGGCGTATTTCACCACTTATACGGAAGCCTCCGGAGGGGTAACGTTGAACATGGGATTCAGTGAGACGATACCGAAAGAAGATTTCAGCAACTGGACGAAACATGTATCGGTGGAAAATACCGGTGATTATGACTGTTATGTCCGTGTGAAAGCACTGGCAGGAAGCAAATATCAGGATGGATTGCAGTACAGCGATTCCGATGGAAAATGGACACCGGGAGAGGACGGATACTATTATTACAGCGATCCGATCGCACCGGGAGAAAGCACATCGGTCCTGGATATCCGGATCGACAGCAAAGAGTCGGATGCCAGCTTCAATGTAGTAGTTGTTCAGGAATCCACAAAAGTCCTGTACAATGAAAACAACGAACCGTATGCAGACTGGACACAGATCGCAGATACCAGCGAGACAACCGGAGAATAGGAGGGTGAGAGATGAGTAAGAAAAAGAAAATGCCCCTTGGGGGACTGACTGTGGCTCTTCTTTCCGCTTCTGTTGTATTACTGGCAGGAAGCACGATAGGAAGTGCCCGGGCAGCACTGACATATTACAGCGAGAACTACGGCGCACAGGTGGAGGTTTCCAATATCGGTGTCAGCCTGGTGGAAAATGACAAAGTAGTCAGCAAAAGAGATTATGCATCCAATGGAACATGGGATGAGACGACAGGAGATCTGCTGACCGCTCTGAAAGAAGAAAAAATCGTACCGGGAAAACAGTACGAGGAAGCAATCAAGGTAACAAACAGCGGCTCCATTGACAGTTATGTCCGTGTGATCCTGAAAAAGAGCTGGACGAATAAAGAAGGCGTAAAAGATACCAGTCTTTCCCCGGATCTGATCGATCTGAACCTGACAGATGGAAACGGCTGGGTGGTTGATGAAGATGCATCTACCACAGAGCGGACGATCCTCTATTACACCAGCATCCTTCCGGCAGGAAGCAGTACACTGGCGCTCAGCGATACCCTGACGATTGACGGCAGCATCGCTACGAAAGTAAAACAGGATGTCACAGAGAAGGACGGTTACCAGACAATCACCACGACTTATGCATATGATGGTTATAATTTCCAGATTGAAGCAGAAGCAGACGCAGTACAGACACATAACGCACAGGATGCCATCAAGAGTGCCTGGGGTGTGGATGTAGATGTGGATGGAAATGGCAATATCAGCTTACGATAGGAGGGTGCAGAATATGAAAAAAAGAATTTTGTGCCTTGCCATGGCAGCAATCATGGCCGTAGGCATACATACAACAGCATTTGCAGAGACGCTGCAGGGCGGTTCTGACTGGAAGGTAGAGTTTGACGGTTCTAAGATGAGCAGTAATTTTACTTCCGCAGACATGAAGAAAGATATCTTCCGGTTACAGCCGGGAGATACCATGGAACTTCAGGTAGGACTGAAGAACACCAGTGAGAAAGATGCAGACTGGTATATGACCAATGAAGTATTAAAATCTCTGGAAGACAGCCAGAGCATCGCAGAAGGCGGTGCCTATGGTTACAGGCTGACTTATGTGGGACCGGACAAGAAGGGAACCGTATTATATGACAGCGAAACCGTAGGTGGCGAGGATGCCAAGAAGGGTGAAGGTCTTCACCAGGCCACCGATGCACTGAATCAGTATCTGTATCTGGATCGTCTCTCCAAGGGAGATGTAGCTTCTGTGCATCTGGCAGTAAAGCTGGACGGTGAGACACAGGGAAATGATTATCAGGATACACTGGCAAGCCTTCAGATGAGCTTCGCAGCCGATCCGGTGACGGTGACAACCGTGACGAAGAAGGGCGAAGACAAAGTTGTCAACAAGACAGTAACCAGGACGGTTACAGCACCTTCAAAGAATGTTGTCAGATCCCCAAAGACCGGTGATACCACACAGATTCTTGCTGTATGTGCAGTAGCGCTGGCAAGTGGTGTGATTCTTCTGATTCTGGCAGTGATACTGATCAAGAAGCGAAAAGAGGAGAAAGGAGAGGGTCAGAGATGAAAAAAATGTATAAGATAGCCACATATCTTCTGGCCTTTTGTTTTCTGCTTGGATCGATTCCTGTGAGTGTTAAGGCGGAGGATTATAAGTATCAGGTAACGATTTTCAGCGGTAAGCAGGGAGCTTTTTCCGGAACTGCCGGACTGGTAGTAAAGGGAGCAGATTATAGCGTTTCCAATACTGCAGATGCTATCGTGATCAAGAATCTGAATCCAGGAGATACCGTAAGTTTTGAAGCAAGATCCGGTGCAGTAGCGCTGGATAAGGACAGCAAGTATTATGTGCAGGGCATCCGTATCAGTGGACGTGATAATAATACCGCAGTAGAGAATTCTTCTTTTGAAGTGACCGGAGACCAGGAATACGTAGTAGCATACGGAATCAAAGGCAATCAGGTAGCCTACACCATCAATTATCAGGATGCCAACGGCAATAAGCTGGCAGACAGCCAGACCTTCTATGGCAATGTAGGTGATAAACCGGTGGTTGCATATACCTATATCGACGGATACACACCGGAATACAGAAACCTGACCAAAACCTTATCTGCCAATGCAGCAGAGAATGTATTTACCTTCAATTATCTGCCATATGAGACCGTAACCGTGACCACACCGGGACAGACCATCACCAACACCACCGGGCAGACAGTTACCGTACCGGGAGGTACAACAACTACAACAGGTGGTACTGCCGGTGGAACTACAGGTACAACCAGTGGCACAGGAACCAATGCCAATGGCGGTAACGCAGCAGGCACAACCACTGGAAACGGTGATGCGCAGGGCACAGATGCCACAGGCGGAACCGGCAATGGTGGACCTGGCAATGGAACGGATGATCAGGCAACAGCAGGCACAGATAATGCCGGAACCAATCAGGATGCACAGGGTAACGAAGACACCACCACCATCGGTGATGAAGAGACACCAAAAGCAGACCAGGATCTGAAAGATCTGGACGATGAGGATGTACCGAAAAGTGACAAAGACCTGGATGGCAACAAGAAAGTAAAGAAGAGCCTTCCTCTGGTAGCCGGCGTTGGTATCGGCGTAGCAGCACTTGCAGCACTGGCAGCAGCTATCGTGATCGTCAGAAAACGTGTACACAGATAATCAGACAGTGGAAAGAACAGTGAAACTGCTGTATGGAGTAAAACAAAACTCCATACGGCAGTTTTTTTATTACACGGAGTGAACAGTAATGCGAAGGGTATTTTGTATACAATAACATATAAAGAAGACTTGCTTTCTTTTGCGTAATGTATTAGAATATGCATGTATATTTCGCGGAAGGAACGAAAATCATATTTTCCGTGAAAGTGTAAGATAAGTCAGGAAAGCGGTTGTCTCAGGAGGATGCAGACCCAAATATGCAAACATGTGGAACGTGTATGAAGAACAAAAAATTAAAGAAACAACAGGTTTTGTATGTAAAAATGTTCGGTGATTTTTCCCTGGAATATCAGGGGATATCTTTGATCGCAAAGAAGAAAAAAGAGACGCAGTTTGCACGGGTGTTGCAGTTGATTTTCCATAGCGGAGAAAAGGGGATCAGCCGGGAACATCTGGAGAAGGTTTTGTTTGGTGAACGGACATTGGACGATGCGAATCATGCGATCCACAGTCTGATCTATAATATCAGAAAGAAACTGGAACAGACAGGTCTTCCGAAAGGAAAATATATTATTTCCAGAAGAGGAAGATTTTACTGGAACAAAGAGATTCCGTTTGAAGAGGATGCGCAGGTATTTGAAGAGTATTGCAGCAGAGCACGCAGGGCAGGGGACTGGGAGGAACAGCTTGAGCTGTGCTGGAAGGCTGTTTTGCTGTATAAAGGTGCCTTTCTTAAGGGTTCCGCGCAGGAAGGCTGGGTAAAAGCGGAACGGGAGCGTTATCAAACCATGTTCCGGGAGCTGGTGAAATATATGGCGGAACTTCTGCGGACAAAGAAGGCGTATATCCAGCTGGAGAAGCTGGGCCGGTATGTATCGAAAGCAGCGCCATATGAGGGAGGGGAACTGCTGGTGCTCGAGGCACTGACCGGTATGGGGAGAACGGAACAGGTAGAGATTCTGTATGGGGAAACCATGGAAAAGTATCGTCAGGTCTATATGGAAGAAGAACTGGTCAAATTAAAGGATTTCCGGAGAAAAATTCAAGAACAGCTTGACCATCCGTATGATATACTGGATAATATACAGGAGAATATGACAGAACGGCTGGAAAAGGTGCAGGAGCCGTATCAGTGTAACTGGGTGGTGTTCCGGGAGATTTATCATATGGTCGCACGTATGATAGAGCGAAGCGGACAACAGGTGCAGCTGATGTTATGTACTTTAACGGATATGGAGGAACATCCCATCAGATCCGATGAATGTGCAGAGGTACTGTCACGGTATATATGGGAAAGTATCTGCAGAAGTATTCGTGCGGGGGACGTAGTTACCCGTTACGGGAGGGGACAGTATCTGGTACTTCTGATTAATACAAAACCGGAGGATTGTCAGGAGATCCAGAAACGCATCGATGTACAGTTCCGGAAGAAAAATACCGTGTATGAGATCCGGTACAACGTGAAGTCTGTCAGAAGTCTGAATAATGCAAAGGATGCTCAGAACCTGTCATAAGGTGATCTGCGGGCAGGTATCGGTTCTGGTACAGGATATGGGAAAAAAGAAGAAAGAAAAAAGAGGGGCACTGGCAGGATGTGCCCGAATCTGTAAGATATTCGGAACGGTCTGTCTGGTGGCGGTGATTCTAGTATGTCTGCCCTTAACCCTTCCGCGGGTCTTCGGGTATGAGATCTATACAGTGATCAGTGGAAGTATGGAGCCGGCGATACCGGTGGGAAGTCTGGTCTATGTACAGCCGGGAGCACCGGAGGATGCCGAGACAGATGATGTGATCGCATTCCATAGTTCTATGGATACGGGAGCGATCATCACACACAGGGTTATCAAAAATGATATAGTAACCGGTCAGATCCACACCAAGGGTGATGCAAATGAAAAAGAGGATCTGTATCCGGTGGGCTATGATTATTACATGGGAAAGGTCGTGTATTCTGTTCCTGTGCTGGGACGGGTACTTGCATTTTTCGTGACATTTCATGGTAAGATCGCAGCGGGAAGTCTGATCGGACTTGCGATTCTGTTACAGATCATCGGAGGAGTGCTGGACTCGGCGGATGAGAAGAAACAGGCAAAAATATCGCAGAAATAGCTTTGCGATGCCGGCAGAAAATAGTATAATAACAGTAGCTGTGAAAAATGAGGCAGTTACTGAAAAAAGAAGGTAACAGGGGCAGCAGCTTGCGGTTACCTTCTGTGTTATAGAAAGAAGGACAGATGCGATGGGATTTAAAAAAGTGGATGTGAAAACACTGGAGATGAAACCTTTTGAGAAGATCGGTTCCGAATGGATGCTGATCTCCGCAGCAAAAGACGGCAAAGCCAATACAATGACCGCTTCCTGGGGCGGCATCGGCGTTCTGTGGGGCAAGAATGTGGCAACAGTATATATCCGCCCGCAGCGTCACACCAAAGAATTCGTAGATGCAGGTGATACATTTACCATCAGTTTCTTCGGTGGCGAGCACATGAAAGAACTGGGCTACCTTGGCAAAGTCTCCGGCAAAGATGTCCCGGACAAGATTGAACAGTCCGGCCTGCATCTGACAGAAGTGGACGGTCAGCCGGGATTCGAAGAGGCTACACAGGTGTTGGTATGCAGAAAGCTTTACCATGACGAGATCAAACCGGAAAACTTCTATGAACCGGAAGAAGATGAAAGATGGTATCCGGAAAAAGA
>OCHG01001686.1_pt1 | contig 13521 bp, 13 predicted proteins | sample 1538801 | NCBI WGS metagenome assembly OCHG01 (sample SAMN04571727, study PRJEB22368) | human gut metagenome | biome: human gut; material: stool | host: Homo sapiens | place: Luxembourg | collected 2012-09-20 | reverse complement strand
CTCCGCAGATGCGGTAGTTTCCCCCGGTGATGTGCAGCGGTTTCCCGTGGACAAGATACGCTGCGATCTTGCGTCGTGCGCTTTCGTAAATCTCCTGCACGGTGGAGCGGGAAATGTCCATTTGTGCGGCACACTGCTCGTGGGTTTTCTGCTCCAAGTCAACCAGCCGAATGGCCTCGTACTCGTCCAGCGTCAGCAGGATCGGCTCGGCATCCTCGCACCCGTTAGGGCAGAAGGTATCAACTTGCGGTGCGCCGCAAATCCGGCGGCATCGTGGCGGTCTTGGCATGGATACGCCCCCTCGTTTTCGGTATATACCGATCATAGCGCTTTGGGCAGAAAAAAGCAATCTTCTTTTCAAAAGCCGCTGCAATTTCCGTCCTCATATAGATACGGGCTGATATTCGGAGTCGAAAACTGCGTGTGAGCCATGATCGTATTGTCAGATCATCTGCATTTGACAGAACTTCGCAGGGCAAGATGAATTTGCTTGGATCCCTTATGGGTTTAGTTTCCATACAAGCCGTTCACGGGTGGTTGTCCACCTATGAACGGCTTGTAAATTCTCACCCCTACGGCATATTATGCCAGCGCAGGCAGGGCCACCCGCAACCCAATCCCGGTAAATCCGTATCTATGGGCAGCTGTAAAGCACATTCTTGAAAATAGGCCGTACACCGGGTGCGCTGTAAACTTCAAAAGTACAACGGTCAGCTTCAAAGTTCGCAAGAAGATCTACAACCCCGTAGAGGAGCAGCAAATCATTTTGAATATGCAGGAGCCGATCATCTCCGAGGAACTGTTTGACCGTGTAGAGGAGATCCGTCAAAACCCGCAGCAGTTCAAATTTTCTGCATAGAGCAGAACACGGTGCAGCCCCTTTTCATAGGCTGCACCGTATCCTGCATAAAAACTTCGTTATCCGCCCGTCACAAATCGCTGACTGGCTTTTTTACATTTTCTTATGATTTCGATTGCCGACAGCCGCCACATGGTGGCGCACGCAAGGCTCCTTTTTCACGGCAATCTGCCGCTTCTCAGTTCTTCAGGCTCTGCAGCGGAGCGGGGATGCGGCCGCCACGGGCGATGAAATCCGTGCTGGCGGCTTCATGGACCGGCATCACCGGCGCAGAACCCAACAGGCCGCCCAGTTCCACCATGTCACCCACATCCTTCCCCTCCACGGGGATGATACGGACAGCGGTGGTCTTGCTGTTGACCATGCCCACCGCCGCCTCGTCAGCGATGATGGCGGAGATGGTTTCGGCGGTGGTGCTGCCGGGCACGGCGATCATATCCAGCCCCACGGAGCATACGCAGGTCATGGCCTCCAGCTTATCCAGCGTCAGGGTACCGTCCAGAGCGGCGGCGATCATGCCCTCGTCCTCCGACACCGGGATAAAGGCGCCGGACAGTCCGCCCACATGAGAGGACGCCATGACGCCGCCCTTCTTCACGGCGTCGTTCAGCAGCGCCAGCGCCGCCGTGGTGCCGTGGGTGCCGCAGACGGACAGCCCCATCTCCTCCAGGATCCGGGCCACGCTGTCTCCGATGGCGGGGGTGGGCGCCAGCGACAGGTCTACGATGCCGAAGGGAGTATCCAGCCGCCGGGAGGCCTCGGTGGCCACCATCTGGCCCACACGGGTGATCTGGAAAGCCGTCTTTTTGATGGTCTCCGCCACCACGTCAAAGGGCTGGTCCTTGCAGGACTGCAAGGCGTGGTGTACCACGCCGGGGCCGGAGACGCCCACATTGATGACGCTGTCGGCCTCACCCACCCCATGGAAGGCCCCGGCCATAAAGGGGTTATCCTCCACGGCGTTGCAGAACACCACCAGCTTGGCGCAGCCCAGCCCATCGGTGTCACGGGTCAGATGGGCCGTCTCCTTGATGATGCGACCCATGCGGGCCACGGCGTCCATGTTGATGCCCGCCTTGGTGGAGCCCACATTGATACTGGAGCAGACGATATCCGTCTCCGCCAGCGCCTGTGGAATGGCCCGCAGCAGCAGCTCGTCGCCGTGGGCAAAGCCCTTCTGCACCAGCGCCGAGTAGCCGCCGATGAAGTCCACGCCGCAGGTCTTGGCGGCCCGGTCCATCGCGTGGGCAAAGGGAACGTAGTCCTCCGTGTCGCAGCCGCCGGCCACCAGTGCCATGGGGGTCACGGAGATGCGCTTGTTGACGATGGGAATACCGAACTCCCCCTGGATCTCCTCGCCCGTCCGCACCAGATGCTGCGCCCGGCGGCAGATCTTGTCATAGATTTTCTCGCAGCAGCGCTTGGGATCCTCACTGACGCAGTCCAGCAGGGAGATACCCATGGTGATGGTGCGGATATCCAGATGGCGCTTATCGATCATGTCGATGGTATCAAAAATGTGATGTATACTCAGCATGGCTCCCCCTCTTACAGCTTGTGCATTGCGTCGAAGATGTCCTCCCGCTGGATACGCAGAGACAGATCACGAGTCTCGCCGTAGGCGGTGATGTCGGTCCGCAGCTGCTCGAAGGAGCCCTGGCACCCTGCCAGATCCACCACCATCATCATGGTAAAGCACCCCTCCATGATGGTCTGGCTGATCTCCAGCACGTTGACCCCATGCTGGGCCAGTGTGCCGCACACACCGGCAATGATGCCCACCTGATCTTTTCCTACCACGGTCACGATGGCTTTCATATTTTTCCACTCCGTTCTGTAATTCTTCCGTCAGCTTGACATTTCTCTGTCCAGTGGACAGATATCTGACGCTTTCCTGACGCATTATTATACCGGATTTTTCCCGGACTGACAAGCGTTTTTCCCAAATTGGATGCTCTCCGTCACGACCGGTAAAGCCCCCCGGCCGGATGGACATCCGGCCGGGGGGCTGATTCGATTTTACGTCAATACGCCTGAACCGATATTTTACATCGGCAGCTTCCATTCCTCCTACACACCCAGCCGGGTCCAGAGTCGGTCATACAGACGCAGAGTCTCCGTGGGGAGATTCTCATAGATCTCGCAGCGGTGGAGCACCTCCTCCGAGGGGGCCATGACCTCGTAGATCTCCGGGTCCAGCGGCTCCTCGTTGACCTCCTCATAGTAGGCCGGGTACTCCTCCAGCGCCTCGCCGTTGGGGGAGGCGTACCAGATGTAGTCCATGTTGGCCAGATTGGCCTTTGTAGATGCGATGAAGTTGATCCACTCCTCCGCCTCGGACATATGCTGGCTGCTCTTCAGGACGCACATGGCATCCACGAACCAGTTGCTGCCCTCCTCCGGGATGACGAAGGCCAGGTCCTCGTTATTCTCCAGCATGGTCAGGTAGTCGCCGGCGTAATACATAGCCACGGCGGCATTGCCGCCCTCCATCTTCTGGAACACCTCGTCCATGACGAAGGCCTGATACACGCCGCTGTCCTTGGCCTGCTTCAGCAGGGCAAAGGCCTCCTCCAGCTGGCTCTCGTCGGTGGTATTGATGCTGTATCCCAGATACAGCAGGGCCGCCGCCAGAGCGTCACGGGAGTTGTTGATCATCAGCACCTGTCCGGCGTACTGGGGGTCGAACATGGCGCTCCAGCTGGTGATGGGCTGAGAGACCATGGTGGTGTTGTAGATGATGCCCAGCGTACCCCAGGTGTAGGGGACGGTGTACCGGTTCTCCGGATCGTAGCTGAGGTTCTTATAGGTATCGGCAATGAGGTCAAAGTTGGGGATGTGGCTGTAATCCAGCTCCGCCAGCATATCCTCGTCAATGAGCCGGGCGATCATATAGTCCGAGGGGACGATGACATCGAAGTCGGCGCCTCCCATTTTGATGAGGGAGTACAGGGCCTCGTTGCTCTCCGCCGTCTGGTAGTTGACCCGGATGCCGGTCTCCTCCTCAAACTGGGTGATGAGGCTCTCGTCGATATACTCGCCCCAGGAGCACACGTTCACCACCCGGTCGGACCGGGCGGAGCGGCCGGTGACGATCAGCGTCACCACCAGCACGCAGGCTGCCAGTCCCGCCCCCACACGGCGCAGGGTCTTATGGAGCTTGCTGCGGTTGGGGTGGGGGGCCGCTGGGGCGGTGTGGTGCTCCGCCTTCAGGCGGTGGTCGGCACGGCTCTCCCGCAGGTTCACGACGGCCAGCAGCACCAGCACCGTCACGAACAGCAGGGTGGAGATGGCGTTGATCTCCGGGCTGACCCGCTTCTTGGTCATGCCGTAGATGGTCATGGCCAGCGTGGAGGAGCTGGTACCGGCGGTGAAGTAGCTGATGATAAAGTCATCCACAGACATGGTGAAGGCCGTCAGAGCGCCGGAGACGATGCCGGGCCTGATCTCCGGGATCACCACACGCCAGAAGGCCTGCATCCACGTGCAGCCCAGATCCTGCGCCGCATCGATGAGGTTGCGGTCCATCTGGCGCAGCTTGGGTCCCACGGACAGGATCACATAGGGGATATTGAAGCAGATATGGGCCAGCAGCAGCGTGCCGAAGCCCATGGTCAGGCGCTCCGGCAGCACCACCAGCGACTGCCACGAATTCATCCACCCGGCGAAGGCGCCCCAGCCGTTGAAGAACACCACGAACAGCAGGCACAGGCTGACGCCGGTGACGATATCCGCATTCATCATGGGGATGTTGTTGACGGCGTTCACCGCCGCACGACGGCGGCGGCTCATGGCGTACAGGCCGATGGCGGCGAAGGTGCCGGCGATGGACGCCACGATGGTGGACAGCAGCGACACCAGCAGCGTGGTATAGACGCTGTTCATAATGAGCCGGTTGGAGAGAAGGGACTCGTACCACTTCAGGGAGAAGCCCTTCCACACGCTGGAGCTGGTGCCGGCGTTGAAGGAAAAGACGATCAGGATGATGATGGGGGCATAGAGAAACAGGAACACCAGCGCCATCAGCAGCCGGTCGCCAAAGCGATTCTGGGTGCGGCTCATAGCTTCACCGCCTGTTCCTCGCCCTCACCGAAGCGATTCATCACCAGCATACACACCAGCACAATGATCATCATCACCAGCGAAATGGCGGCGCCCAGCTGGGGGTTGTAGGCACCCCCCAGAAACTGCCGCTCAATGAGGTCGCCCAGCAGCAGCTCCGTGCCGCCGCCCAGCATCCGGCTGATGGCGAAGGTGGACACCGACGGCACGAACACCATGGTGATGCCCGACACCACGCCCGGCAGGGACAGGGGCAGGATCACCCGGCGGAACACCGTCAGGCTGCCGGCCCCCAGATCACGGGCGGCCTCCAGCAGGGAGTGATCCAGCTTGATGATGACGGAATAGATGGGCAGGATCATGAAGGGCAGATAGTTATACACCATGCCCAGCACCACAGCCCCCTGGGTATTCATCATGGAGAAATACTCCAAGTTGGTGCCGAAGATGTGATTATAGAGGCTGATGAGGCCGATCTTCTGGAACAGCTGGTTCAAAAGGCCGTTGTTTTCCAGAATGGTCATCCACGAATAGGTCCGCAGCAGGAAGTTCATCCACATGGGCAGCATAATGAGCACCATGGCCGTCCGCTGAAAGGAGGCACCCTCCCGGCTCATGAGATAGGACACCGGGTAGCCGATCAGCAGACAGATCGCCGTGGCGATGATGGCCAGCTTGAAGGACCGGAGGAACACCTCCGTATAGCCCCCCATCTGCACGAAGTTATCCAGCGTAAAGCCGCCGTCGGCGGAGGAAAAGGCATAGGCCACCATAATGACGATGGGGGCCACCACGAAGATCGCCATCCACACCTCGTAGGGTACGGCGAACCGGGAGAGCTTATTCTTCATCCCCGCTCTCCTCCTCGTCCGTCTCCAGAGAGGCGTCCGCCAGCTCCTCATACTCCTCGGAGTAGGAGCTGTAATCTCCGAACTGGCCGGAGTATTCGCTCTTTTTCATGATGTGGAAGCCGTCGGGATCGATCTTCACGCCGATGCGGGCGCCCTCCGGGGAGTGATCCGTGGTCTGAATGAGCCACTTGAAGCCCCGGAAGTCCACAATGATATCGTACTGCATCCCCTTGAAGGTGACGCTGGTGACGGTGCCTACCAGCTGCCCCTGCTCCACGGGGACGATGTCGATGTCCTCCGGACGGATGACCACGTCCACCGGCTCGTTGGGTGCGAAGCCGCCGTCCACGCAGGGGAACTCCCGGCCGTACATCTTCACTACCTTGTCCCGGACCATGACGCCGTTCAAAATATTGCTCTCACCGATAAAATCCGCCACGAAGGCGTTCTTCGGCTCGTTGTAGATATCCTCCGGGGTGCCGATCTGCTGGATACGGCCCTTGTCCATCACCACCACGGTGTCGGACATGGTCAGGGCCTCCTCCTGATCGTGGGTAACGTAGACAAAGGTAATGCCCATCTGCTGCTGGATCCGTTTCAGCTCGATCTGCATATCCTTCCGCAGGCGCAGGTCCAAGGCACCCAGCGGCTCGTCCAACAGCAGCACCTTGGGCCGGTTCACCAGCGCACGGGCAATGGCCACACGCTGCTGCTGGCCGCCGGAGAGCTGATGGATCCTCCGGTGCTCAAAGCCCTTCAGGCTCACCACGCCCAGCATCTCTGTCACCCGCTGCTCGATCTCGTCGGCAGGCACCTTGGCGATCCGCAAGCCAAAGGCGATGTTTTCAAAGACATCCAGATGGGGAAACAGGGCGTACTTCTGAAAGACGGTGTTGATCTGCCGCTTATGCGGCGGAACATCATTGATCCTCACACCGTCAAAGGTGACGTCTCCCGACGTGGGCGTCGTGAAGCCGCCAATGATCCGCAGCGTCGTGGTCTTGCCACAGCCGCTGGGGCCAAGCAGTGTGAGGAATTCGGAATCGTTGATATACAGATTGATGTGATCGAGAACCAGCTCGTCGTCAAACGCCATGCAGAGGTCCCGCAGGCGAATCAACTCTTTGGACATTTATCCTCCCCCGTTCGTTAAATAATATCTACCTCTTTTCTCTGTTCAAAGGGAGGCCTTGCGGACAGGCCTGATATCTCTCGTTGAAATTTGGCAGATTCACTATATATAAAAAGCAGGGAAATGTCAATGTATATTTTCCCCTGTTTAAGGAAAATTCTGCACGGTGGAGAATTTTACTCGTTTTTGCCGGAGATTTCCGGGGAATGGCAGAAAAAAGCCCCGGCTGCACTGGGCAGCCGGGGCGGCGGTCAGCCGAAGTATTTCTCCCGGAAGGGGACGCTCTCCACCTGAAAGCTGCGGCCCCGGAGGTAATTCAGCAGGCCGGCGTCCGTGGGGAAGTCGAAGGTCAGGCGGTAGGAATACAGGGCCTGCCGGGTCTCGCCGTAGCGGCGGTTCACCTGCCCGTCGCCGTACTTGCCGTCCCCCAGCAGGGGGCAGCCCAAGTCCGCCATGGTGGCCCTGATCTGGTGGGTGCGGCCCGTCAGCAGCTCCACCTCCAGCAGGGACAGCTCCCCACGGGTCTCCAGCGTCCGGTAGCGGGTAACGGCGGTCTTGCCGCCGGGAACGGGCCTGTGGTATACGGCCACCTGCTTTTTCTTCTCGTCCTTCAGTAGGAAGCAGGATACCTCCCCCTGCGGCGGCCGGGGCGTCCCCACGGTGATGCAGAGGTAGCGCTTGTCGATCTCACGATCCCGGATCTTCTGGTTGATGATCCGCAGGGTCTCGGCGTTTTTGGCGGCGATGACGATGCCGCCGGTGTTGCGGTCGATGCGGTTGCACAGCGCCGGGGTGAAGGCGTTCTCCCACCGGGGGTTCCACTCCCGCTTCTGGTAGAGGTATGCCTGAATGTGGTTGATGAGGGTATTGACCTTCTCCGTCTCGTCGGCGTGAACCACCAGACCGGGGCGCTTGTTCAGCAGCATCAGATTCTCGTCCTCGTAGACGATATCCAGGCTGGGGCGGAACAGGGTGAGGAACAGATTATCCTCCCTGGGCTTGTCAAAGAACTCGTCGTTGATGTATAATTGCAGCACGTCCCCCTCCCGCAGACGCTGATCCCGCTGGGCCCGGCCTCCGTTGACCTTGATGCGCTTGAGGCGGATATACTTTTGCAGCAGGGCCGGCGGCAGCAGCGGCAGAGCCTTGGAGACGAAGCGATCCACCCGCTGTCCGGCGTCATTTTTCCCGATGGTCAGCTCCCGCATGGCGTGTTTCCTCCTTTGATGGATGCTGTTTAAGGCTATTGTACCTGATTTTCGGAAATTGTCAAAATATTTCGCAGAAAATGTTTGACAAGCAGGGTGCAATCCTCTATAATACTATTCGTGTCATTAAGAGGTGTACTATGCGATTGAATGTAAACCGACTGCTGCATACCCCCGACGCCAGTCAGGAGGTCCGGTTTGAGATGGATCTGTCTCAGCTGGATTTCGGCGGCGCTGCCCCCATTATCCGTCCGGTCACTGTGGAAGGCCGTATTCGGAATCAGGCCGGGGTTCTGCTGTGCCAGCTGGAGATGCATACGACGCTGCACTGCGTGTGTGACCGGTGTATGGAGGAATTCGATGCGCCCAAGTCCGTTTCTTACTCGTGCGTTCTGGCCGAGGAGAAGCAGGAGGAGGACAGCGACGAGATCATCCTGCTGGAGCACGACGAGGTGGATCTGGCGGAACTGGCCAGAGATGCGTTCATTCTCGACATGGACACGAAAACTCTTTGCTCCGAGGACTGTAAGGGTCTTTGCCCCGGCTGCGGCGTGAACCTCAACCGGGAGCCCTGCCGCTGCAAAAAGCAGGTGGATCCGAGGCTTGCCAAGCTGGCCAGTCTCCTGCAGGAGAAGGAGTAAAGCGCTTCTCTATACTATCAATTACTGCTCAGGCAGTTAAGACCAAGGAGGTGTCAACATGGCAGTACCCAAGGGAAAAGTATCCAAGCAAAGACGCAACAAGAGACGCAGCTCCGTGTGGAAGCTGGCGACTCCCGGTCTGGTGGCTTGCACCAAGTGCGGTGCGCTGCATCTGCCTCACAGAATGTGCCCGGAGTGCGGTACCTACAATGGCCGTGAGGTCAAGCAGGTCAAGTCCGTGGCCGCTGGCAAATAATGATCGTGTGTCCTTGACAGGCGGGAAGCGTGGCTTTCCGCCTGCTTTTCTTTTTGCAGGGAAGGTCTGTCTGTAGGGTGCCTGCTTCGGCGGGATATCATGGTCGGTGCCGCAGCATGGGTGATGCCATGCCACGGCAGAAGATCGCTGCGGGGTGGTGGGAGGACACAGTTGCGAAAAGCCTGCCGCCATGCGCAAAGCGCAAGGCGCAAGCTTCATAACGAATCAAGCGCAGGGGAGACGAGCCGTCTCTCCTGCGCTTGATTTTACTCCATCTCATCCAGCGTCAGCCGGAAGCTGGGGAGGAAATGCTCCCGGAAATAGGTCAGCTCCGGCAGATGGAAATCGTCCAACGCCTGCTCTGTCTGCTCCGCCGCCCGGCGGAACTCCAGATTCCCGGCCTTCAGCTCCTCCAGACATTTGATGTGGGCAGACAGCTTGTCCGCCGCCTTCACCAACTCCTCCACCTCCGGGTCTGTGGGGGTCAGGGCCTCGGCAAAGTCCGGCTGCAGCTCCGGCGGCAGCATCCCCACCAGCTTGCCGCAGGCGATGTGCTCCACCTGCTTGTAGGCATCCCGGATGGCGGGATTATAGTACTTGATGGGGGTAGGCAGATCCCCGGTGAGGATCTCGCTGGCGTCGTGGTACAGGGCCGCCACCGCCACCGTACCGGGGTCCACCTGACCGCCGAAGCAGCGGTTGCGGATCACCGCCAGCGCATGGGCCAGCACTGCCACCTGATGGCTGTGCTCCTGAATGTTCTCCGGCTGGCTGTTACGCATCAGCGCCCAGCGGGAGATGAACCGCATCCGGGACGTATAGGCAAAAAAGTGTTCCATGTTATGTCACCTCTCCCATCAGGATATCGTTTACTACGCCTGTGATCTTCACATGGCGAACGGTGTTATGGTAATCCTCCTGTGTCTGCACCTCCACCGGCATATAGTTGGGGGCATGACCGGCGGCGCAGCCGTCCTTGCGCTGCTCGAAGAGCACAGGATAAGTCTGGCCTACGCAGCCCTGCAGATAGGCACGGTGCAGCTCCGCCGCCACCGCCGACGCACGGGCGGCACGCTCCTCCTTCACCGGGCCGGGGACCTGCTCCATCTCCGCCGCCTTGGTGCCGGGGCGGATGGAGTAGGGGAAGATGTGCATCTGGGCAAAGTCGCAGCGGCGCAGGAAGGCCAGCGTCTGGGAAAATTCCTCCTCCGTCTCGCCGGGAAAGCCGCAGATCAGATCCGTGGTGATGGCGGGCCGGAGGAAGTACTGCCGCAGCAGAGTCACGGACCGGAGGAACCGGGCGGTGTCATACCGGCGATTCATGCGCCGCAGGGTGGCGTCGCAGCCGGATTGCATGGACAGGTGGAACTGGGGGCAGAGGTTGGGGAGCCGGGCGGCCCGGCGGCAGAAATCCTCCGTCACGGTGCGGGGCTCCAGACTGCCCAGCCGCAGGCGCATCTCTCCCGCCGCCTGCGACACCGCCTCCAGCAGGTCGATGAGGCTGCGGCCGTCCTTGAAATCCTGTCCCCAAGAGGAGATCTCGATGCCGGTAAAGACCACCTCCCGGTAGCCCTCCCGCCGCAGCTGCTCCGTCTGGCGCACCGCCTCCTCCAGCGGCAGGGACCGCACCGGCCCCCGTGCATAGGGGATGATGCAGTAGGTGCAGAAGTTGACGCAGCCGTCCTCCACCTTCAGCATGGCCCGTGTCCGGGCCGCCATGCCCCCGGCGGGCAGCACCTCGAAGGTGCGGCCTCATCCACCGCCACACGGCTGCGGTGATCCTCCGCCGCCTGCTCCAGCAGGGTCAGAAACTCCATCCGGTCGCCGGTGCCGCCGATGAGGTCGATGCCCAGCTCCTGAGCCTCCGGGGTGTGGGTCTGCACATAGCAGCCGCAGGCAGCCACCACGGCCTGGGGATTGCGGCTCTTGGCCCTGCGGATCATCTGCCGGGATTTTTTATCGCTGACGGCGGTGACGGAGCAGGTGTTGATGATGTAGGCGTCCGCCGGGGACTCAAAGTCCACCAGCGTGTGGCCACGCCGCTGAAGCTCCTGCTCCATGGCCTGCGTCTCGTATTGGTTGACCTTGCAGCCGAGGGTGTAAATAGCAACTCGCATGGGGATTCTCCTTGCACTTTGCGGTTTTCTCCGATATAATAAGAATTTGTCTACATTATACGGTATCCGGCCGCCGGTGGCAAGAGGGTCTTTGCCCCTCCCCCCTGTCCGGCGCCGGTTTTTCTGAAAAAACGGGAGGTCTGCGCTATGATCTATCTGGACCACGCCGCCACCACGCCCCTGCCGGAGGCTGTGGCGGATACCATGTACGATGTGCTGCGCCATCAGTTCGGCAATCCCTCCGCCCAGTATCCTCTGGGCCGGGAGGCCAAGGAGCTGGTGGAGGAGGCACGCCGCACCATCGCCGGGGCACTGGGGTGCCAGCCATTGGCCCTGCACTTCACCTCCTGCGGCACGGAGTCGGACAACTGGGCCATCCGGGCCGCCGCATGGCAGGGCCGCCACACGGGGCGGCACATCATCACCACCGCCGTGGAGCACAGCGCCGTGCTGGAGCCCTGCCGCCAGCTGGAACAGGAGGGGTATGAGGTCACCTACCTCAAGCCCGACCGCACGGGGCATATCTCCGCCGGACAGGTGGCGGAGGCCCTGCGGGAGGACACGGTACTGGTGTCCGTGATGCTGGTGAACAACGAGACGGGGTGTCTCTTCCCCGTGGCGGATATCGCCCGGCTGCTGAAGGAGCGGGGGAGCCGTGCGCTCCTCCACTGCGACGCCGTGCAGGGCTTTCTGAAGGTCCCCTGCAACCCGGCGGGGTGGGGCGTGGATCTGATGAGCCTGTCCGCCCACAAGATCGGCGGCCCCAAGGGCATCGGTGCTCTGTACGTCCGTCCGGACCTGCGGAACCTGCGGCCCCTGCTGGCCGGCGGCGGGCAGGAGGAGGGGCTGCGCTCCGGCACGGAGGCCACCGCCCAGATAGCGGGCTTTGCCAAGGCCGTGGCGCTGCGGCAGGAGGGGCTGGAGGAAAAGCTTGCCCACATGGCCCGCATCAAGGCCTACTGCCGGGAGCGGCTGCTGAGCATCCCCGGCGTGGTGCCGGTGGGCGGCGGCGAGGCCCCCCACATTCTGGCGGTGTCGCTGGTGGGCTATCCCAGTGCCAACGTCATCAACGATCTGGGCAGTCAGGGCATCTGCCTGTCCGCAGGCTCCGCCTGTCACCGGGGCAAGGCCAGCCGGGGCTATGCCGCTCTGGGGCTGGATAAAAGGACCGCCGCCGGGGTGCTGCGGCTCAGCTTCGGGCCGGAAACCACGGAGGGCGACATCGACGCCCTGTACGAGGCGCTGCTGCGCCACAAAAATACGAGATTTTCCATGCTGTGAGGGATACCATGCTGCAATGTCTGAAACGTGAACCGGGCTTTTACCGGTATCTGTGGGGTCTGACCGGCCCCATCGCCCTGCAAAACCTTATCACCTTTACACTGGGCCTGATGGACACGCTGATGGTCAGCTGGCTGGGCAACACCCAGATGGCCGCCGTCACCACCGCCAACGTGCCGGTGTTCCTGCTGATCTCCATCGTGTTCGGCGTACAGAGCGGCCTGAGCATTTTGGTGAGCCAGTACTGGGGCAAGCGGGATATGGAGCACATCAGCCGTGCCATCGGCGTGGCGGCCATGCTGGGTACCGGCCTGACGGTGGTGCTGGCGGCGGTGCTGTACCTGTGGCCGGTGGAGATCATGGATCTGCTGTCCAACAACCATGAGCTGTCGGTGCTGGGTGCGCCGTATCTGAAGCTCATCGGCATCTCCTATGTGTTCAATATGCTCTCGTCCCTGTATGTCAGCGCCCGGCGCAGCGCCGAGGACGCCGGCTTCGGCATGAAGCTGTTCGCCATGTCCACGGTGCTGAACACGGGGCTGAACTACCTGCTGATCTTCGGCAAGTGCGGCCTGCCTGCGCTGGGCATTCAGGGTGCCGCCGTGGCTACCCTGCTGGCCCGCATCACAGAGTTCGCCGTGTGCAGCTTCTGTGCCGTCCGCAGCAGGCTCCTGCCCATCCAGTGGCGGGCCTTCTTCCGCCCCGGCTGGGAAATGCTCCGGCGGTTCGTGAAGTACTCCTCCCCCGTGATCCTCAATGAGACGGCATGGGGCCTCGGCAACAGTATGCTGACGGTGATCCTGGGCTACACCGACAACTCCGTGGAGATGCTGGCGGCCAACGCCGTGATGGGCAACCTCAACCGCCTGTTCCTGGTGGTGTGCTTCGGTCTGGGTGCCGCCACCGCCGTGATAATCGGCAAATCCATCGGTGAGGGCCGCAGCCATCAGGAGGTCATGGACCTGAGCCGGACGCTATTGGTGTTCACGGCGCTGGTGGGTGCGGGGCTGACGGTCCTGTCTCTGCTGCTGGTGCCGACGCTGTTCGTGCCGGTGGTGTTCCCGCTGTTCAAGCTCTACGGCGAGTCCGCCGCCATCGCCACGGCGCTGGCGGT
>OCHG01001668.1_pt1 | contig 13616 bp, 10 predicted proteins | sample 1538801 | NCBI WGS metagenome assembly OCHG01 (sample SAMN04571727, study PRJEB22368) | human gut metagenome | biome: human gut; material: stool | host: Homo sapiens | place: Luxembourg | collected 2012-09-20 | reverse complement strand
GTTCTATCTTGGTCAACATGATTTCATTGATGTCAAAAGTCTGATAGACAATCCGTATATCTTCCCCCGTCTGTTCTTTGTACCACCGGGGAAATTCCGCCAACACATCCTCATCAATGTAGTCGGCCCAATTATATATTTTCAGTACATTTTCACGAGGCTCTGTGTTATAACATCCGGTTAAAGAAAATAACGCACACACACACACCATCAGCCATTTATTTATTTTCCTCATTTTTTATACCTCCTTTTTCTTGCTTGCATGGCGATTGATGATAACCAACAATACCAGCACCAATACGAATATAATGGTAGAAAGCGGACGAAGTTCAGGAGTCAGCCCTCCTTTTCGTGCATCCGCATAAATATAGGTGGAAAGAGTTTCAAGCCCTTCGTTACCAATAGTAAATACAGTCACGGCAAAATCGTCAATGGACAAAGTCACCGCCAACATAAAACCTGAAATCATTCCCGGAAGAATCTCAGGAACAATCACCTTGCGGAGTGCCTGCATAGGGGTAGCCCCCAAATCAAGCGCCGCCTCATAAATATTCGGATTCATCTGTTTCAAACGCGGCAACACACTTAACACCACATATGGAGTACAGAATGTGATATGTGCAAGCACTACAGTGGTATATCCTTGTGGAATACCCAAAGATACGAACAGCAAGAATAGAGATATACCAATAATAATATCTCCATTCAAAATAGGGATATTATTGACAAAACTGATTGCTTTACGGGCACGGGGACGAAGATTGAATATGCCGATTGCCGTAATACTGCCCAGCAAGGTGGATACGGTAGCTGCAATAAAGGCAATGCTCAAGGTATTGACCAAGGCATTTGTCAATGAATGATGTGTACCCGCAACAAACAGGGATGAATAGAGTTTGGTGGAAAACCCGGTCCAGTTGCCCAGCACCTTTGCTTCGGTAAACGAATAGATCATAATGATAAAAATAGGTGCATAAAGCAATAGCAGAAGCAGCCACAAATATCCCTGACACAAAATTTTCTTTACCATAGCCCACCTCCTTCGTTATGATCCTTATCATCTGAAGCGAGCAAGGTTGTCGCACCAATAAGGAACAACATGATCAACGACAAGGCCGCCCCATAATTCCACATACTATTATTAATATTTTCCTGGATAGTAGTACCAAACAGTTTAATATTATTCATTGTCAATAATTCGGCAATGGCAAATGTGGAGATAGTAGGCATGAACACCATTAATATACCACTCACAATACCCGGCATGGACAGGGGTAGCACAGCCTTGAAAAACACTTGCATAGGATTGGCGCCCAAATCTTGTGCCGCTTCCACATAACTTTTATCCAATTTCTGCAAAGTGTTGTAAATAGGATAAATCATAAAAGGCAAAAAATTATATACCATACCGAATATCAAAGCCCCCTCTCCTAAAGATACGTTCATAAAATCGAACAAGGCCACCGTAGCCAGTGTACGTATTAAAATATTCACCCACATGGGCAAAATAAACAATACCAACACTGTCGATGCATATTTCATCCGCGTCTGTGTCAGAATATAGGCAGCAGGATATCCCAATAAGATACATACCACTGTTGTGATAATGGCCACGCCAATAGAATAAACAAATGTGTTGATTGCCTCGGGATGGGCGAAAAATTTGGCAAAATTTCCCAATGTGAAATGCCCCGCATCATCCATAAATGCATAAACCACTATTAAAAGTAGCGGAAGAATAACAAATACCGCCGAAAATATCACGTAAGGAATAGTCCAACTTTTACGTGAAGACAAGAAAAATCGTATCGTTCTGAGCACCTCTTTTCTTTATTATGATTCTACAATCTGAGTTATTTTTATACTTTCAGGAAAGATGCTGATACCTACATGATCACCATTGTCCCATACATCATTGGTATCAACAAAAATATCCTCACCCCAGTCCGATGACACAGTGAGGTGATAATGATCTCCCTTATATAGGATAAAACGTACATCTCCGGTTAAAGTTCCATCCTCTTCATTATCCTGCAAAATGATATCCTTGAAATCTACCTGCACTTTTACTTTAGTTCCCGGCTCAATGTCAACCACTGGCAGACACTCAAACGTACATCCCAGAAATTCCACATGCGTTCCATCTGTCAGTTCTCCTTCAAACGTATTGCATACACGTTCTTTTTTCATAATATGGATATCAAAAGGTTTTATCAACAAACCTACCTGCTCACCCACAGCAAAATGATGATAATCCTGTACAATAAATTCATAACCATTGGCCTCGACCACCATTTCATAATGCACACCTTTAAAGATGGATGAGGTTACGATACCTGAAAGCTGTGAAGCATCCGAATCCGGAAAAATATACCAATCTTCAGGACGTACCACAACATCTACCGGCATATTTTCACCGAAACCTTCATCTACACATTCAAATTCCACTCCTGCAAAACGCACAAGCTTGTCCTGTATCATAGTTCCGTTCAGAATATTGCTCTCACCTATAAAATCAGCTACAAACGAATTGATGGGTTCGTTATAAATATCCACCGGTGTTCCGATCTGCTGTATTTTTCCTTCACTCATTACAACAATCGTGTCGCTCAGTGTTAAAGCTTCCTCTTGGTCATGCGTCACATAAATAAAAGTGATGCCCAATGTCTTATGCATCTCTTTTAATTCCATCTGCATATCTTTACGCATCTTCAAGTCCAAAGCAGCCAAAGGCTCATCCAGCAACAACACCTCCGGCTCATTGACAATAGCACGGGCTATGGCTACACGCTGTTGCTGCCCGCCCGACAAGGAATTCACATCCCGATACTCATAGTCCGTCATCCCTACCATACGAAGAGCAGCCTTTACTTTCTTCTCGATAGTCTGCTTAGAGATCTTTTTCAATTTCAATCCGAAGGCAATATTATCGAACACATTCAAATGAGGGAACAAAGCATACTTCTGGAACACAGTATTTACCGGACGCTTATGCGGAGGTGTCTGCGTGATCTCTTTTCCAGCTATCTTTATCTCGCCTTCCGAAGCAGTCTGAAAACCGGCAATCAAACGTAAAAGAGTTGTCTTTCCGCAACCGGAGGGCCCCAACACAGTTACAAACTCACCTTTTTTTACATATAAATTAATGTTATCCAAGACCATTTTATCACCAAAAAACTTGGAAACACCTTTTACCTCAATTATATAATTAGATTGTTGCATACTCATTTTGTAATTGAGTTGCAAAATTACGGTATTTTTCAAGAATGGAGGATATAAATAAAGTAATATTTATTCATCCGACTAATAATTTTCCATTGCGCGTACTATTTCTCTTCTTTCAGCAAAGTGAATGATGGGCTTTTGAGGAATTGTAAACCAAAAAGTGGAACCTTCTCCCTGCTCGAATTCAACACCGATCCGCCCCCCCATAAGTCGCTCGGTACGAATCACGCACTCTTCCATACCGGGCACAAACCTGATCTCCACCTCCGGATTATTTTTGTTTCGTAATTGAAATACCTTCTCCAAATCGTATATCATTGCATTAATATTCACATCACTCCATACAAACTTCAATGTGCCCGATTCTATTTTCGAAAGATCCAGAATATCACCGATCAATTGTAACAGTAAAGGTACTATTCTGCTCTATAATCTACTTAAAGCTATCAAAATCATCCTTATTGTCAGCATTTATCAGCAAATTAGAGAAACCGACTATCGCATTCAAAGGAGTACGTATCTCATGACTCATGTTCGTAAGAAAAGCAGACTTCAACCGATCGGAACTTTCTGCACTTTCTTTAGCGATGCGCAAAGCTTCTTCCGTCCGTTTTTGTACGTCAATGTCCACATTCACTCCTGCCAGAACAATATTTCTGTTCTCCAGATCAAAAACTTGCTGAATTAAATATTGCTTCACCCAACGATATTCTCCACCTGTCATAATACGAATAACGGCTCCATTCTCTCATAACCGGCTTTTTCTATATATTCAAGGAAAAATTTCCGGTCATCAGGATGGGCATGTTCCAAATTAGAAAAAATCCGGGGCATGTCTATTTCTTCCTTTATCCCCAAATTCTTTAAATACTCCGGTGTCACCAATTGCTCGCTCTTGGACAAATTAAGAGAGCAAAAGCCTATCTTGGAAATAGAAGAAGCATAAGTAATTATCTCACGGAACATATTATTCTGACAGAGTGCTTTATGAATAAGCGTATTCTCTACCCAAATAATTAAAATATTCTCCACTTCTCCTCCGGCATTCCACATGTAATTCACAATAAAACGAAAATAGTGCACATCCTTATGACAGCTCCTTACATAATACTTATTTATTTTTTCATAATCATACTTCACTTCCTCCGATACGGGAACACCCGCTTTCATTATCTCTTTAAATTCTGGGTTTATGCATGGATTGGTGTAAATATTAAGCTGATTCACAGCCTCGTTTTTAGAGGTGGTACCCATATATCTCACATAAGTATCATTCACTTCCACCAACTTGCCATCTTTGTCGCAAATAGCACACCCAACGGTCACATTATCAAAAAAACAAAGAAATTTCTCATTACTATGTTGCAAAGATGACTTCAACACACGCTCCTTACTGATATCATGCACTGTTAAAATAACATAATATTTATTCTCCAGCAATAAATAGCGCCCGGAAATAACCATATTATAAACACCCGACGGCCGAGAAACAATTATCCATCACGACCTCCAAATTACTAAAAGAAGAATGGGTATTGAACAATTCCTTTATTTTATACCGGACAGGACAGCCCCTACACCGTTCATGCTTATTACAATTTTCCTGCTCTCTGGCATATCAGCATTGTAAAATCTCACCAAAACAAGTTCTGTCTTTATTGACAGGTTGCTTATACAGAGTACAATAATTTGTTTTCACTACATGAGAAGTCTGGTCTATCAAAAAAAATAAACTCATGTGCATTATTCCATATCGCGTCATGAAATTGTTCTACTGTCTTTATTTTACAATCAAAAAACTTTCCTTTTGCAATTACTTTGATTAATGCAAGAGAGAGTAATATTATCAGGATGATAGTCACTAATAACATTGGTCTAATAGGATTATACTTTTTATTCCATAGATTTGTGCAAAAAAACCAAAGGAATTAAATAAATGCCCATAAAATTCAAAAAAAGCAAAGCTAAACTATAGATTCCTAATTTCATTCTGAAAATAAAAACCTTTTTTCCGCAAACATATTAATTAAGTAGTTATCTTTGCGTTCAAATTATAATCATATTAAAATGAAAAAATTAGTTTATTTATTGGCTGCAGGAAGCATGGCTTTCGTTGCATGTCAGAATTCGCCTTCCTATAAGGTTACAGGTTCAGTAGAAGACATCACTGATGGCGACACAATCTATTTACAGGAATACGCAGGAGGGGATCTTGTAAAACTCGATTCCGCTATTGTCAAAAGCGGAACTTTCGTATTCACCGGAAAACAAGATACGGCTGTAAACCGCTACATCACTTATATGAAAGGAGACAAGCGTTACTTTACTGATCTTTTTCTTGAAAATGGAAATATTAATGTAACCTTAGGTAAGGAAAGCAAAGTTTCAGGTACTCCTAATAACGACGCTTACCAAAAATTCAAAGATGGCTTCATGGCTTTAAGCAAGGAAATGAATGAAATGTACCAAAAGGCTCAAAGCGACACTAGCTTGACAGAAGAGCAGGTAGAAGCTATCATGGCTGAGATTGAAAAGAAAGACAGTGTAGGCATGGATATGGTTTATCAAACAATTGAAGCCAATATCACCAATCCGGTCGGTGTATATCTTCTCCCTTCCTATGCAGGCGCATTCGAACTCGACAAACAAAAAGCGTTGGTAGAAAAAATTCCCGCTGCATTAGTTAATGAACGTATCAACAAGTTGAAAGCCCACATTGAAACTTCAGAGAAAACGGCTGTAGGTCAGAAATACATTGATTTCTCTATGCAGACCCCTGAAGGTAAAACTGTAAGCCTGTCTGATTTCGTCAGCAAAAATAAATATACTTTGATTGACTTTTGGGCTAGCTGGTGCGGACCTTGCCGTAAAGAAATGCCTAATGTTGTAGAAGCATACAAGGCTTTCAAAGATAAAGGCTTCGGGATTGTAGGTGTTTCTTTGGACGAAAATGCAGACAAGTGGAAAGAGGCTATCACTGCCCTAAATATTACATGGCCACAAATGTCTGACTTACAAGGTTGGAACAATGCAGGTGCAAAACTTTATGGCGTCAATTCAATTCCTGCTACTGTATTGGTTGATCAGGAGGGTACCATTGTAGCACGTAATCTCCGCGGCGATGCCATCAAGTCCAAGCTGAACGAACTGTTGAAATAAAACAACTGCAAAAATAGTTCACAAAGTAAAATACCGATGTCTAGAAAGGCATCGGTATTTTTTATACTCGTCCTGTCACCCTTCCCAATAATACGCACTTTCCATAGCAATCTCGGCTTAGACAAAAACTAGAATGATAATATCAATAGAACTTTGGGCGAACAGACTAATAAAAAAGAACTGCTTCCTCTCTTTTCCAAGGAAACAGTTCTTTAAATAGAAATATTATCTTAATTCAATGATTAGTTAAACCAACGAACATAGCAGAAGTCCTGACGATGAGGCAAATCAACATTCTTCGGGAACATACGGTATGCCACCTTGAAGCTGCCTGAGTTAGACAAACTGTGTTTAACCTGGAATGTATACAAGTTACCTTCTTTCTTAATTACTTCCATTGGTTCTACAGAATAGATATGCTCTTTACCTTCCGCATTCGTGAAAGTGGTAACCAGTTCAATACCTACTGCATCATCCAATCCCTTTTCATCTATGACATAAGTAATGATATATTCTTTTCCGCTTTCAATATTACCGCTAGCCAGCTCTTCCGTCTTTTCACATGAAACGATTTCAATGGAATCCCAAAGTTCTGCAACTCTTTCTTTCCAAGCAGCCAGTTCCTTAGCCTTTGCATAATCATTGGCTACCAATTCTTTAAAACGTTTTGCTTCTTTAGTATAGAACTTAGCATAATAATCGTCTAACTGACGTTTCATTGTATAATGAGGAGCCACCTGAGCAATAGAATTCTTGATAGTCTTCACCCAACCCTCAGAATATCCCTTACGGTTACGTGCATAATACAATGGAAGAATCTCATTTTCCAAAATACTATAAATAGTTGCGGCATCCAATTGATCTTGATGATCTTGATTCTGATAAGTACGTTTTTCAGTTAACGCCCATCCTGCTCCTTCACGGTAACCTTCCAGCCACCAACCGTCAAGCACAGAGAAATTAACAACACCATTCATTAAAGCCTTCTCGCCTGATGTTCCGGAAGCTTCCAAAGGACGGGTAGGAGTATTCATCCAAATATCAACACCTGAAACCAAACGACGTGCCAACTGCATATCATAATTTTCCAAGAAGATGATTTTGCCCAAGAACTCCGGACGACGGGAAATTTCCACAATCTTCTTGATCAACCCTTGACCTGCACCATCATGTGGATGAGCCTTACCTGCAAATAAGAACTGTACCGGATAATCAGGATTATTCACAATCTTAGACAAACGTTCCAAATCAGTAAACAGCAGATGTGCACGTTTGTAAGTAGCAAAACGACGGGCAAAACCAATCAACAAGGCATTTGGATTAATCTTTTCCATCAGAGAAACAATGCGTGAAGGATCACCTTGATTCTTCAACCAGCTTTCACTGAACTGCTTACGAATATGGTCAACCAATTTGTGCTTCAAAGCCATACGGGTTTCCCAAATTTCTTCATCGGCTACATTATAAATAGCTTCCCAAATTTTCTCATTAGATTGATCCTCCAGGAAGTTAGAAGCAAAATGCTTAGCATATAGTTTCTTCCATTCAGTAGCACTCCATGTCGGGAAGTGAACGCCATTAGTCACATAACCTACATGACTTTCTTCAGGAAAATAGCCTTTCCAAATTCCAGAGAACATCTCCTGAGAAACCTTGCCATGCAGCCAGCTTACACCGTTTACTTCCTGACAAGTATTACAAGCAAATGTAGACATACAAAAACGTTCGCCTGCATCACCCGGATTAATACGACCTAAGTCCATCAAATCCTGCCAAGAAATCCCCATACGCTGTGGATAACCACCCATATATTTTCCAAACAAGCCTTCATCAAAATAGTCATGCCCCGCAGGAACCGGAGTATGAACCGTATATAAAGAAGAAGAACGAACTACTTCCAAAGCCTGGTCAAATGTCAGCCCGCTTTCTACATAATCACACAAACGCTGCACATTACACAAAGCAGCATGTCCTTCATTACAATGATAAACATCTTTCTTAATGCCCAGTTTCTTCAACAGCAACACACCACCAATACCTAGCAAGATTTCTTGTTTCAAACGGTTCTCCCAGTCTCCACCATACAACTGATATGTGATAGGGCGATCAAATTCGCTGTTCATTTCATTATCAGTATCCAGCAGATACAAAGGAACACGTCCTACATTTACCTTCCATACATATGCATGAACGAAATAGTTCAAATAAGGAACATCGACCACCATCGGCTGTCCGTTTTCATCCATTACACGTTCAATAGGCAGGCTACCGAAATTCTGTGATTCATAGTTAGCAATCTGCTGACCATCCATTGAAAGGCTTTGGCTAAAATACCCATAACGATACAAGAAGCCAACACCACACATATCTACATTACTGTCTGATGCTTCTTTCAAGTAGTCACCGGCCAAAATACCCAGCCCACCGGAATAGATTTTCAAAACATGTGTCAAACCATACTCCATACAGAAATAAGCAACAGAAGGACGTTTGCTATCCGGCTTAGCATCTACATAAGCTTTGAATTTAGCATATACATCATTCATGCGCTTTACAATCACCTTATCCTGAGTTAATGCCTCCAGCTTTTCATAGCTCAAACGTTCCAATAAAGCAACGGGATTCTGCCCCACTTCTTTCCAAGTTGCAGGATCTAAATCTCTAAACAGGTCTGTTGCTTCGTAATTCCATGCCCACCAGATGTTACGAGCCATTTCCTCCAACTTCTTCAGTTCTTCGGGAATGTGTGATTTTACTGTAACTTCCTTCCAATTAGGAGTATTCGCATTACTTACTTTGATTTTCATGTCTCTCAAATTATTTATTAATAATTAATTAGCTATTCATAACAAGCCTTTTCTGTGCATTATGCAATGCCACATCATAAGCTTCATAATAATATTTGATAAAATGCTTCCACAATGCCTTTTCAGCAATGTCCGCCGCATTTTTACGCACTGTCTTGATTGTATTTTCCGGCAATCCCGAAAATTCCGATATAGTGTCCTTTATAACATCCGCCACTTCAGAATAGTTGTAATCCGAGCGATGGATAACTTTCACACCATCTTTCAACTCACTGTATCTACCCTTCAACGAGTTTACCCACAAACCAAATCCGGCCAGATCAGTTGTTATAGTAGGTACATGGAATGCTACACTTTCCAAAGGTGTATACCCCCAAGGTTCATAATAGGAAGGATAAACACTCAAGTCATTCCCCAACACCAAATCATAATATTCCAAATTCAAGATACCATCCTTTCCATCCAGATAACAAGGTACAAATATTACTTTTACCTTAGATTCCGCCGAATTGGACATTCCCAAATACTTCATCATATCAAGTACCTGATCATGACTCATATTATGCAACCAATGTGTGATAAACGGACACTCCAACGGAGTTGTGAAATTCTCTTTGCTTTTCAAACGTTCCACCAAATCCTCACGAGGATCCCCTACCCAACCTGGTACATTAATAAATGCCAGCACCTCTTTTTTCAAATTTTTATCACGGGTCAATCGGTTCAAGGACTCCAAATAGACATTGATACCTTTATTTTTAAACTCATAACGACCGCTTGTACCCACAATAAGAGTATCATCGCTCATCGTCAAGCCAAGCAATTTATTAGCCAAATTCAACATCGCAGCACGAGCTTTCTTACGCTTGGCGGCAAATGTACGACCTTGCGGAACAAAGTCATCCTCAAACCCATTCATCAACACCACATCTGCCGGCTTGTCCAACAACTCCTTGCATTCGTTGTTGGTAATCTCACTGACCGTAGTAAAGCAATCCACATGATGCGCAGTCTGCTTCTCAATAGAATGCTTTGCCTCCATATTGAGTTCACGCGCCATTTGGTCGCCATTATAAGCAAATAAGTAATCGTAAAGGGGTTTATTGTTTCCGGCGATAGACCGGCCTATAGAAGTAGCGTGAGTAGTAAAAATGGTAGCTATTTCGGGTACCGCTTTCTGCAAATAAAGGGCCCCCATACCTGTCATCCATTCATGTGCCTGATAAATGACCTTATCATTTTCGGTCAGATTGAAACGATAAAAGCTTTCAACCACTTTTCCGGCTGCATAAGAAAACATAGACGCTTCGTCGTAATCTCCATAAGCATGAAGTGAATCGACTTTGAAATTCTCCCACATCCGGCCATATATTTCATTTCTTTTAGAGAAGAAAGGATAAAAATCCACCAATATAACGATAGGCTCTCCCGGAATATTCCAGCGCCCCACACGAACTTTCAGTCCATCTTTCTTCAAAGCATGTTCACGCCATGCCGCACAAAGATTCTCATTTTCACTGAACAAAGGGTTTTCCTTTCCTGCCCAAAAATCGGGTCCTATGAAAAAGACTTTGTCTTTGAATGCTTCCTGCAGTGTTTTGGCCCTGGTGGACAACACCGTATAAATTCCCCCTACTTTATTACATACCTCCCAACTTGCTTCGAATATATAATCAGGGGCTAACAATTCTTTTGCCATCTATTAACTAATCTTAATTCGAGCGCAAAGTTACATATTTTCAATGAGATAATAAAGTTTTTTTGCAACTTTATGTTATTCAGATAGTTTCTGAATTAGCATTCAATTATTTTACTCTAATAATCTTCACAAAAAAATACTGATATCGGCTACAATAATAAATATTTTTAAGGTTCTGCCTTACATTAGAATAAGAAAAGCGGCTATTTCCATAAAAACAGGAAATAACCGCCCATATAAAAAAACTAATCTGATTACGCAGCCAATGCAGATCCCATCAAGAAGGTTGCAGCCAAAGCAACAATAGCATACAATTCAGGAAAAACGGCCAAAATCAATGTATTACCAAATACATTATGTCCTTGGCCAATGGCAGCAATACCATTAGCACAAACCTGCCCCTGACGGATAGCGGAGAAAAGAGCTACAAGTCCCAAAGCAATACCGGAACCCAACACGGCAGCAGCTTGAATACCTGTAATAGCCGGAGTCAGAACACCGAAAATACTCTGGAACATGAAATAACCGGCAAAACCATACAGTCCCTGTGTACCGGGAAGTGCAGTCAACACCAAGAAGTTACCGAATGCACTATCATTCTTCTTCAATGCACCGATAGATGCATTACCTGCGATAGTTACACCATACGCACTACCGATACCTGATAAACCAACCATAATTGCAATACCTACATAAGCAATCAATAAATTCATTTCCATAATTCTTCTATTTTTAATTTTTAAATTCTTTATTTTATCAAACTTCTCCTAAAAGGAATACTTTTCATGTCATCCAGAACTTAGCGAAATATCTGCATACTATGCTTCAGATTCTCCCTTTCTAGCTTTTCTGTCTGCACAAGGATACAACATTTATTCAAAATGACAATGCCGAAAAGGCTTAAACAGCTTTTAATTCTTTATTCTCATTCTTCAATTCTTGAAAGGCTTGTACTCCTTACCCCCTCCTTCGTAACCCGAATTCTTAAAAAACTCCACGAAAGTCAGACGCATCGGATGAACCATTGCTCCCAATATATTCATAAACATGTTGATAGAATGACCTATCAAGAAAATCAATACCATCACTATCGGACCTGCAATTGCATTATCAGGACTCATTCCAGCCGCCAGACTATTGAATACACTGGCAAGAATACCACCCGACAGGCCTAAAGCAAACAAACGCACATACGAAAGGATATCACCCAGCAGACCGGTTGCCATATTGTAGGAATCCCACAAACCCAAACCGATATTGAGGAAAATATTCTTTCCTGGACTGTTGAGCAAGAAAATCAGCACACCGGCAAGCCCCAGAATTACCAAATGAGCAGTTCCTCCCATCGGCATGGTATCTCCCAATAGGAATGCCAAAGCTGTACTTACCAATACAATAATCCATCCGATAGTTGACAATGCATATTTCAATCCGAACTGAATAATCTGATTAGCCGCTTTCAGTATCATACCGAAAATAATCTGTACCGCTCCCAAAATCAATGAAAGATTAAACATCCATTGATTGTCCAGGAAGAACAAATCACGCATCTTATTAAAGAACGGAATATCATTACCATACAGATTAAATCCGAAAAAAGTACCTGTCAGCATACCGCAGAAGAAAGTAGAAGCACCCAAAATCTGCACCAAAGTTAAGATGGGCTTCATGGAAGCACCGACATTCTTCGCCAACATACGATAAACAGTTACTCCTAATACCATGAACAGACCATAGCCCGAATCGCCCAAACACAGCCCGAAAAAGAGCATAAAGAAAGGAGCAAAGAACGGCGTCAAATCCAGTTCATTATACTTAGGAAGCATATACAGTTTCATAATCGGTTCAAACAGACGGAAGAATCCTTTATTATTCAACTGAATAGGTACATTGTCCTCCGGCGTAGGGTCAGCAATTTCAAAGTACGCCTCCTGTTGATTCAGAAAATTAGTAATCTCCGGAATCTGCGTAGCCGGTGCCCACCCCTGTAACAACATCAATTTGTCATCCGCAGCTTGTTCAGTACTTAGCACCACTTTTGAGAATTCTATCTGTGAGCGGATATTAGCTTGTGCAACTTGCAAAGAAAGAAGTTTTTCTCCTGCTATGGCAGCTAACTTATCATCCACACTCTTCATTTGCTGTTCCAAATCTTCACATCTGGCAGCAAGCCTACTCAAGGACATTACCGGCAATTTGACCGATTCCACTTCCAATTCGGGCAACGTTCCTTCTTTGGTTATGGTAATGAAATAAATGCGTGAACCAATACGGTTAACCTCCGTAGCATAGTACGTATCCAACCATTCCTCGTTAAAGTTCTTCTCTGAGCAAATATAGAAATTCACCTGATATCCAACTTCTTGCAACCGCATAACCGACGCAGGATCGAAATCTCCCCATACCTCTAACGCGGCACGCTCTTTGTCGCAAATCTGCAACTGATGCTGCAACTGGGTTTTCTCCAGTTGTAACGCCTCCACTTCCTCCAACGCTTTCTCTCCACGGGCTGTATCCCCCTTCTGTTCTTGCAGTTCAACATTAAAACCTTGCAAAAACTTAATAGTTGAAGCATAGTGGTCGGACAGACGGATGCTCTCTTGAAGTTCGGTATTCTCCGCTGTCCCCTGCGCTTTTTCCGCCACGTGGACTACGCCCAAATCACGGATATTTTGCAGGAAACATTCATAGTCCTTATGATAAATAAGGAAAGTCAACTTCTTCAT
>OCHG01001661.1_pt1 | contig 13668 bp, 14 predicted proteins | sample 1538801 | NCBI WGS metagenome assembly OCHG01 (sample SAMN04571727, study PRJEB22368) | human gut metagenome | biome: human gut; material: stool | host: Homo sapiens | place: Luxembourg | collected 2012-09-20 | reverse complement strand
TCATGGCAAAGATCACACAGACAGCAGGAAGAAATGCTCTGGGAACATTTGCACCAGATTTTGCACATTTTAACGATGACATTCTTTTCGGAGAGAACTGGAATAACGAAGATATTGATTTAAAAACAAGAAGTATCATCACAGTCGTAGCACTGATGGCACAGGGAATCACAGATTCCTCTTTGAAATTCCATTTACAGAATGCCAAGGATCATGGGGTAACGCAGAAAGAAATCGCAGCGATTATCACCCACGTAGCATTCTATGCAGGCTGGCCAAAAGGCTGGGCAGTGTTCAACCTTGCAAAAGAGGTTTGGAACGAGGACGAAACAGAGGAATAACCTGGCAAAACTGCTCGTCACGAAAAGTTCGCACAAAGCACAGACGTGTATGCCGTTAAAGCCAGTAACTACAAGGGATTGCGAATAGGGAGTCCAGTTTACTGCCGCAACAACTGGCACATCCACCATGCCGCCAAGGGCGGCGGACAGCTGCTGCTGTGTACCGCCGGCGAGGGCTGGTATCAGGAGGAGGGCAAGCCCGCTGTTTCCCTCCATGAGGGCAGCCTGGTGATGATCCCGGCAGAGGTGAAGCACTGGCACGGCGCCAAGAAGGACAGCCGGTTCAGCCACATCGCCGTGGAGATCCCCGGCGAGGAGTGCCGCAGCGAGTGGTGCGAGCCGGTCAGCGACGAAGCATACAGCAAACTGTAAGGAGGAGAGCCATATGGCAGTCAAACAGACGGCGGGGCGGGACGCCCTGGGGGAGTTCGCCCCGAAATTCGCAGAGCTCAATGACGATGTCCTGTTCGGTCAGGTATGGAGTCGAGAGGACAAGCTATCCCTGCGGGATCGCTCGCTGGTGACGGTGGTGGCCCTGATGGCGCAGGGCTTGACGGATGAATCCTTCCGCTACCATCTGCTCAGCGCTAAGAAAAACGGTATCACCCGTGAGGAGATCGCAGAGATCGTCACCCATGCGGCCTTTTATTGCGGCTGGCCCAAGGCGTGGGCGGTGTTCCGCATGGCCAAGGGGATCTGGACGGAGGAGGATGCCAAATGATTTTGCAGGAGACCTATACGCTGGCAAACGGTATAGCCATCCCCAAGCTGGGGCTTGGCACATGGTTCATTGACAACAACAAGGCGGCGCAGGCCGTCCGCACGGCGGTGGAGCTGGGCTACCGGCTCATCGATACGGCTCAGGCCTACGGCAACGAGCGGGGCGTGGGCGAGGGCATCCGCACCTGCGGCCTGAAGCGGGAGGAACTGTTCGTGGCCAGTAAGGTGGCGGCGGAGCACAAGACCTATGAGGACGCCGCCCGCTCCATTGACGAGACGCTGGAGAAAATGGGCCTGACGTATCTGGACCAGATGCTCATCCACTCTCCCCAGCCGTGGAGGGAGTTCCGGGCCGAAAAGCGGTATTTTCAGGAGAACAGGGCCGTCTGGCGTGGGCTGGAGGATGCTCAGGCAGCGGGAAAGGTGCGGGTCATCGGCGTCTCCAATTTTCTGCGGGACGATCTGGAGAACCTGCTGACCGGCTGCCGGGTGCGTCCGGCAGTGAACCAGCTGCTGCTGCACATCGCCGGTACGGACCTGCCCTTGCTGGACTACTGCACCCGGCAGGACATCCGGGTGGAGGCCTATTCCCCCATCGCCCACGGCGAGGCCCTGAAAAATCCGGCCATCACCGCCATGGCGGAGAAATACGGCGTTTCCGTGCCGCAGCTGTGCATCCGCTATGTCCTGCAGCTGGGAGCGGTGGCCCTGCCCAAGACGGCGGACCCCGGCCATATGCGCTCCAACGCCGCCGTGGACTTTGCCATCTCCCCGGAGGACATGGAGACGCTGCGGAGCATGGAGCACCTGACGGATTACGGCGATTACAATGGATTTCCGGTGTTCAGCGGCAAGCCGTTGGCGTGAAAGGAGAAGAATGATGCGTAAACTGAAAAAATGGAGCTGCCTGCTGCTGGCTCTGCTGATGCTGTCGGCGCTGGCCGCCTGCGGAAAGAAGCAGCAGCCCGACAGCGATGCCTCGCAGAACGAGGTGCAGGACACCGATACCCCACAGGATAGCACCCCCACCGAGGAGCAGACCAAGGTGCTGGTGGTGTATTTCTCCGCCACCGGCAGCACCAAGGCTGTGGCGGGATACATCGCCGAGACACTGGGAGCCGATACCTTTGAGCTGACACCGCAGGAGCCCTATCTGGCGGCGGATCTGGACTACAACAACAGTGAGAGCCGTGTCTGCCGGGAGCACGCTGACCCCGCCCTGCAGGATGTGGCCCTCACCTCTACCGCTGTGGAGAGCTGGGAACGATACGACACGGTGTTTGTGGGCTATCCCATCTGGTGGGGCGGCAGCGCATGGCCTGTCAACGGCTTTGTGAAGGCAAATGACTTCACAGGGAAGACGGTGATCCCCTTCTGTACCTCCGCCTCCTCCGCCCTCGGCCAGAGCGGAGAGACGCTGGCTCAGCTGGCCGGCACCGGCAACTGGCAGGAGGGCCAGCGCTTCGGCAGCAGCGCCGCCCGGAGCGACGTGGCGGACTGGCTGACGGGGCTGGGCTTCACGGTCCGATAAGCACCCATTTCCGGGAAAAGTGCCTTGTATCCGCCGCCCTCGGCTGATACAATGGGGGAGAGCGGGATGTCCCGCCGCCCGGAGCGATCCCGGAGAAATGTTGAAAGGAGCATACACATGAGCAAAATTCTAGTTGCCTATTTTTCTGCCAGCGGCGAAACGGCCCGTCTGGCCAAGACGCTGGCGGGTGTCATCGGCGGCGATCTCTTCGAAATTCGTCCCCAGACGGCCTACACTGCAGCCGATCTGGACTGGAACAACGCCAAAAGCCGCAGCAGCGTGGAGATGAACGACCCCAAGAGCCGCCCGGCCATGGCGGAGCCCCCTCGGTTGGCGGGTTATGACACGGTGTTCGTGGGTTTTCCCATCTGGTGGTATCAGGCGCCCCGCATCATCCAGACCTTTCTGGAGAGCGCCGATTTCTCCGGCAAGACCGTGATCCCCTTCGCTACCTCCGGCGGCAGCGGCATGGGCAAGACCGTGGAGCTCCTGCGATCCTCCTGCGCCCCCGATACCCGCTGGAACGAGGGCAAGCGCCTGTCCAGCCATGCCTCCGCACAGGAGGTCTCTGCGTGGACGAAGAGCCCGCCCCTGTAAAGTAGTTTCCCTTGAAAGCCTATCCGCCTGAGCGGATGGGCTTTTTTCTTACCCGTCGTTGACGGAACCGGCAAAACACGGTACAATAACTTCATCTGATCATGTGAAAGGAGCCCGCCGCCATGGAACACACCAACCGCACCATCCGCCCCTTGACCCAGCAGGATCTGGAGGCCTATCTGGACATCTACCTCAACGCCTACCCGGCCTATAAAACGCTGGACGAAGCGTGCCGGGAGCACTACCGGGAGAAGCACCGTCTGGAGCTGCGGGAGGACCGTCAGGTGCAGACGGTGGGCCTGTTTGAAGGGGACGTACTCATTGCCACCATGAAGCTGATCCTCTTTTCCATGAACTGCTTCGGCCGGATGCAGACGGCCTGCGGCCTGATGGCGCTGGAGGTACACCCCCTCCATAAAAAGCAAGGGGCGGCACTGGAGATGATCCGCTACTTCGAGGACTACGCCCGCCGCCACGGCGCTCTGCTGACGCTGCTGCTGCCCTTCCAGATCTCCTTTTACCGCCGCATGGGCTATGGCTTTGCGGGGAAGCTCTACGAGTACCATCTGCCCACCGCCGTGCTGCCCAAGCCCGACGGAGAGGCCCGCCGCCATCTGCGCCTGCTGCAGCCGGAGGACTTTGACCGGGTGCTGGCCTGTCACAGCCGCTTCGCCGCCCAGAACCACGGCATGGTGGAGAAGTTCGAGGAGGAGGTTCGGGCCGCCCGCACGGATGTTCAGGTGCGCCGCATCGGCTATTGCGCCGAGGACGGGACGCTGCGGGGCTATGTGGCCTATCGCTTTGAGAGCGCCAGCGACACCAACTACACCCGCAACCGCCTGTCGGTGGAGGAGCTGGTGTACGACGACGGCGTTGTCCTCCGGGCGCTGCTGGGAGCGCTGAAGCTGCAGGAGGATCTGGCCCAGACGGTGCTCCTCCGCACCGGAGAGGAGGACTTCCACCACCTGCTGGAGGACCCGCAGGACGTCTCCGGCAACTACATCGACTACGGCTTCCTGCAAACCAACGTCTCCGCCATAGGCACCATGTTCAAGATTCTGGACCCGGCGGCCTTCGTGACCGCCACCGCCTATCGCGCCCTCCCGCAGGGGACGCTGACAGCGGCCTTCTGCTACCGTGATGAGCTGGCCCACCGGGACTGCCGCACGGTGCTGCGCTTCGACGGCGGCCGCTGGTCCGCCCTCCCGGAGGAAGCACCCGCCGAGGTAACGGTGACGTGCCGGCAGGGGGATCTGGCATCCCTGCTGATGGCCTCCTGCGGATTGGAGGGCATGGTGCGGCTGGGAGCCGTCGCCGTCACCGGCCCTTGGCAGCAGCTGGCGCAGCTTCTTCACTACGGCCAGAAGCCGTGGCTGAACTCCGACTATTGATCCCTCCGTTTAGTTTACTCAGCCGTCTGGCTCACCCCGCCGGTTGACGAAAAAGAGAGTGTGTTCCATCCGGAACACACTCTCTTTTCGTATCGGGTATCATTACACGGAGAACAGGATGTCTGCATAGGTGGGATAGGGCCAGTAGTCGGCTCCCACCAGCGGCTCCATGCGGTCGATGATGCTCCGCATCTCCTCCAGCCGGGAGGCCACCTGATCCCGGTAGTACCGGGCGGCGTCGATGCCGGCATCGGCGGCGGGAGCGGCCTCCAGCGCCCGGCTCATAGCCTGGCAGGCGTCCAGCAGGTCGCCGCTGAGGGCGTCCAGCTGCGTCACCAGATAGCTCTCCACCCGGCAGGAGGTGGTCATCTCCGCCTGCCGCTTCCTCACAACGCCCTTGGCCAGATCGCCGGTGTAGCGGGTGACGGCGGGCAGGATGCCCCGCAGGGTCATATCCCGCAGGGTAGCGGCCTCAATGGCCGTGACCTTGCAGTAATTCTCCAGATGGATCTCATACCGGGCGTGCATCTCCTCCGGCGTCAGGATGCCGAAGCGGGAAAACAGCGCCACATTCTTCTCGTCGATGTAGGCGGGCATACAGTCCACGGTGTCCCGCAGATTGCTCAGCCCCCGGCGCTTGGCCTCCTGTACCCAGTCGTCGTCGTAGCCGTTACCGTCGAAGATAATGCGCTGGTGATCCCGGAAGGTATCCCGCAGCAGCTCCTGCAGGGCCTGATGGAAACTCTCCGCCTTCTCCAGCCGGTCGGCAAACTGCTTCAGCTCGTCGGCCATGATGGTGTTGAGCACCACATTGGGGCTGGCGATGGACTGGGAGGAGCCCAACATCCGGAACTCGAATTTGTTGCCGGTAAAGGCCAGCGGGGAGGTGCGGTTGCGGTCGGTGGTATCCTGCGGCAGCTCCGGCAGGGTATCCACGCCGATCTCCAGCTTCTTCTTGGTGATGTCCACATAGGCCGTGCCGTCGATGATGGAGCGGAGGATGGCCGTCAGCTCGTCGCCAAGGAAGATAGACACAATGGCGGGAGGCGCCTCGTTGCCGCCCAACCGGTGGTCGTTGCCGGGATAGGACACGCAGCAGCGCAGCATCTCCTGATACTCGTCCACGCCCTTGATGAAGGCCGCCAGAAACAGCAGGAACTGTGCGTTCTGACTGGGGGTGCGTCCGGGCTTGAGGAGGTTCTCACCGGTATCCGTGGCCAGCGACCAGTTGTCGTGCTTGCCGCTGCCGTTGACCCCGGCAAAGGGCTTTTCGTGGAGCAGGCACACCAGATCGTGGCGGTCGGCCACTTTCTTCAGAAACTCCATGGTCAGCTGATTGTGGTCGCAGGCGCTGTTGGCGTCGGAGTACACCGGGGCGATCTCGTGCTGGGCGGGAGCTACCTCATTGTGCTCCGTCTTGGCCAGCACGCCCACCTGCCACAGCTCCTGATCCAGCTCATGCATGAAGGCCGCCACACGGGGCTTGATGGCACCGTAGTAGTGGTCGTCCAGCTCCTGCCCCTTGGGAGGCTTGGCACCGAACAGCGTGCGGCCGCAGAGCATCAGATCCTCCCGGCGGCGATACATGGCCTTGTCGATGAGGAAATACTCCTGCTCCGGCCCCACCTGAGCGGTAACGTGCTGCACCGTGGTGTTGCCGAACAGCCGCAGGATGCGGATGGCCTGTGTATCCAGCTGCTTCATAGAGCGCAGCAGAGGCGTCTTTTTATCCAGCGTCTCGCCGCCGTAGGAACAGAAGATGGTGGGGATATACAGGGTCTGATCCTTGATGAAGGCATAGGACGTGGGATCCCACGCCGTATAACCACGGGCCTCGAAGGTGGCCCGCAGACCGCCGGAGGGGAAGCTGGAGGCGTCCGCCTCACCCTGTGACAGCTCCTTGCCGGACAGCTCCATCAAAATGGTGCCGGGGACGTTGGGGGCGATGAAGCTGTCGTGCTTCTCGGCGGTAAAGCCCGTCATGGGCTGGAACCAGTGGGTGTAGTGGGTAGCGCCCTTTTCGATGGCCCAGTCCTTCATGGCGGCGGCGATCTCGTCGGCGATGGAGCGATCCAGAGAAGTTCCTTGGATCAGGCACTGCTGCCATGCGTCATAGACCCGTTCCGGCAGACGCTGTCGCATCTGAGCCTGGCTGAATACCATGCTGCCAAAAAGCTCCGGGATGCTTCGTACATTCTTCTCGTTCATGTGGTGCTCCTTTCGCCGCACGCTGCGGCACTAAAGTTTTTACAGAAACAGCTTCAAAAGCTGTGGTGTCACATAGGCCTCCATCACCGCCGCTGCCACCAGCAGGGGGATGATGTGCATGACGAACAGGCGCAGCAGATCCTTCATCAGGGGACCCATAACGCCCTTTTTGTTGTGCCGGACGTAGTCTGTGACCTTGCGGCAGAGATAGATGCCGCTGCTGAGGGCCAGGATCAGGGCCGGCAACTCGAAAACGCCGTGGGGGACGATGCCCGCAAAATACGCCAGCAGGGAGATGCCGTTGTTGACGTACACCCCGGCAAACAGCCCCAGCAGCAGGGAGTTGATGCCGATGGACAGGGCCGGGAGATAGATAAAGGGGATAAAGCCGTAGGCGATGCTGAACACCGTCGCCCGGACGTTGTTGCCGAACAGCGCCAGCACATCCACCCGGCCGGTGGTGTCCATGATTCCCAGCTCCGCCATCTGCTGGGCGAACTGCAGGAACAGCTGGTCTGCCAGATCCGGCAGCAGCAGGCTGACGGCAAAGCCCAGCAGGATCAGTGCGCCGAAGGCGATGGCGGTGATGCGGAGGGAGTAGCGGTACTCCGTGCGGTAAAATCCGTGCAGCCGGGTGCGCTGCTGTTCCAGCCAGTCCATCATGCCCCCAGCATGGCGAGACCGGCGTTCAGGCGGCGCAGCGTCTCATCTTTGCCCAGAATGCGGCAGATCTCCACGGCTCCGCCGGGGGTCACCAGCTTACCGGCGGCGGCGATGCGGACAGGCCACATGAGGGTGGCGTTCTTCACCTCCAGCCGCTGCGCCAGATCAACCAGTGCGTCGTGAATGGCCTCGTCCGTCCACTCCGTCAGGCCCTCCAGCACGGGGATGACCGCCTCCAGCATGGCACGGGAGACGTCGGGGTTGGTCTTGGATTTCTTATTGGTATAGTAGTCCACGGGATACTCCGGCAGGGCATCGAAGAAGTCCACCTTCTCCGGGATGTCCGTGAGCTTCTCGCACCGGGCCTGCAAAAGAGCGGCGATGGCGGCGGTGTCGAATCGGGGATCACCGTCTGGCGGATGTAGGGCTCGGCGGCCTTGGCGAAGGCCTCCGGGGCCATGCTCCGCAGATAGACGGCGTTGAAGTGATCCAGCTTCTGCCGGTCGAAAATGGCGGGGGATTTGGAGATGCCCGTCATGTCGAAGGCCTTTACCAGATCCGGCAGGGTGAACAGCTCCTGCTCCGCCAACTCCCCCTTGGGGCTCCAGCCCAGCAGGGCCACATAGTTGAGGATGGCCTCGGTGAGATAGCCCTCCGCCTTCAGATCCTCATAGGAGGGATCGCCGTGGCGCTTGGACATCTTGTTCTGAGCGTCCCGCATGACGGGGGAGCAGTGAACATAGGTGGGGACCTCCCAGCCGAAGGCCTCGTACAGCAGGTTATACTTCGGGGCGGAGGCCAGATACTCGCTGCCCCGCACCACATGGGTGATGCCCATCAGGTGGTCGTCGATGACGTTGGCGAAGTTATAGGTGGGCAGACCGTCCCGCTTCAGCAGCACCTGATCGTCCAGCGTGCTGTTGTCCACGGTGATGTCCCCGAAAATGGCGTCGTGGAAGGTGGTGGTTCCGGCGGGGATACGCTGGCGGATGACGTAGGGCAGACCTGCCTCCAGCTTTTCCTGTACCTGCTGGGCCGTCAGCTCCCGGCAGGGATCGGCGGCCCGGTCAAATTCCCCGGAATCCTCCTCAGACTCCGTCTTTTCGCAGAAGCAGTAGTAGGCGCCGCCCTTTTCCACCAGCAGCCGGGCGTACTTTCCGTAGGTGTCCCGGCGCTGGGACTGGATATAGGGGGCCACGGGGCCGCCTACGTCCGGGCCCTCGTCATGGGTCAGGCCGCACTCGGCCATGGTGCGGTAGATGACATCCACAGCGCCCTCCACCTGACGGCTCTGGTCGGTGTCCTCGATCCGCAGGATAAACGTGCCGTCGTGGCTGCGGGCGATGAGCCAGGTGTACAGCGCCGTCCGCAGATTGCCCACGTGCATATAGCCGGTGGGGGAGGGGGCGAACCGGGTGCGGACCTTTCCGTGGGGGATCTTGGCCTCCATTTCCTCGAAATAGCTGTGATCCAGTGTCATGGGCTTGTCCTCCTAATATCGATTCATCACGTTGCAAAAATTTTCACCCATATATTATATTTCACCTCCGGGAAAAGTCAAGAATGTTTGTTGCATTTCTATGGGAATCATGGTACCATCCATAGAATAGACCATATCACTTGAATATGTCTGATATTTTCCCCGCATATCCGGTTGGCTGCTGGTCAGGAGAGCGGGGTAAAACAGGGTGGCCCGGCCACCTGATAAGGAGGAAAAAGCAATGCTGCGAAAGGATCGGGAGCGGGATGCCGCCTTTGCCTGGGAGGTATTCCAGAAGGCTCCCTATGCCACCCTGTCTCTGACGGATGAGGCGGGGAAGCCCTACGCCATCCCCATCTCCCCGGTGGTGGATGAGGCGTACCATGTGGTGTATTTCCACTGCGCCGGTCACGGCGAGAAGTGGGAGCTGCTGGCGAAAAACCCGCCGGTATGCCTGTCGGCAGTCTCCTATGCGGCGGCCATCCCCAACGAGTTCTCCATGGCCTATGCCTCGGCGGCGCTTCATGGCCGTGCGGAGGTGGTCACCGATGAAGCGGAGCAGGTGAAGGCCATGCTGCTGCTGTGTACCGCCTATGACCCCAAGGGCATGGGCCGGTTCAGCGAGTATATGGAAAAATATATGTCGGCCACCCGTGTGGTGAGGATCGTGCCGGAGACGGTGACGGGAAAGAGTTACGCTGCCCCGGAGAAGGAGCCCCACGGCTGTGGCGGCCATCGCTAAAAGAGGGCGGTTGGAAAGCAGACGATCGGGGAACAGCTGTCGGAGAAAGAAATGACGGAAAAGTCAGACAGCTGAGAAAGGGCAGCTGCTGCCCTTCCCGGTAGCCTTGTCGGAAGAAAGAATCGGAGGAGGATCGTTTGGAAGAAGAAAATGCAGTTTTCTGATCAGGACAAATGATCTGGACAAAATTCCAACTGATATAGGACAGATATAGGACGAAATTTCTGTCAGAGATCAGGACAAAAGGAGACGGAAAAGTGGACATTTTATATGCGCTGGAAAAAATTCGAACGCCCTTTTGGAACGGCGTCATGAGTGCCGTGACCCAACTGGGCGGCGAGGTGATCTTCATTGTGGCGGCGGTGGTGGTGTTCTGGTGCGTCAGCAAATGGGAGGGGTACTATCTGATGACCATCGCTTTCTGCGGCACGGTGCTGAACCAGTTCCTGAAGCTGATCTGCCGGGTGCCGAGGCCGTGGGTGCGGGACCCCAACTTTACCATTGTGGAGAGCGCACGGGCGGAGGCCACGGGGTACTCCTTCCCCAGCGGCCATACCCAGAACGCCATAGGGCTCTTCGGCGGCATGGCCCGGTGGGGCGGACGCCGGTGGGTGCGGCTGGGGCTGACGGCACTGGCGCTGGTCATCGCCTTTTCCCGGATGTATCTGGGGGTACATACCCCGGCGGACGTGGGAGTCTCGCTGGTGCTGGCGGCGGCGCTGGTGCTGGGACTGTATCCCCTGATGCGGCGGGCGCAGGAAAAGCCCCGATACATGGGCTATGTGCTGGCTGCCATGCTGGTGGTCAGCGGGGCCTTTGTGGTGTTCGTGGAGGCCTATGGATTTTCGGCGGATACGGATGCGGAGAATCTGGCCAGCGGCATCGGCAATGCATGGAAGATGCTGGGCGCTGTGGCGGGTATGACGTTGGCGTGGCTGCTGGACCGGCGGTATATTCACTTCGAGACGCAGGCAGTCTGGTGGGTGCAGGTGATCAAGGTGGCTGTGGGCATGGCGCTGCTGCTGGCCATCAAGAGCGGCTTGAAGGCTCCGCTGCTGGCACTATTGGGCCATGAGGGGTTGGCCGGCGGCGTGCGGTACTTCCTGCTGGTGCTGGTGGCGGGAGCCGTCTGGCCGCTGGTATTCCGCCCTATGAGTAAGTGGGGAAAAGGGAAAAAGTGAGAAAATAAAACAGATGTAAGGCAGAGTTACCTTACAGCTGTTTTTCTTGTGAAGAAATATATTTCTCGATTACTCCAGAGGTTCGATTGCCCTGAAATGGGCAATTTTGCTGGCGGAACCAATCAAGGGACACGGATCAGAAACCACTGAATTTTATTTCCTTGCGATTTTCGACCCGTAAACGGGAAACTTGTGTTCTGTTTACACAGATTCCCCCTATTAAGGCATCTGCTTGCACAAACTCCTCGATCAAGACTTCTGCTTGCGGCTCACTTGGCTGCTCGCCGATGGAAGGGAAAGCTTTCAGGGAGTACCTTCGCCGGCAGGGCTGGTGGTTTCCGCATCCAAAGAAAAAACATCCCCGGCGCAGCTGTACCGGGGATGTTTTTTTATGGGTGAATAGGGGGAAGGGACGGCTTAGAAGCAGCCCTGCGCCATCATGGCTTCCGCCACCTTCTTGAAGCCTGCGATATTGGCACCGGCCACCAGATCGTAGCCCAGACCGTATTCCTCAGCGGCCTCGGCAGACACCTGATGGATGGTCTTCATCATCTTATGCAGCTGGGCATCCACCTCCTCGGCGGTCCAGACCAGACGCTCGGAGTTCTGCGCCATCTCCAGAGCGGAGACGCCCACGCCGCCGGCATTGACGGCCTTGGAGGGAGCCACGATCATATGCTTCTGGGCCCGCAGGAAGTTCAGAGCGTCGTTGGTGGTGGGCATATTGGCCACCTCGATGTAGTACTTCACGCCGGAGGCTGCGATCTTTTCGGCAGAATCCATGCGGACGTCGTTCTGCATGGCGGAGGGCATATTCACATCCACGTCCGTGGCGCCCCAGTGCTTGGCACCGGCCACGAACTCGCAGCCGAAGTGGTCGGCGTAGGGCTTGCAGTGCATGGGATCCTTGGCACGCATCTCCAGAATGAAGTTCAGCTTCTCCTCGGTGTTGATGCCGTCGGGATCGTGGACATAGCCATCGGGGCCGGACATATAGGTGACCTTGGCACCCAGCTCAGTGGCCTTCTTCATGATGCCCCAAGCCACGTTGCCGTAGCCGGACAGGGCGATGCGCTTGCCCTCGATGGTGTCGCCCTCGTGCTTGAGGACCTCCTGCAGATAGTAGACAGCGCCGTAGCCGGTGGCCTCCGGGCGGATCAGGGAGCCGCCGTAGCTGAGGCCCTTGCCGGTGAGGACGCCGTTCTCCCAAGCACCCTTCAGGCGGCGATACTGGCCGAACAGGTAGCCGATCTCACGGCCGCCCACGCCCATGTCGCCGGCGGGGACGTCCACGTCCGGCCCGATGTAGCGGTACAGAGCCGTCATGAAGCTCTGGCAGAAGCGCATGACCTCGGCGTCGGACTTGCCGGCGGGATCGAAATCGGAGCCGCCCTTGGCGCCGCCGATGGGCAGGCCCGTCAGGCTGTTTTTGAAGGTCTGCTCGAAGCCCAGGAACTTGATGATGCCCTCGTAGACGTTCTTCTGGAACCGCAGGCCGCCCTTGTAGGGGCCGATGGCCCCGTTGAACTGGCAGCGCCAGCCACGGTTGGTATGCCACTGGCCATTGTCGTCGCACCACACCACCCGGAAGGTGAACATACGCTCGGGCTCCACCATACGGCCCAGCAGGTCTACCTTCTCATACTCCGGGTGCTTTTCGATGACCGGCTCGATGGAGGAGAAAACCTCCTCTACGGTCTGCACGAACTCCGGCTCGTTGCCGTGCTTTGTCCGAACGTTTTCCAAAACACTGGCCAGATATGCGTTCATAATTTGTTCCTCCTAAATCCTTGTTCCGTTACTTTCACAGGAAGAATGAACCCTGTTAAGGTCATGATAACACCAATTTCCGGTTCTCGCAAGGGGGTCCGGGGGAAAAGGATGGGAGGGGGTTACTGAAAAATACCGGCGTTTTTTGTGCAAAACATAAAAATAGGCTAAAAAATTATGAGAGTACAAGAAAAAATATTAGAGCAGCGAAAAATTGAGCCGGGTAAAAGGGGAGAACTTTCATAAGCAGAAGTGCAGACGGATATTGACATTTGCCAAATTGCTTATATAATATACTATGGCTTGGCGAGTGCATCCAAGCGGTACTTAAAAACAAAGGCGTGCCGTCCGCCCAAAGGCGGCAGCCGAGGCGTGGCTGCGCCCGGCGGATTGGAGTTTCAAAGATGACCTATTCCATGACCGTGGCGGGCCTGCAGCGGGAACTTCCCATCTGCAAGGTTGCGGATGATCTGTATATCGGTGCATTCATCTGTTTCGGTGATGCGGAGCTGACGGTGGCCTGCGCCCGTGACCTGCTGAAGCTGGTGGAGAATGAGGAGTACGACTACCTCTTCACCGCCGAGGCCAAGAGCATCCCCCTGATCCACGAAATGGCCCGGCAGTCCGGCGCCAAGAAGTACTTCATCGCCCGGAAGGGCCCCAAGGCCTATATGCCCGATCCCATCCATGTGGAGGATCGCTCCATCACCACCGCCGGGGTGCAGAAGCTGTATCTGGGCCGGGACGACGCCGACATGATCCGTGGCAAGCGCATCGTGCTGATGGACGATGTGATCTCCACCGGCGGCAGCCTCCACGCCATGGAGGAGCTGGTGAAGCTGGCCGGCGGCATCGTGGTGGACCGCATCGCCGTGCTGGCCGAGGGCGACGCCCAGCAGCGCAAGGACATCCAGTATCTGGCTCCGCTGCCGGTGTTCAACGCCGACGGTACGGTGAAGTAAGAATAGCCTGTGAAAAAAGGGAGGACGCTGCGGCGTCCTCCCTCTTTTCAAGGGAAGATGTGATACCCCCCGGAGCCGAAGG
>OCHG01001660.1_pt1 | contig 13684 bp, 7 predicted proteins | sample 1538801 | NCBI WGS metagenome assembly OCHG01 (sample SAMN04571727, study PRJEB22368) | human gut metagenome | biome: human gut; material: stool | host: Homo sapiens | place: Luxembourg | collected 2012-09-20 | reverse complement strand
AAGCCGTAAGGTGTTCATTTCGGCGTTTCGAATTCTGAAACAATTACCCGATATGAAAAATGTAACTTGTAAACGTAGGAAGTTCTATTGAAAACAGGTACCAAAAAAATTATAATGAGAGGAGAATTAGATGGACAAAAGAAAAATCATAGAATGGCACCCGGCATTTGAAGCATCTATTCAGATTGAATTTGAAAATGAAATTGAAAAAATGACATTTGAACCGGAACATTTATTATCGAAACAGCCAATGCGGATTGATGAATTGGTGATTAAAATTCGTGGTGAAGAAAAGATTCAAAAGAACATAGGACGGATATTCCGAAAGCACAATATTATTGAATATAAAAGCCCGGACGATTATCTGACAATCAATGATTTCTATAAAGTATATGGTTATTGCTGCTTTTATCAGTCGGATACAGAGCATGTGTGTGAAATTAAACCGGAAGAATTAACGATTACTTTTATTTGTAATCATTATCCTGTGAAAATGCTCCGGCATTTACAAGAGTTTCGCAAACTGCAAATAGAATGTGTTGAATCTGGAATCTATTATATAACAGGAGATGCATTTCCCATACAGTTACTCATTACAAAAGAGCTGGATAAAGAGGAAAACCGCTGGCTCTGTAGTCTGAGGAATGACATCACAGATAGAATGGAAATTGAAAATCTAGTGAGACAATATGAAGAAAAGAAAAACTCTAAATTATACCAGGCGGCAATGGAAGTTATCACGCGAGCAAACTGGAAGGCAATGAAGGAGGTAAAATCGAGTATGTGTGAAGCATTAAAAGAATTGATGGCAGAAGAATTTCAAGAGGTAAGAGATCAGGTAACAGAAGAAGTGACAGAACAACTCATTTGTAATGCGTATAAAAATATCGGTGATTTGGAAAAGGTTTCTGAGATACTAGGAGTACCTGTGGAAACTGTTAAGAAAGCAGTTGAAAAAGAAAAGTAAGAAAAGGTCTGACTTTTAAAAAGATTTAAGTAACAAAAGGGGAAGATTTCATAAGAAGGATTTGTGGAATCTTCCTCTTTAGGGTATTTGGTTAATATTTATAAAATAATATTTTGTGTTTTTAGTAGCTAAAATGTAAGGCGTTTTGACATTTTAAATTTGAGACAGTAATTAATTAAAGGTAAAGCTTTCGTTATGAAGAGTTAGATATTCCAGTAGATGAAAAAATCAGGGAGGAATTGAATGATATGTGTAATTTATCAGAAGGTATTGAAGAAAAGGGAATGAAAAAGGGTGAATAAATGGTTGGACATATGTCATGCGATGTGCTAATATATACATGTATACAATCTGGAAATAAACGTAATTATTCAGAAGAATATAATTACAGGTAATCAGGAGGACTAGACATGTTGAAATTATATGACGGCGGTGCGTATCTGGTAAATGGCACCGAGATCATTACGGACGAAGCAGAAGTAAAGGCAAAGACAGGCCGTGAGGTATCCAAGGAGGAAGCCAGAACGCAGACAATGGCTTACGGAATTTTAGAGGCTCATAATATATCAGACAATATGGAGAGACTGCAGATCAAATTTGATAAGCTGACATCTCATGACATTACATTTGTCGGAATTATTCAGACAGCGAGAGCTTCAGGACTGGAGAAGTTTCCAATTCCATATGTATTGACGAACTGTCACAACTCACTCTGCGCGGTCGGCGGAACGATTAATGAAGATGACCACATGTTTGGACTGACTTGCGCAAAGAAATACGGCGGTGTCTATGTACCGCCGCATCAGGCAGTTATTCACCAGTTTGCCCGTGAGATGCTGGCAGGCGGCGGCAAGATGATCCTTGGATCCGACAGCCATACCCGCTATGGAGCACTTGGAACGATGGCTATGGGTGAAGGTGGACCGGAACTTGTAAAGCAGCTCCTGAATAAGACATATGATATTAAGATGCCAGGTGTGATTGGAATTTATCTGGACGGAGAGCCGGTCAAAGGCGTCGGACCACAGGACGTGGCACTTGCAATTATCGGCGCAACATTTGCAAATGGTTATGTAAACAATAAAGTTATGGAATTTGTCGGACCAGGTGTGGAGAAGTTAAGTGCTGATTTCCGTATCGGAATCGATGTTATGACAACGGAGACAACATGTCTGTCTTCTATCTGGAAAACAGATGATAAGATTAAGGAGTTCTATGAGATCCACGGCAGAAGTGAAGATTACAAAGAACTGAATCCTGGTGCAGTTACATATTATGATGGTATGGTCTATGTGAACTTAAGCGAGATACGTCCGATGATCGCAATGCCGTTCCATCCGTCAAATGTATATACGATCGACGACGTACGTAAGAATCTGAAAGACGTGCTTCACGATGTAGAGCAGAAAGCACTGGTGAGCCTGGATGGTGCTGTGGATTATTCACTTCAGGATAAAGTGATTGATGGAAAACTTTATGTGGATCAGGGAATCATCGCAGGATGTGCCGGTGGTGGATTTGAAAATATCTGCGCAGCAGCAGACATCATAAAAGGTCATTACATTGGCTCAGATGAATTTACATTTAGTGTATATCCGGCAAGTACACCGATCTATATGGAACTTGTGAAAAACGGTGCAGTTGCGGATCTTATGGAAGCAGGAACAATTGTAAAAACAGCATTCTGTGGACCATGCTTTGGAGCTGGAGATACACCGGCAAATAACGCATTTTCTATTCGCCACTCTACAAGAAACTTCCCGAACCGTGAAGGTTCCAAGCTTCAGAGTGGGCAGATTGCATCCGTTGCACTTATGGATGCCCGTTCAATTGCAGCAACAGCAGCAAATAAAGGTTTCCTGACACCTGCAACAGATATGGACGTAGAATACAAGGGACAGAAATACCACTTTGACCAGAAGATTTATGCAAATCGTGTATTTGACAGTCATGGTGTGGCTGATCCGGATACAAAGATCAAGTTCGGACCGAATATCAAAGACTGGCCGGCAATGTCAGCACTTCCAGAGAATCTGGTATTGAAAGTTGTATCAGAGATTCACGATCCGGTTACAACAACAGATGAGCTGATCCCATCTGGAGAAACATCTTCTTACAGATCCAATCCACTTGGACTGGCAGAGTTTGCACTTTCCAGAAAAGATCCTGCATATGTAGGACGTGCAAAGGAAGTACAGAAAGCACAGAAAGCAATCGAAGCAGGCGAATGTCCGTTAGAGGTATTGGAAGAATTAAAACCGGTTATGGCAAAGATCCAGGAGAAATATCCGGAAGCAGGAAAAGGAAATATCGGAGTCGGAAGTACGATCTTTGCAGTAAAACCAGGTGACGGTTCAGCAAGAGAGCAGGCAGCTTCCTGTCAGAAGGTGCTCGGTGGCTGGGCGAATATTGCAAATGAATATGCGACAAAAAGATATCGCTCCAATCTGATCAACTGGGGAATGCTTCCATTTATCACAAAAGAAGACGACAAGAAATTAAGCTTCAAAAATGGCGATTATATCTTTGTACCGGAAATCAGAAAAGCAGTGGAAAACAAAGATGCAGAGATCAAAGCTTATGTAGTCGGAGATACATTGAAAGAAGTCACATTTACACTTGGAGATATGACAGACGCAGAAAGAGAGATTATTCTCAAAGGTTGTCTGATTAATTATTATAAGGGCTAAATAATCCGATAGGTAAAATTCACGTTCTATGTTCCGTTGCACTGGGAATTATGCTGAATTTTATCTTGCGCAGTATTTTGAGCGGTAATATAATTGAATAAACGAATGTAAATAAAAGGCGGCACTTATGAAAAAAAGTGACGCCTTTTTGTAACACTTGGGATATTTTGGGACTCTTATATGTAGAAGAAGTAATAATACTTTTTACACTGGGTATTGGGAACGGCAGTTGGATAAGTCAATGGAGGAGTGTGGAGAACTTCTTGAGAAAAACAAATTGAGGAGGAAAAAGAATGAAATGTGATGCAAAAGCATTTTCAAAGCTATATGAGCAGGTCTATCAAGACCTCTATCGCTACGCGCTTTGTCTGATGCGTGATCCGCATGAGGCAGAAGACGCGGTGAGTGCGGCAGTGTTATCTGCTTATGAACATATACATAAACTTCGAAAAGAAGAAGCTTTCAAGAGCTGGATTTTTACAATTTTGTCAAATATATGTAAGAAAAGATTGAAACAGGTGGCGAAAGAAGGAATACAGCAGACAGAAGATTTTTTCCCGGAAGGACAGGTGGAAGGAATTCATGAAGAAGATGTGGGACTTGCGATGGATGTGAGAAATGCATTTTTTATTCTTTCAGAAGAAGAGCAAATGATAGTCGGGCTGTCAGTGTTTGGCGGTTATAACAGCACAGAAATCGGGAAGACCCTAAGCCTGAAGCCGGGAACTGTCCGGGTAAAACGAAGCCGAGCGCTGGAGAAGATGCAGTGTGTGTTGGATGGGAGGACATTTTATGAATAAGAATGAGCAGGACATGATTCGGAAAATAAAGGAAAAGTCAGAACAGGTTCCGGTGCCGAAAGCGCTTGAACCGAGGCAGATTGAAGCAAAGCTTGCAGGGAAGAAGAAAAAAGTGTGGACTCCGGCGAGAATCGGTGGGCTGGCAGCAGCATGCCTGGTGCTAATCGTGGGAGTGATGGTATGCCAGAATTATTTTAAAATGGAAGACGCGACTCGAGATGATAAGATAGCAGGCAGTGATGTGACAATCAGTGACAGTACGAAAGTAGAAAGTGCGGCGGAATATAAGGATGTCTATGCATATTTGGAAAAATATAAGAAAGATCAGGAAAGAGACAGTGCATACACTTCAAGCTGGGCAAGATCATTGAATGATATAAGAGTCGATGAATCAGCTGACAGTAAGGCAAGTGGAGATGCAGCACAGAATATGGAAGAAAGCAGTACTGCAGCAGCGGACACCGGAATGGCAAGCGGTTCTTATTCTGAGACAAATGTACGTCAGGAAGGTGTGGATGAGGGGGATACAGCTAAAACAGATGGAACATACCTTTACGTGTTAAAAGATAAGAGCGATCAGATTGCCATTATAGATACCCGCGATAATCGGATGAAGCAAACGGCGACTATAACAGTGGAAGATGTTTCTGAAATCCAGGAAATGTATCTGGACATTGAAAGAAATCAATTAATCGCAGTGTGTGACGGTTATGTGGGCGGCAAATGGAATGATGATGATTATGGATATGGTCAGAGGGCTAATACGACCGCAGTAACTTATGACATTTCAGACCGGGAAAATCCAAAAGAAGTTGGCAGGGTCAGTCAGAGTGGATATTACAATTCTTCAAGAATTGCAGATGGATACTTATACTTATTCAGTGATTATTATGTAACACTTGATGGTATAACGGCGAAGAATCCGAAGTCCTATATACCACTTGTAAACGATAATCTGATCAAAGAAACAGATATTTGTCTTCCGTCCATTTCAAAGGCAGATATGTATTCGATCATCACATCAGTTTCTCTGGAAAATCCAAATGAGACAGCGCACAGTAAGGCACTTTTGGCAGACGGTGGCAATTTATATGTGAGCAACGATAATATTTATTTTTATGAAAATGTGTGGCAATATTCTGGAAAAGATGTGACGACAATCCGAAAAGTTTCTTATGAAAGTGGGAAATTGACGGCTGGGGCACAGTGCAAAATAGACGGTTATATTAATGATTCATTTTCTATTGATGAATATGATGGATATCTGAGAGTTGTAGTGACCGATGGCGACACGAACAGTGTTTATGTTTTGAATCAAGAACTGAAAGAAACCGGCTCCATCAAAGGTCTGGCAGAAGATGAGAGGGTGTATTCCGCAAGATTTATGGGAAAGGCAGGATACTTTGTAACATTTAAAGAGACGGATCCGTTATTTTCCGTTGATCTGTCGGATCCGAAAAATCCAAAGATCATAGGAGCGTTGAAGATACCTGGATTTTCAGATTATCTGCATCCGTATGGGAAAAATAAGCTTCTGGGTATTGGGATGAATGTTGATGAAAAGACTATGTCAACAGATGGCGTGAAATTGACGATGTTCGATATTTCTGATCCGGAAAATGTGAAAGAGGAGCAGACTTATGTCATTGAAAATGTGTACTATACAGATGTTTCTTATGATTATAAGGCAGCTTTAGTAGATGCAGAGAAAAATCTGATTGGTTTTGCTGCAGACAGCGAAGGCGGCCGGGAGTACTATACATTTTCTTACGACGAAAAACAAGGATTTACATGTACGATGCATGAGGAAATCAATGGAAATAATATGAGGATCACAAGAGGTATTTATATAGAAGATACGCTTTATGTTATCCAGGGAAATATTATAGAAGCGTATAGCCTGAAAGATTTCAAAAAAGTGGACGATATCATTTTGTAACATTTTTGTAACAAAATCTCGTATGTTTTTGACAATAAGACTGGTGTATGATAAACTTGTATCTGTAGAATTGTCAAAAAATTTGAGGTGAGAATATTGGATAAATATGAATATCGGGTAAAAACCGAGCAGATGCTCGAACATTACGAAAAGAAACAATTTAGAAAAGCAATGGAAATTGCCGATACAATAGACTGGAGAAGGGTGAAGAGCCCGGCAATGTTAAATACAGTAAGCGAAATCTACGAGAATAACGGGGAGTTTCAGAAGAGCCGTGATACGCTTATGATCGCATTTGACAGAGCACCGTCCAGCAGAAAGGTTGTGTATCGTCTGGCAGTACTTGCCCTGAAACTGAATGATCTGAATGAGGCTTCGGACTGTTATGAGGAATTTGTAAAACTGGCACCGAGAGATCCGAATCAATTCATTTTGAAATATCGGATTTTGAAGGCACAAGGGTCCGATCTGTCAGAACAGATTTCGGCACTGGAAGAATTTAAAAAGGCAGAATATATTGAAAAATGGGCGTATGAGCTCGCAAAGCTATATCATGAAGCAGGCATGACCTCAAAGTGCCTGGAAGAATGTGACGATTTGATCTTGTGGTTCAGCGAAGGAAAATATGTATATCAGGCAATGGAATTGAAGATGAAGTACAAACCACTGACACCACTCCAACAGGAAAAGTACGATGAGTATAAAGGTGTACCGAAAAAAGAGCCTAAGAAAGCAGTGGATAAAAAACCTGAGCGAGCTGCGCTTAAGGATGTAAAGAGTATCCCACAGGATACTGTATCAATTCCAAAAGAACAGATTAAAGCAGCGCAGGAAGCAGCAGAAGCTGCGGAGGCAGAACAGCAGGAATCAGGAGCCAATACAACAGAAACTGTGGATGGTCTGGATGCAACGAGAAGAATTCCGACAGCAGAGCTTGGAGAAGCATTGAAGGCAATGGAAGAAAATGCCAAGGCAGACAAAGAAGTTCCGATAGAAGAACCGGTTTTAGAAGAACCAGTTTCAGAAGAGCCGGAAGCACTAGCTGAGGAACCAGTCCTGGAGCCGGAAGAAGCTGTTTCAGAAGAACCAGAAGTTGTAGAAACAGAAGCACCAGTCATTGAACCAATCGGAAAAGAAACTCCGGAAGAAGCTCGGAATGTCAGAGAGTTAGAAGGAATTCTTCAGCATGCGGCAGAAGGACCAAAAAAATCTATTACGACAGTTGTGAAGGGTGCGACACTTCAAGAAGCACTGGCTAATGGCGTGGCTATGGCGAGTGGAATTAATCCGGAAGACCAGAAGAAGATGGAGGAACGAGAAGAAGAACTCCGCATTGAAGGTCAGATGAAGATTGAAGACATCTTGATGGAATGGGAAGCTAAGCAGAAGGTAAATGCTGAGGCGATCGCAAAGCAAAAAGCATCCGATGAAGAACGACTTAGAAAAGAGAGAGAAGCACTGGAAGCCCGCCGAGAGGCAGAAAGACTTGAGGCAGAGAGACGCGAGGTAGAAGAAATAGCAAGACGGAAAGCAGAAGAAAAAGCCCGTCAGGAAGCAGAAGAGAAAGCACGCCGTGAAGCGGAAGAGAAAGCTCGCCTTGAAGCAGAGGAGAAGGCTCGTCGTGAAGCGGAGGAGAAGGCTCGTCGTGAAGCGGAAGAGAAGGCTCGTCTTGAGGCAGAGGAAGCAAGAAGAAAGGCATTGCTTTCTGATGATATCAGACAGCTTGTGGAAGAGCTGGAAGACCGTGTGACAGCACAGGAGAAAGAAGAGGAAAATTTTGATATAGAAGAGGAACTGGAGCTTGCAAAAGCAGAAGGGGAATCTGTTGAAGAAGAAATTGTAGATCAGTTTATTTCAGAAGAAGAGCTGGACGATATTGTGGAAGAACCTGAAGAGTCTGAAGAAGAACCTGAAGAAGAGATTGTTGAAGCAGTTTCGGAAGAAGAGACGGAGGACGAGGATTCTGAGGATGAAGATGATTTCGAAGAGGAAGAGTTTGAAGACGAAGACTTTGAGGGTGAGGACGAAGAGTTTGAAGCAGAAGATGAAGTCGACGCTGTAGAAGAAATCGAAGAAGTACAAGAAGATGAAGAAATTCCGGAAACAGAAAACCAGGATGATTCGGAAGACAATTCCGAAGACGAGGATGATTTCGAAGACGAGGAATCCGAAGACGATGATTTTGAAGACGAGGATTCTGAGGATGAAGATGATTTTGAAGAGGAAGATGGATTCGACGAAGACGATTTTGACGAAGATGGTTTTGCAGATGAATTCCCGGAGGAAGATGAGGAAGAAGTAGAGGAATTCGATGCAGAGTGGAATGAATTCCCGGAAGATGAATCCGAGGACGAAGACGATTTCGAGGAAGAGGATGATTTCGAGGAAGAGGACGACTTTGAGGAAGAGGATGACTTTGAGGAAGAAGACGACTTTGAGGAAGAGGATGACTTCTATGAAGATGATTATGTAGAAGACGACGATTACGAAGAGGATGACTTTGAGGAAGAGGACGACTTCGAGGAAGACGATTTCGAGGAAGAGGACGACTTCGAGGAAGAGGATGATTTTGAGGAAGAGGATTTCGAGGAAGATGACTTTGAAGATGAGCTTCCTGAGATTCCGGATCCGGAAGAACTTGAAGGAGACTTGGAAATTGAAGAACCATCTGAGGAAGAGATTCAGCGCAGAATTAAGAAGTCAAAAGGAAGTGGAGTTCCATTTGATACCGGATTTGTTGTAACAGGAAGATATGACTTAAGTGCAACCAGTGAGATTGGACTGAAAGCCGGACTGACAGAGGAGCAGAAGAAATTATTCTCTTACTTCGTACCGGTCAGAGGAATGAGTGAACAGATTGTTGCAGTACTTGATAATGACAGACGTGCCCAGAGAGAGGGAACTTCAAGAACCGGTAACTTAATGATCATTGGCCGTAAAGGATCTGGAAAAACAGTACTTGCAGTAGATATTGTAAAAGCAATCCAGAAACAAAGAAATCTGAAACAGGGTAAAGTTGCTATTGTTACAGGTGAATCGCTGAATAAGAAGGAACTTGGCAATATTATCCAGAAGCTTCGCGGTGGAGCGATCATCATCGAAAAGGCTGGTAAGTTGAATTCCAGAACAATCAAGGAACTGAATGCATTGATGTCAAGAAAGACCGGAGAGCTTCTCTTTGTTCTTGAAGATCAGAGAAAACCTCTGGAGAGAATTATGACAGCTAATCCGGATTTCAAAAAGAAATTCACTTCTAAGCTTGAGCTTCCGGTATTCATCAATGATGAGTTAGTAACGTTTGGTCAGACTTATGCGAAGGAAAATGGATATAAGCTTGATGAAATGGGAATTCTGGCACTTTACAGCCGAATTGATGTAATGCAGCGTGAAGATCATGCGGTTACAGTTGCGGAAGTAAAAGAAATCATGGATGAAGCAATTAAACATTCACAGAAAGCAAATGTAAAGCATCTTGCAAGACGTGTATTTGGAAAATCTACGGATTCGTCAGATCGCATTATTCTGAAGGAAGAAGATTTTAAAATTTAATGATATAGTGAATGTAAGTGATGAAGCAGGGATACAATTGTAGAAAATTGTATCCCTGTTTTTTGTCTGGAATCGAGTGACATAGATTGAATTTTGTGTTCCGCTAAGGTATACTTAAGATATTGAAATCCGGATGAAATGTGAGGGAAGTTTATGGAGAAAGAATGGAAAGCTTATGAAATCGGAGAATTAGATCAGTACCTTTTCGGACAGGGAAATCACTACGAAATTTATAAGAAGCTGGGTGCACATATGGTGGACGACGAAGGGCAGGAAGGAGTTTATTTTGCTGTCTGGGCACCGAATGCGAAATCAGTGTCTGTAGTGGGGGAATTCAATGACTGGGATCGCACAAGAAACCCTATGACAAGGGCGGAATATATCGGAATTTACACATGCTTTGTACCGGGAGTAAAAGAAGGCATGATGTATAAGTTCTGTATTGAGACGATTACAGGGGAGTATCATATGAAGGCAGATCCGTATGCCAATTATGCAGAACTTCGTCCGGGTACAGCATCAAGAATAACGAATATTGAGAATTTGAAATGGACCGATAGTTCCTGGATGACTGCACGGGAAAAATGGAACCACAAAAAAGAACCAATGTCTGTATATGAGGTTCATATGGGTTCCTGGAAGAGACACCCAGGCACAGAGGACGAGGGATTCTATACTTATCGTGAGTTTGCAAAAGAAATCACAAAGTATATGAAAGATATGGGATATACGCATGTGGAGATCATGGGAATCGCAGAACACCCATTTGATGGATCATGGGGATATCAGGTGACAGGATATTATGCGCCGACAAGCCGTTATGGAACACCGGAAGATTTTGCGTGGATGATCAATTATCTGCATAGAAATGGAATCGGTGTTATTATGGACTGGGTTCCGGCACATTTTCCAAAGGACGAGCATGGACTTGCCGAGTTTGACGGAACAGCAACTTACGAGTATGCAGATCCAAGAAAAGGGGAGCATCCGGACTGGGGGACGAAGATATTTGATCTTGGCAAGAATGAGGTAAGGAACTTCCTGATTGCCAATGCACTTTTCTGGGTGGAGCATTTCCATATTGATGGACTTCGCGTTGATGCAGTTGCTTCTATGCTGTACCTGGATTATGGAAAGAAAGACGGAGAATGGGTTCCGAACCAGTATGGAGGTAATGAGAACCTGGAGGCAGTAGATTTCTTCAAGCATCTGAACACAGTTGTACTTGGAAGAAATCCGGGAGCACTTATGATCGCGGAAGAGTCTACGGCATGGCCGAAGGTAACCGGAGATGTAGAAGACGGAGGTCTTGGATTTAGCCTTAAGTGGAATATGGGGTGGATGCACGACTTTACGGAATATATGAAGCTGGATCCGTATTTCAGAAAAGACAATCATCATATGATGACATTTGCCATGAGTTATGCGTACAGCGAAGATTACATTCTCGTACTGTCGCATGATGAGGTTGTCCATTTGAAATGTTCCATGATCAATAAGATGCCAGGACTTGGATTTGATAAATATGCGAACCTGAAAGCAGGATATGCATTTATGATGGGACACGCCGGAAAGAAATTGTTGTTCATGGGACAGGATTTTGCACAGCTTCGCGAGTGGTCAGAGGAACGTGAACTGGACTGGTATCTGTTGGAGGAGCCGGAGCATCAGGCAATTCAGTCATGGATGCGTGATTTACTCCACATGTATAAAAAGAAACAGGCACTTTATGAACTGGATCAGTCATGGGAAGGATTCGAGTGGGTCAATGCAGATGATGCATACAGAAGCATTTACAGCTTTATCCGCCATTCTAAAGATGGAAAGCATAACCTTTTGTTCGTGATCAACTTCACACCGATGGCAAGAGAAGATTACCGTGTAGGAGTTCCTAGAAAGAAGCAGTATAAGCTGATTCTGAACAGTGACGATGTGAAATATGGCGGAAATGGCGAGAAGAGACAGAACATTTATCATGCCGTGAAGAAAGAATGTGATGGAAGACCATATTCATTTGGATACAAATTGCCGCCGTATGGGGTAGCAGTTTTTGAATTTTAAAATATATAATAAGAGAGGCCAGCTCGAAAATATAACGAGAATCACTCAATGATTTTATCACCGCCTGGTGCCACTTTTATTATGTGATTTACGCTGGGAGTTGTGGAAGAGAAACAGGGAGATGGAATTTGAGTATTCCATCTCCCTGCTAAAGTTATGAATTAATTTTATTCTGCGTTTGTAGAAGTGTCGTTATCAGCATTGTTGTCGGTGCTGCCTGTATCGGTGTTGTTGTCCGTATTTTCTTCGACTGCGTCAGTGCTATCTGTATTATCGGAGTTTCCGGTATCATCGCCTCCGAACAGATCCTTGAAAAATCCTACGATTTTATCCCAGAGACCTTCGTCTTTTGCCTGATTTACGGCATCGTTTGCTTTGCTTTTTACGGCATCTAATGTGCTGTCGATGATTGCATCATTTCCGAGTGCTGCATCATCCGTATTGTTAATAATTCCACCGCCAGAACTATCCCCGCCAAAGAAGCCTTTGATGGAGGACCACAAGTTGCTGAAGAATCCTCCAGATTTCCCGTCCAGGTTGTCGAGAGTCTTTTTCAGTGCTTTGACATCGTAGTCGTACTGGGAAATAGATTCCATCAGACTTGTGATTTTCGCAAGCTGGTCATCGGTCAGTGTAATTCCCTGCTTATCGGCTGCGTCAGAAATCGCGTCCTGAATATCGGACGGATCAGTCAGTTTGTCTTCAATAACGGATTTTTTGACATCGTTGATCAGATCAGATGCTGTATCTTGACCGAGATCCTTGGCGAGGTCACCGGTTGTTACCAGCTCTTCTGTTGCAGTTGCTTTCTGGTCTTCGGAAAGTTCTTTTCCACTGGCTTTTTCGTAAGCCATCATAATACCTGTCAGTGCACCGGTTCCGGATACTTCAATTGGAGATCCGGCAACAACGTTACAGTTCTCAACGCCGGAAGTCAAAAGTGTACTGGCGATCATAGAACTTGTTACAAATGTCAGGTTTGCGACTTTTACCTGAATTCCGCCGCTGTCTGTCGGCTCAACATAAGAACAGCTATATGTTCTTGTACCAATCTGGGATTCGGTCGCGATCCCTTCCATATATTTTCTTTCGTCTGTGTTCGTGACTTCGATCGTGTCTACCTGATCGGCGGAAGTACCGAAGTATTTGTACATAGAAGCTTTCTGCTCGTCGGATAAGTTCGCTCCGAGAGTGACTACTTTTGCGCTGTCAGCCAGGACAGTTACCGGCAGGCTTACAGATGCCAGAATTATTGCCAGGCTAAACGGCAGAACCCTTTTTAATTTTTTCATACTCATAATTATCCTGTGGTGTCAGACGCCACATCTCCTTTCTGTACCCCCAATAATAGCATACTTGTGTAAAAGTAAAAAGTAAAAAATTCTTAACTATTTCGAAAGATTTTGTTACGGCTTGTGTACATCTGTGGACTAAGACAGGATTTCCAGCATTCTGGATTCAAATGTGTGTTCATCCACCATTCCACCCATGACACTGATTGCCTTTTTATCTTTGAAGAGAACAAATGTCGGGACGATTTCCGGGGCGTATTCTGCGGCGAGTACTGCAGATTCTTCAATTTCGACTTCGCAGAACTTGATCTTTCCGGCGTATTTCTTTTCGATATCCTCCACGACCGGCTTCATCATGGCACATTTCCCACACCAGATAGCGTAGA
>OCHG01001644.1_pt1 | contig 13765 bp, 26 predicted proteins | sample 1538801 | NCBI WGS metagenome assembly OCHG01 (sample SAMN04571727, study PRJEB22368) | human gut metagenome | biome: human gut; material: stool | host: Homo sapiens | place: Luxembourg | collected 2012-09-20 | reverse complement strand
AAAGACCTACTTCCATCCGGGAGAAGCATAATTTCCTTTTGCTACATACAAATCACTTCTATAACCGGGATAGTTATAGCTGCTGGTAGTAAATACTTGTGCCTTACCATAACCTCTATGGTCAGAATAACTGTCTAAGTAGTAAGTACCACCAGCATTTACATATCTATCCCACTCACTACCATAGAAAGCTTTTCTGCCACTAAAGGTACAAATACCAGTATCAGAGTTAAAAGAATAGTTGGTATAAAAAGTATATAACTGATTATTTCGGAATCCACCACTATAACCACCAGAATCACTTTTTATAGTGTAGTTTTTGATATAAGAACCACCTGATTTATTTCTTGCATCTGTAGCAGTACCACCAGTAAACGAACCAATATCGTTACCTTTAACACCACTGTCACCTCTTGAGCCACCTTGACCACCATTACCACCATTAGCACCATCTTGACCGTCAGAGCCATTTGTAGCATAAATAATTTCTGTAAACAAATCTTTATAGCCACTATCACTAATAGTACCAGTAGAAGAATCAAGAGTAGTAGAACCAAAGGAGCAAGTAGTATTTCCTCCAACACCACCAGTAGCAGGAGCAGAACCATTAGCTGTACCTTCACCAGCAGCACCTATATTTATAGTAATACTATCGGTTAAAGCATCTACATATCCTTCTACCTGAGCAATCTTACCAGCAATACCACCAATACCACCTTTACCACCATCTCCACCATTACCAGCATCAGAAGTTGATGAACTACCAGCATCTCTACTGGTAATAATAGCAGCATCAGAGTTTTCACCAGCAACGCCATCAGCACCGCCCTATCCACCTTGACCACCACTAATAGCAATAACTCTAAAGTTTCTATGAGTAGCTCCAAAATCTTTGAGACTATATGTGCCACTCTGACTAATTACAATGCTCTTAGTAAAATCATATGGATAGTAGTTTACCTTTACAGCTTGTGTAGTTGTAGCGGTTACGCCATTTTCTGTATAGCTGATAGTAACACTTGTCATCTTCATCATCAAGATTTCTGGTGTTACAGTATAATCAGTATCAGACAGTATCTTGGTTGCATCATTACTATAGATAGCAGTAACAACCATACCAGCTTTATTAAAGCTATTGCCTTCATAATACTCAGTATAAGTAGGAGGATTACTGATAACGATAGAGGTCAGATACACAACAGTGATTGCTTGAGTTGCAGTCTTTGTAATACCTTTTCTTGTGTAACTCACAGTAATAGTTGTATCAGTCTTACCAAGTGCTCCATTAGGACTTACACTATAACCGCTTACAATTCTACTCTTACCATCCGCAAAAGTAGCTGTAACAAGCATACCAGTTCTATCAAAGTATTCATTGAGTTTGTAGACTGTCTTATCAGGAGGATTAGTAATAGCAATCGACACCAAATCAGGGGCTTCACCAACTGTAATATCTTGATATGTTTTAGCTGTCACACCATCTTCTGTATAGGAAATAGTAATTGTGTTATCCTATTCCGTGAGTGCTCTTGTAGGCTCCCAAGTATAGGTAGTAACGGGCTTGTGAGTACCATCAGAATAGAAAGCTTCCACAATCATACCTGTGTTATCAAATGTATCATCTACATAATAATCAACAGTATATGGAGGTTGTGTAATCTCAATCTTTCTTAATACATTCTTAACACTAATTGGAATCTCAGCACTTGCACTAACGCCAATTTCTCTATATGTAATCGTAACCTTTGTATCATTAAGAGTTAATGGAGTATTAGGACTTACCTGATAGTTACTCACAATAGCTGTTGTGTTATCATCATACTTAGCTGTAACTACCATACCATTCCTATTGAAATAATCACCTGTAGCATAAGCAGTTTGTACAGGAGGAGTAGTAATTTCAATTGAAACAAGTGTTCTACTTCCAACAACTGTAGGAGGGACATAATTCAAGACTAATTCTAAATCCGCTTTAGTAATATTAGGCCCACAAGTAGCGTCAATAGATTTAATAAACCCTGTAGATTTATCCCAAAATGGATTAGTTAACTCAATATTATCAGTTGTTTTTTCATTATTCAAAACAATTGTAGGGTTCATTATATCTGCATTGCCATAGTACGCCATCAAGCGTTCTGCTGTTGAACCACTATTAGCTAAAGAAATCAGTGTAGCTTCTTTTACTTCTGCAAGCTTCTCTTTACCAGTATAATCAGGCTTATCCTTATGAACAACGCTCTCAGTATGCAGATATTTCTTACCTTTAACTTTAACAGTAGGAGTAGCATTTACTACAGCATAGTTAACATCAGATTCAATAAGTGTAGTTCCACTAACAGTAATATCATAGCAAGGACTATCCCAAGTTACCAAAGAAGCATTAGTAACAGCTTTACCTTTTGGAGTGGTAAAATCAGAGCCAATCAATTCACCTTCAAAGAGTTTTTCGGCTTTAGTATCGTCCAGTTTAACATAACCATGTTCAGTAACAGCAACAGAGCTAATGTTACTATTATATTTAATTGAGCCAGTTGCAAACACTCTACTATCAGGAATTGATTTTGGAGTAGTAGTATCAAGAGTAGCAATATAAGCATCACCATCTTCATTTCTCTTAACGCAACCACCACAAGCAAAGAGAACCTATTGTAAATTTGCTCTACGAGTTGCAACAGGAAGCCAACCATAGAGTTTAATTTTAGAGAACACTTGTTTGATTGTATATGGAATCTTACCACCAATTACATCAGCAATAATATCACTTGCATAAGCACCAGAGTATAAACCTCCATAATGGTTAGTATCATCTAACAAGCCAATAGAGGATTGAAATTCAAATTGATAAGTAAATCTATCTTTTCTTGTTACAGAAACGAGATAATATTTTGAATATAGAACATCATCTCTATAATAGCTACAAATTGTACCATATGGCAATTTAGCTATAGAATCATCAGGCTTGCTTTCATCACTTGGATAAATTACGCTGAAATTAAGCGTGTTTACAGATAGTTCATCATGTGCTAATGACGTTTTTGCTTCAAATGAAATATCTGTAAGCTTACCTTCACCTGTACCATTATCAGCGAAAACCAAGCTATTGTAAACTATCTTATTCATCATACCTCCAAGTAAAAAAAGAGGATAGACAAGTTATGCCTACCCTCTTCAAAATTATCGTTCAATCAACGGAAAACTTATACCGCTCCATTTATCAACTCCATCTTCCGTAATCATGTGAGTTGCTGGAACGTTGTTGGAATATGCCTAAAACTTTCTAACTTTGTTTTTAGAAGGGTCAGTACATTCAACTGTAACATACTCAGGCTCAATCAAAGTTAAAAGTTTCGCCGCATCAGGGCCAGCTAAAGGAACACAAGGAACAGTCCACTTAGCTTTAATAGCTACTCTGTCTCTGTACATAGTTCCGTCTAAAGCTCTATCTGCATTTGGGCCATCAACATCATTCCTTGTCCATTGAAGCTAACTTTCAAGGATATAAGGAGTAATATCAACGCCATCAATTTTAAATATCATGTTTTACCTCCTTATACCATTACAAGAGAACTGGAACCGTATCTTGATAATTCCTTTTGTCTACTTGTAATCTTTTTTGTCATCTTATCGCCATCCATATAAACATTAGAATCTTTATCTTCAACAGCTTTAGAAATCTGATTACCAATAGAGTAAACAGCATTAACAACAGCATTGTTCGCAGATTCCATTGTTTCTTTCATAAGAGATTGAGGAGTGACAATTTCAGGATTATTTCTTGCATTAGCATATTCACCAGCTTCAACCAGTGTGGACTTGTACAGTACACCACCAGAAGCCAACTGAGGAATATTAGTAGGTTCAAGACTATAAGCTACAGGGGCTTTTAATCTCTTTCCATTAGTGTTTACATTAACATTTTGTTCTTTATTTGAGCCAAACAAAGACTTGATAGAATTCACAGCAGTTTCGAACCGTCTAACTATACCTTCAAAAAGGTTAGCAAAGAAGTCAGTAAGTCCATCAAATATGCCAACAACTATTTCTTTCAAACCTTGCCAAGCCCTCTCCCAATCGCCTGTAAAGATACCAACAATAAAGTCAATGACACCTTGAATTACATCAATAATAGAACCAATTGCATCAGCAACAATTTTAATTGAAGTAACTATACTTGACAGAATCAAAGCGGCGATTGTGGCAAGCACTTTAATTATAACCTCAAGAATTGGTAAAAGAGTTTCACCCAAGTTACCAACCAGAGGGCCAATAACTTCATCCCAAAGAGCCTTAAGTTTCTCCAAAAGAGGTTGGATATGCTCATTCCAAAGAGCAGTAAGGATTGACACAAGTTCGTTAAAGATAGGTTTAAGGGTTTCATTCCAGAAAGCAATAATAGAATTTCTGAACCGCTCATTAGTCTGCCACAAATAAAGGAACGCCGCTGTAAGAGCTGCTATAACCGCTAAAATAGCTGTTATTGGGTTAGCAGTAATTACAGCCCACAGAGACTTAAAGCCAGCACCTAAACCAGCTACAAGACCTTTTACGGTAGTGAATACGCTTGAAGATGCACCAATCTGATTAACAGTAGCAGAATAAGCCGCACCCATGCCAGTAAGAGTTTGCTTCAAGAACGAACCAATACCAGTAAACACAGAAATAAGTTTAGTTCCCAATGATGTAGCACCAGCAACAATCTTACTATCACCTGTAAAGTAAGTCTCAATATTACCAAGTATACCTAAGAAGCCCCCAGCACCCTCAGTAACCAATTGGAAGAAAGCTACAAGTTCACCACCGAGTTTAAATGCAGCTATGCCACCAAGTACACTAAGAACAAGAGCAAGATTATTCTTTATCTTTTCAGTATCAGCTATAATCTCTTTAGGGCCAGAAGCAGAGGAAAAATCAAAAGAGTGGAGACTTTCAAGAATCTTTGTGATAATGTTATAAATCCCGTCCAAGACTTTTAAGAAAATATCCCACACCGCATCAGCAATAGGCTCAACTAACAACCAAAGAGAACCAACCAATTCACCTACTTTACCAGCTAATGCAACAATAACATCTCCGGCTGTTCCGAGTGTTTCGCCCATTCGTATTCCCATTCCCTAAAGGTGAATGGATAATTTGAAAAATGCCCCACCAATCCATTCTACTATTGGCTTAAGACCTTTCTCATAGAAAGCAAGAGCCGCATCAACCATTATTTCACAAGCCGTGTCGAAAACAGCTGCCCAAGCAGAGAAAGCAGTTGATAATTCTGTTAAAGTTGACAGAATTCCCAAATCATTCAGAATGTTATTTATAATCTCAACGGCTCCTCTAAACAAATCAATAAAGCCATTAATTATAAAACCAACGCCATTAGTAACATTACCAAGTACACTATTCCAATCAACACCAAGTAATATTGTTGTAATAAGCTTAATAATTGACTTGGCAAGTTTAGCTAAGTGTTCTCCTATTTTATTGAATGTGCCAATTAAATTTTCAAGCAAGAATGTAAAACTTATGCTTTCCAAGAAAGTTTTAATAGTTTCCCATAATTCCTTACTCAGTTCGCCTATCCACTTGATGATATTTTGTCCCAATGTGATAAGGGCTTGTTTAATAGTAGGCCAGTCAAACTTTAAAGTAAGCTTGTGTTCATCTTTCCATTTCTTAAGTTTATTGGCAAGCTGCTCCATGAGTTTATCCCATTTGCCAAGAACACCATCTTCTTCAATAATGTCTCCATCAACAACAATATCACCTAATCCAGAATCCTTGTTGTCTGATTTATCTTCTGCTTGAAGAATGTTGAGTTCATCGAAACTAAGAATATTCAAAGATTTCTTTAATTTATTTACTGCTTCTGTAGTTCCTTCAACAGATTCAGTAGCCTTGTCTAATGGTTTTGTATTTACTTTTAGAGTTTTATCTTTTCCACCAAAGACTTTAGAGAAAGCTCTTACTAAAGCATTTCCTATTTCAACAACAACTGAAAGCATCTTATTTAATTCAACAATTACAGGTCTTAATACAGCAACCAAACCTGTACCAATAATTGTTTTAAGCTGTTGCATTTGTGCTTTGAATATTTTTATTTGATTAGCCCAAGACGTATTGGTTTTGGCAAAGTCACCTTGAGCGTCAGCAGTTGTTTGCAGAACGAATTTATACCTTAAGGCTACTTTTTCTGCTTGTGACATTTCAGAATATTGTTTCTTAATCCCCTTAGCCAAAGCAAAGTTTTTAAGGTTAGCGTCTGTCATAACAACACCGTATTTTTTAAGAGTTTCGGTTTCTCCTGTATATACGCTTTTAAGTGCTGTAAAAGCTTCATCCTAAGAAGTATTCCAGAAAGAGGCTAAATCAGCACTAAGGCCAGCAAGCGTAACAGCCATAGTAGTACCAGCTTTGTTAGCTATACCCATGCCGTTTGACATAGCCATAAAGGTTGATGCAGTACGTTTAGCAGCAGTCTCAGACATACCATATTGTTTTATGACATTTTTAGACCAATTATTTACAATATTTGCACTTTCTCCAAATGCAGTATCAACGACATTCTATACTTCAACTAAATCACCAGCCGCTGTAGTACAAACCTTAGTAAGCTTAATTACAGCCGCAATGATAGCAGTAAACTTAATAGCATTAAAAGCTTTTTTGATACCATTAGAGGTGTTTTTAGCTGTTTTCTCAAGTCTGTTCATCTTCTTTTGAACTTTAGTAACTTCATTTTGAAGTTGAGCAGTTTGAGCAGTTATCAACACCTTTAATTCATCAACTGTCATTTACTTTTATCACCTCGCATTTTCTTGTATTCGTAAACATAATCAATGAATTGCTCTTTTTGTAAAGCAAAAGCCAATGATTTATCTTCTTTCTGTTTCACTTCTTCATTAAACAATGAGGGATAAGTTTTTTGTAATGACGGTATTTGTTTTCCATTAAGAGTAAGTCCAACAAAATAAGCTATGTTAGACGCAAGCTGATAATCTAAAGATAGTTGTATTTTATACTCTTCTTCTTGTTTCTTGTTATACGCTTCAACTATAAGTGTCACTTCACCTACAGTCATTTTCAAAAAGTCAGAATAACTAATACCAGCTTGTATAGCAACTTTTAAAAGTTCTTCTATATACTCTTCAAAGGATTTTGGAGGAGTTTCCCCCTCCATTATGAGTTTTTTGCAGACTTACCTTTAGTGGGCTTTTTCTCCTCGTTATCACCAAGTACATCACTCAGAGCTTTCTTCTTCTTCTCTTCGAAGGACTTCATAACTTCATCAACATACTCTTGCTTAATCATGCCACTAACAGCGTACACTTGCAGAAGCAGAATGGGAAGGTCTTCTGTCTGAGTATGACCTTCATCACACCACTTGTCACAAATATCACAAGCATCATCAAAAGAGATACCATGCTGATAAGCCTGTAAACTCTCATGGAAAACAATCATCATATCTTCCAAGGAATCTCCGATAGCTTCCATTGGACTCTTGCCAAGACGCTTCTCAAGGTTAATCAAACCCTTGATATTAAGTCTCAGCTTATATTCTGCATCAGAATTCTTTAAAGTAATATACAACATATAACACAATCTCCTTAATTTTATAATAAAAAAGAGGGTAGTGTTACCTACCCTCGTGTATTAAATTCTATTAGGTAGGATTAACAACTTCGGGGTCAGTCTCAGTAAAGATAGTCATAGTGAATGTAGCAACATCCTCAGCTTCACCGCCATCAATAGAAACAGCACACGTACCCTTCAAATTAATCTTAGTACCATCAAACATCTCGACTTGCCAATCAACAGAAGTACCAGCTTCCTCGAAACCACGAGCAACACGATAGTTACTACCAACAGTAGAGTTATCATAGAAAAGGACAAACTCAAAATCACTAAAGTCCTTCAAGCCCTTTGCATAACGCTTAGTTTTGGTGTTAATAGGAGTAGCGTCCTCTTTATTAATGCTACCACCCAGAGAGGGCAGAGTCTTCACATCAGCCAACTCTTTATATTCAGTACCAGTAGTCTTATAGTTCAACTTAGAACCAGCAAGAATCTTAGCCATTATATCTAATCTCCTTTATTTCAAAATTTTTCAAAAGCTAACGCCTTATATTTTAAATCTCTTTGACCAAGTGTATTAGTCCAAAGGTCATTACAAGTCAATCTTACAAAATGTAATTTCCTCATAATAGAATCAATCTAAATAGAATAATCTACAAGCTCCTTTTGAGTCTTAGCCCATACTTTAATATGATAAGTAATGTTACTATAAGCTAACGTATCGCCTTGAGCATTAATAGAATTATCATACTCATAATAGCTAATACAAGGAACTTCACACTTAGAAGTTAAGAAATTCTCATTATAAACCTTTAAACCAATCTCAGATAAGGCTTTAATTATTTCAGGAGTTACATTTATCATTTTGTATCTCCTTTCACAGACTCTTTAATGTAGTCTAAACATTTATCTTTGTTTTCATCTAAAGCTCTTTCAAGAAATGGGTTTGGTTTCTGTCCACTGGTTGAGTGCCAGTTACCTTCTGCGTCTTGATAGTGCCATGGTACATCTTTTCTACCATCACCATTTTCAGCAAATAAGCCTGTACCTTGGTGTACATAGGGGGCATACTCCTTATCAGTAAACACAACTCCTTGTACTAAAGTAGGTTCTTGTGTTACCTTTGAGGTAATAGAACGCCTGAGTTCACCAGTCTATACAGGGCAATTCTCTTTAGATTCTCTCTCAATCAGAGCCACACATTTACCCATAGCTTTTGCCACAGATTCACCATTTGCAAGTTTGTAAAGTCTTTGGTTAAATTTCTTCATTCCGTCTATATAGGCCATTACTTTACCTCCTACATAAACACTTGGTTAAACCTTCCCTTTACAACATAAAGAACTTTAAGCTTTTTATTATCATAGTTGATAATATATGTTTCATCAATCTCTTTGTTTTGTGTAATACCTGTGAATTCGGCATCTATATAAAGAGGATTGTCAACAGGAGAATGTTTAGTAACTGAAATAGCCATTAAAACATCTCCTGTTGCATCCTGTGTTATAGGTTGTCCATATTCATCAAGCTTTTCAGAGATTGCAGAATATGTGTATTTCTTCATTCGCTGAATCATAAGAACATCACCTTACGCCTTTTATTCAAAGCACTGATAATATCGTCAGGGAGTCCATTTATGAAGCTTTCAGAAGAACCATTGAATGAAGTTGAACTAAGTCCTTCTGTATTCATGCGATTGAGATAGATTACCGCTATTCTTTCAGCCAAAAGGGTTAATGAGTAATCAAGCTGTCTGTCTGTATAATCCTCTACAAACTGAATAGCCAATTTAGCCATTAACCCAATTTGAACATCAGAAAAGGAGGCTACACTATCTCCCAATAAAAGTTTAATCTCTTCTACCATTTGTAACCTCCTATTTAGTTAATTAGGCAGCAGTAGCATCAGCAGAGGAGCTAACCTGACCTTCCTTACGAGCAACAACGTGAATAGCGTCACCAGCCACCAGAGCATCATTCAGAGTAGCAGAATAATTTCCACCCTCAGCCTTAACGGTAGCAACCAACTTACCATTGACATACACATTGACAGTAGCACCATCAGTAGCAGTCCGGGCAATAGTAGTACCAGTCTTGGTAGTAATGGCAGTAGTAGCACCAGCAGCGGAAGCAATACGGCAAACCTTCTTCTCGTTGGTCAGAGCGATAACAGCAACAGTACGCACCCAGTAATCATTCTTACGCTTATCAGCATCACGGTCTTGCTCCCACTCATTAGTCTTATTGATGAAAGCGGTAACAGCTTCCTTAGTGGCAATAATAACTTCACCTTCAGGAATAATATTGCTCATGTAGATAGGAACACCAGCAACAGTGCCGATATAACCAGTACGAGAGAAAGCTTCCACATACTTCAAGTCATCCTTAAGAGCCTTCTTCAAAGCAGCAAGACCATTAGGATTAACCAGAGCAAACAAGGAAGAACTCTGTTCCTTGAACTTAGCAATAGCATCAACAAAGGAAACAAAATCAAAACCACCAACAACCTCATTATAAGCAGCTTCATTGAAGCAAGACATAATACGGTCATTCCAACTATTAGTCATAGTCTCAGCCATACCAGTTAACATAGTATCAACAACCATGGGGTCTTTCTGAGCCTGTTCATCATAATAGAAACCGTGTCCCTGAATGGTCTTAAGAACATAATCCTTGTAGTAACCATTAACCTCAATGCTATGAGTATTACCCTCACCCATAGCAACTTCATCAACGTCACCAGTTACAGAGCGGAACACAATACGCTTAGTGTCACCAGCACCCTGAGTAAGAGTATTATCCAAAGTCACAAACTGATTCATGTTGACTTCGGTAGCAAGAATTGTATTGTACTTATTAGAAAGCACAAGGTTATTATAAGTATAATGAGCCATTATAATATATCTCCTTTTTAATTTAAAAATTTAGAATAGAAATCTGGACGTTCATCAAGTAATCTCTGCATTTCAGAAGCCGGAAGAGCAAGGAATTTTTCTTTTGTATCAGCAACACCAGAAGAAGTACCATCTCCCTTTGGAGTTCCACCAACAGAAAGAAGTTTATCTTTAACTTCCTTTTTAACAGCTTCTTTAAATAACTTGTCCAGTTTCTCAATTACAGCTTGAGACGCTTCAATATCATCAGTAATATTAAGAATATCAGCAAATTCAGCAGACAAACCACGAGAACTAAGAACACTCTTAAGCTCAGAGCGGTTCTTTTCAATCGTCATCTGTGCTACTCTCTCTTCAAGCTCTTTAATCTTATCTTCACTCTCAGCCTTTGCACGAGCTTCTTCATCCATAGATGCAAGGCTAAGTTGTTTTTCATACTTCTTCTGTTGAGTCTTAAGAGCCTGAGCAACACGCTTATCCGCCTCACTCTGAATCATAGCAAGAACTTCATCTTCTGTATAAGTCTTGGTTTCAGTCTCAGTTTCTTTAGTCTCAATATCTTTATTTTCTTCCATATTAAATCTCCTTATAAGTTACAAGTAATCTTGTCCCTTTGGTTTAAGTTGTTAGTTAATGTCCAACCCCTTAATGACAATTAAAATTCGACAACTGGAATCATTGCACATCTACAGCGTGGATGCAATGGAACAGGAGCTTCATCAATTGAATACTTCTTTCCAGCTTTTTCCTTACAGATAGGACAAGTCTTTTCATCATGAGTAGGTAATACTTCCCATTGTTCAATCCGATATTCCTTGTACCTATCTTGAGCCTCTATAGTTTCAACGTGTGCTAATTCCGTGCTTGCAAGTCTCCTTGCATTTGAATAAGATACATTAAACAGGTCAGAGATTACTTGTGCAGTTTTATAAGAGTTATAACCCTTCACAATGCAATCTACTAAACCATCCTTTAATTTTTCCTTTAATAGTGTTTGATTCTTCCAAATGCGTTGTGACCAATTTAAGCCATCAGCACACCAGACTTCATCAATAACTAACTTTAATTTTCTTTCATCTATCTAAAATAGCATTTCAGCAGAACCAGCTATTTCTTTACTGACTTGCTTATAATTCTCCTCAAGATACTTTCTTGTGGCTTTCTCCATCTTGCTTTCCATATCTCCTATGATAAGCGCAAGTTGTTGAGAACCCATCTAATATCTTTTCATGTTATAAATATCAGTTCTTGTAAGTGGCTTATTTCTATATTCTGGATAGGATTTGTAGAACTGTGTTAGCTCAACCTCATGGTCAAGCCTATATCTTGCATCTACAAATATCTTTCTATATTCCTCTTCAAGATTCTGAATATTCATATCTGTGAAAAGCTGTGCTCTTTCCATTCTTCCAACCCAATAATCCTTTGAATATGTAGCCGCAATGTTTTTGTAATAATTACGTTCAAACTATTTGCGCTCTATATGTTGTTAAATCTCAGGCTGTTTTATAGCTTTTAATTGATTGCTGGTTTCTATCTGTTCAGTAGCAAGGTCTACATTTACATACTTTATATCCCAATAATCAAGTCTACCCCAAGCATATCTACGCTTGTGCATAATGTCACTAACATATTGCTTATTTGGGAATCCATAGAAATCAGCAACCTCTTGCAACGTCTTAAAATAAATGTATTTTGGATAACCAACCTCTCCTACATTTACCCTAATCCATCTATTACTCTTCTTCCTCGCCATCTTTATCACCCGTTACAAAGGCGTTACTGTAAATGTCCATTTGTGATTGTTTCTGGTCTTTAACCTTTTCAGCTTCCTCTTTAGGATTGTCAACAAAGGGAAGGATAGAAAGCAATGTTTCATCAGAAACAATACCATTAAGCTGAGATACAGCAGTAGCCACTGTAGACAAATCTTCTGGAATATTACGTTCAAAGTTAATCTTAATATCTCTATAGACCTCTTCACCAAACTTGAGGGATACAAAACCACAAAGAATTTCAATACGTCTTTGTAAAGCTTTCTTCATAGAAGCTTCAATGGTAGCTGCACGAGTCTCCATGCCTGTTAAACGATACTTGATAGCAATACCAGAGGAAACACCGCCAACAAAGCTTTCAGAACTAAAATCAGGACATTGAGCAATTCTATAAATAGCTGCTTGAATTCTCTCGATAGAGTTTTTAGCTTGTGTATCATCTGTAGATTTTGTTAGAAAATCAACATTTGTATTTTCACCGGGAAGATAAATACCCCTTGATTCTTTCATCTGTATCATATTTGTCTTTAATGTTTTTACATCAAAGTTTCCAGTAAACACCAAATAAGCAGAAGTGAAAGCATCAACGTCATCAACCTAATCACTTTGGATTGTGTTGTAAGCATCCTGTAAAGTTAAAATACAATTAAAGATAGATTCATTATCTTCCAAATAAAACACATTTGCAGGGCATTGAGAGAAGTAATGTGGCTCCTCACCAATAAAAGTCAAAGCTCCAATCTCTCCAATAGATTCATAATGCTGAATCTTTTTATCAGAGTACACATCAACATAATATTTATTGGATGTATCCCATTCAGAAGCTTTATACATTCGCACAAAATACAAAAGCTCTCCACTTAAGCAATCATCAAAGATTCCAAAAGAAGAGAGTGGAGATACATTCTTAAATCTTGCATTAGCCTGTTCATCAAGATACATCAATTCATTACCAACGCCATAGACCAAAGCATCTTTTAAATATGCCTAATCCTCACTTGAACAATCATTGTAATTGAGAATATCTATTAATGCAGAAATATCATTGTTTGATTGATAAGTAATATGATTAGGTGCGGCTAAATACCCCAAATATGAATATGTAATATTTCTACAGAAGTTTGTTACAAGTCTATTACAGCTTCTATTTTCATCGTCATATTTCTTATCTAAAATTGGTTGTAACCCATCAAAATAATCTTTCCATACTTGTAGAGTCGGTTTGTTAAATGTAACGTGTCTGCTAATAATACGTTGAAGCAAATCAGTAGTAAGTTGTTCTTTTCTACTTAAATAGAATTTTTCTGGAAGAGGAAAATTTTTTGTTTTGTCGCTATTTACAAAATTAGCCATCATCTTCCTCCTCTCTCTTTGGAATTAATTCTTCACTCTCAGAATAAGTATATTCGCAAGGAAGAGTGTCCCAAGCATCTTCATATTTTTGTCCTGTCTCATTCTGAATAATATAGAAGTTTGAATCAGAATGAGTGTAAACCAGATTATCAAATTGTTCTTGTACTATCATCCTGCCACC
>OCHG01001634.1_pt1 | contig 13830 bp, 12 predicted proteins | sample 1538801 | NCBI WGS metagenome assembly OCHG01 (sample SAMN04571727, study PRJEB22368) | human gut metagenome | biome: human gut; material: stool | host: Homo sapiens | place: Luxembourg | collected 2012-09-20 | reverse complement strand
AGCACAGGAGTTTGCAATGGAGCATCAGATTACTGTAGTTTTAAAAGATGCAAGAACGATCACAGCACAGCCGGATGGACAAAGTTATATTAATGTCAGTGGCAATCACGGTATGGCAACAGCCGGAGCCGGAGATGTGCTCAGCGGTGTGGTCGGAGCGCTTCTGGCGCAGAAGCTGGATATGTATCTGGCAGCAGCTCTTGGTGTCTTTATCCATGGACTGGCAGGAGATGCAGCGGCAGAACGTGTGGGACATTGTGCTATGATGGCCAGTGATATTGTGGATGGACTTATGGATGTGTTGCGGAAACAGGAGGACACAAAAAGACAATGAAAGAATATCGGAGAATATGTGCAGACATTGATCTGGATGCATTAACACATAATTTGGATGAAATACATCGCTGTATCAGAAAGGAAACGAAGATTATTGCCGTGGTGAAGGCAGATGGTTACGGACACGGTGCCGTTCCACTTGCAGAAGTCATGGAAAAACGGGAGGATGTCTGGGGTTACGCAGTTGCAACGCCGGAAGAAGCGGAGGAATTGTATACGAACGGAATCAAAAAACCGATTCTGATCCTGGGCTATACGTTTCCGGAATACGATGCACAGATCGTACAGGAAAATCTGCGTCCGGCAGTTTTTTCTCTGATACGTGCAAAACAGCTGTCTGAGGAAGCAATGAGACAGGATAAGATCTGTAAGATCCATATCAAACTGGATACCGGCATGAGCCGTATCGGTTTTCAGGTGACGGAGCAGTCTGCAGATGAGATCGCACAGATTGCAAAGCTGCCGCATATTATGATAGAAGGAATCTTTACTCATTTTTCCAAGGCAGATGAAACAGATAAAGCGTTTACAAAGAAACAGGAGGCTGCTTATGAGCAGATGATCACCTGGCTGAAGGAACGTCAGGTGTCTATTCCGGTCCACCATGTATCAAATAGTGCAGGTATTGTGGATCTGCCGGAATATAACAAAGATATTGTCCGGGCGGGCATTATTTTATATGGTCTGTGGCCGTCGGATGAAGTGAATAAAGAAAATATTGATTTACAGCCATTGCTTTCCCTGAAAAGTCATGTGGTGCATGTCAAAGAACTGGAACCGGGACGAATCATCAGTTATGGTGGAACATTTGAGGTGGAGCATCCGATGCGGATTGCAACGGTGCCGGTAGGATATGCGGACGGTTATCCGCGCAGCCTGTCCAATCAGGGTTATGTGTTGATCCATGGCAAACGTGCAGCAATTTGTGGAAGAGTCTGCATGGATCAGATGATGGTGGATGTGACAGATATTGCAGATGTATGTCCGGGAGATGAAGTAACTCTCATTGGAAGAGATGGTGCAGAGTGTATCACGCTAGAGGAACTTGGAGATCTGTCCGGTCGGTTTAATTATGAATTTGTCTGCGATCTCAACAAGAGAATCCCACGGGTTTATGTAAAACAGAAATAGCCCGGGCAGATGCTGAAAAAATTTCGATGAAAACAGAATACGCACGCTGAAAATGGGAAGAATGAAAACAACCTGAACAGATGGAGTGTGTGACATGTTGATTCGAAGAGGAGATATTTATTATGCAGATCTGCGACCGGTGGTTGGATCGGAGCAGGGGGGTGTGCGACCGGTGCTGATCATTCAGAATGATATCGGCAACCGGCACAGCCCTACCGTGATATGTGCAGCAATCACATCACGGATGAATAAAGCAAAATTACCGACCCATATTGAGCTGAATGCAGTCCGCTATCATATGGTGAAAGATTCTGTGATTCTGCTGGAGCAGCTGCGAACCATAGATAAAGTGCGCCTGAAAGATAAAATCTGTCATCTGGACAGTGAAATTATGGAAAAAGTAGGAAAGGCGCTGCGAATCAGTCTGGAATTGTAAATTACATAGGAGGAGTATGAGACAATGGAGGATGACAGTAGTCCGTTTAATACATTCGGAAAAGGTTTTAAGCGAATATTTGGAAAGGGACGGTGGACGGCCGGAGAAGATCTGACAGAGCAGGAAATTATGTCCATGGTAAATGAAGGGCATGAGAATGGTGTGCTGCAGGAAAGTGAAGCGGAGATGATCAATAATATTTTTACCCTGGATCAGAAAGAGGCGAAGGATATTATGACGCATCGCAAGCAGATCATGGCACTGGACGGCACCTGCTCTCTGCAGGAAGTGCTGGCAGAAATCCGGGATATGGGATATTCCCGTTATCCGGTATATCTGGATGATGTTGATAATATTATCGGTATCATACATATTAAGGATATTTTAAACCAGATGCTGGATCAGACGAATATGGAGCAGCAACTGACGAAGATCAATGATCTGATCCGCCCGGCATCTTTTATTCCGGAGACACGAAATATTGATGTGTTGTTTAAGAACATGCAGTCCCAGAAAATCCATATGGTGATCGTGGTGGACGAATACGGTCAGACTTCCGGTCTTGTGACGATGGAAGATATTCTGGAGGAGATCGTCGGAAATATTTTTGATGAACATGATGCGGAAGAAGAGCAGATTGTGGAGGAAGCAGACGGCAGTTATGTCATTGATGGAATGACGGATTTTGATGATGTGTGCGAACTTCTGGAAATCCAGGGGGAAGAACTGGAGGATTTTGATACACTGAGTGGATTTCTGATTTCCCGGATCAACAAGATTCCGGTGAACGGGGAACACTATCAGGTCTCTGCATACGGTTACCGGTTTGATGTGCTGCTGGTGGAACATAGGGTAATAAGGACTGTTCGTGTAACAAAAGAACCGCTGGAGGAAGAGAAACAAATCTTGTCAGAATAGAGATAGTGTGCTATAATAGCGGATAGTTTCGAAAAAAGATAGGGAGAGATAAAAATGTCAGGACATTCAAAGTTTGCAAATATTAAACATAAAAAAGAAAAAAATGATGCTGCAAAAGGAAAAATTTTTACCATTATCGGACGTGAGATTGCAGTTGCAGTAAAAGAGGGTGGACCGGATCCTGCAAATAATAGCAGACTCCGTGATGTTATCGCAAAAGCAAAAGCAAATAATATGCCGAATGATACGATTGACCGTGGTATCAAAAAGGCTGCCGGAGATGCAAATTCCGTAAATTATGAGTATGTTTCTTATGAAGGGTATGGTCCGAGCGGTACAGCGATCATTGTTGACGCACTGACAGATAACAAGAACCGTACAGCAGCAAATGTAAGAAATGCTTTTACAAAAGGAAAAGGAAATGTAGGAACACCGGGCTGTGTATCTTATATGTTTGATAAAAAAGGTCAGATCATCATTGATAAAGAGAACTGTGATATGGATGCAGATGATCTGATGATGGCAGCACTGGATGCAGGTGCAGAGGATTTCAGTGAGGAAGAGGATAGTTTTGAAATCATCACTGATCCGGATTCTTTCAGTGAAGTAAGACAGGCATTAGAGGATGCGGGAATTGAAATGGCAAGTGCTGAAGTTACTATGATTCCGCAGACTTATGTAGAACTGACAGATGAGCAGGATTTATATTGCATTAACAAGATTCTGGATCTGCTGGATGCAGATGATGATGTACAGCAGGTATATCATAACTGGGACGAGTAATCGCTTCCCATTACAATGAAATTATAGGAAAACAAAAATGGCCGGTGTTACAAAGCGAAGACACCGGTCATTTTTTGTTGGGATTTGATAAGTGACCTTTTACATTGCACCGTTCCTATGGTATAATGAAATCAATAAATTTGAATGCAATCCGGATCTGCATCCGGGAATGAAAGTCAGGGGGTTCAAAATGAAAAAGGTTTTATTTGCTGCTTCAGAGTGTGTACCGTTTATCAAAACCGGAGGACTTGCCGACGTGTGCGGCGCACTTCCAAAACAGTTTGATAAAGAAGAATGGGACGTTCGGGTTGTGATTCCGAATTATTCCTGCATTCCGGAAAAATATCGGAATCAGTTTGAATATGTCACACATTTTTATATGGGAACCGGTCCGTACGTGCCGAGTAAATATGTAGGTGTTCTGAAATATGAGCTGGATGGGATTACTTATTATTTCATTGACAACCAGGAATATTTCGACTGTTTTCTTCCATATGGAGATATCCGTTATGATATTGAGAAATTTACATTTTTTGATAAAGCGGTATTATCTATGCTGCCGCAGATTGGTTTTCAGCCGGATCTGATTCACTGTCATGACTGGCAGGCAGGTTTGATCCCGGTATTTTTGAAAACAGAGTTCCAGGGCGATATGTTCTTTTGGGGCATGAAAACAATCATGACGATCCACAACCTGAAATTTCAAGGTATCTGGGATGTGAAGACTATGATGGGACTCACCGGATTCCCGAAGGAATTGTTTACACCGGATAAGCTGGAGTTCCAGAAAGATGCGAATATGCTCAAAGGCGGACTTGTTTACGCTGATTACATCACGACAGTCAGCGATACTTATGCGCAGGAGATTCAGACACCGTATTATGGAGAAGGACTGGATGGTCTGCTCTCTGCACGGCATTTTGATATGCAGGGTATTGTGAATGGGATTGATTATGATATTTATAATCCGGAGACGGATCCGAAGCTGTTTGTAAATTATAACCGTGATAATTTCCGCAAGAAGAAATCTGAGAATAAAGTGAAATTGCAGGAGATGCTGGGATTGACTGTAGATAAGAAGAAATACATGATCGGTCTGATCTCCCGTCTGACAGATCAGAAGGGGCTGGATCTGATAGATTATGTTTTTGAACGTATCCTGGATGATAATACACAGTTTGTTGTGATTGGAACAGGTGAAGAGCGTTATGAAAATATGTTCCGGCACTTTGCATGGAAATATGGAGACCGGGTATCGGCCAATATCTGTTATGATTCTGATCTGGCTCAGAAATTGTATGCATCTGCCGATGCGTTTCTGATGCCGTCCCGGTTTGAACCATGTGGTCTGACACAGCTGATGGCATTTCGTTACGGAACCGTGCCAATCGTACGTGAGACAGGTGGATTGAAAGATACGGTGGAGCCATACAATGAGTATGAGAATACCGGAACAGGATTTTCCTTTACCAATTATAATGGTGAGGATATGTTGAATGTGATCAACTATTCCAAGACCGTATTTTTTGAACGGAAACGTCAGTGGAATCAGATCGTAGACCGCGGTATGGCAAAGGATTTCTCATGGAAAGTTTCTGCCGGACGTTATGCAGGCTTATACAGTTATCTGATTGGATAAAAGATGCAATATGCCCGTACAGTTTTTATGAACTGTACGGGCATATTTTTTTTAAATCTGCACATACTTTTGAAAAACATGGAGGAATGGTGTAATGTCAGAACAAAAAGAAGTAAAAAATCAGGAAATAAAAGAGTATGGACAGATGGAACTGGCAGACAACCGGCAGCAGCATAAACTGCATCTGTTATCCATTATTGGTGAAGTGGAGGGACATGAATGCCTGTCAGCAAATACAAAGACAACAAAATATGAGCATGTGCTGCCCAAACTGGCTCAGGTGGAGGATGACCGGGAGATTGACGGATTGTTGGTGCTTCTGAATACGGTTGGTGGAGATGTGGAATCCGGTCTGGCCATTGCGGAGATGATTGCTTCTTTAAGTAAGCCGTTGGTATTGGGCGGAAGCCATTCTATAGGTGTGCCGCTGGCAGTTGCTGCGGACTACTCTTTTATCGTTCCTACAGGAACCATGGTAATCCATCCTGTGCGTATGAGCGGTACCGTGATCGGAGCACCACAGACATATGATTATTTTCAGCAGATGCAGGATCGGATTACCGGATTTATTGCATCCCACAGTCAGACGAACCGGGAACGTATGGAAGAACTGATGCTGAATACGGGGATGCTGACAAAAGATCTTGGAACCATCCTGGTGGGGCATCAGGCGGTGGAGGAAGGTATCATCAATGAAGTTGGGGGTATCAGCGATGCGGTACAGCGTCTGCATTTTATGATCAATGAAAGCAGCATCTGAAAAAAAGAGCAGCGGAAAATCACAGATGACATCCGTGAAAAAATGTGGTATGCTAAGAATAATCATGTACGAAAGAAGAGGGATAAGCGGATGTCAATGGTACAATCTGTGATCATGGGACTGATTCAGGGACTGACGGAATTTCTACCGGTAAGCAGCTCCGGTCATCTGGCACTTTTTAAAATATTATTTAATGTAAATACAGACACGGGACTTTTGTTCGATATCATGCTTCATGTGGGAACATTGTTGGCGGTCTGTATTGTGTATTACAAAGATATCTTTCATCTGGTGAAAGAATTCATCGGCATAGTCATTGATTGTATCTACAATCTGACGGTCCTGATCGGGAAGAGCGGAGATGGTGTCTACCGGCATGTGGTTTACAATGGATATCGGAAATTTGTCATGCTTGTGATCGTATCGACAATTCCAACGGGAATCCTTGGGTTTGTCGCTTCCGACCTTGTGACAGCTGCCTCCGAGATTCTGTTCGTTCCGGGTATCTGCCTGATCATTACAGCAGGATTGCTCTTTATCTGTGACCGGGTGCCGGAAGGACACAAGAGACCGAAACAGGTAGGGTATGCAAATGCGTTTATCATCGGTATCTGTCAGGGTATCGCGACGTTGCCTGGTATTTCCCGTTCAGGAACGACGATCACCGCGTGTGCACTCAGCGGATTTGACCGGAAGTTTGCTGTAAAGTATTCCTTTATTATGTCTATTCCGGCAATTCTCGGAGCTATGGTGCTTCAATTGAAAGATATTGGAAGTGCGGCCATTGGCAGCTCCCAGCTTGGTATTTATGCAGTCGGTATGCTGGTGGCAGCAGTGGTGGGATATATCTGTATCAAGACGATGCTTGTAATCGTGAAAAAAAGAAAATTTACATATTTTTCCATATACTGTCTGGTAGTCGGTATTCTTTCTATTATCGGATATTTTGTGACAGCGTAGAATACAGATTATGGGAAAGTGTGGCGTTAAGTTAGAAAGGTTTTATATGGCAACAAAGAAAAAAACTTCATCTGCCCGGAAGAAAAATTCCGGTAAAAAAACGACAACAGGAAGAAAAAAGCAGAACAGTTCTGTGCAGACATTTACCTGGCGCACAGAATTGTTGCTTTTTGCGTGTCTGGCAGCTGCAATTCTGCTTTTTATCGGAAATATCGGAAAAGGTGGGATTGTAGGCAATGCATTGAGTAACGGCGCCTTTGGATTGTTTGGTATGCTGGCGTACGTGTTTCCGGTACCGGTGTTCCTGGTACCGGCATTCCTGATCTCAAACAGACAGGATTCCAGGCAGGGATCTGCATATTCCGGACGTGTGATCATGAAAGTGACAGCCGGAATTTTGCTGTTCCTTTTTTTATGTGTATTTGCGCATATCGTATGTTTCTGGGATCAGATACCGGGAAAAGTAACGGATCTGTATGTGCAGTGTGCGGCAAAACATAGCGGTGGTGGTTTGATTGGCGGTTTGCTTGGAATTGTGTTTTCCAAAAGCTTTGGAATGATGGGAGCAATTCTGCTGGATCTTCTGATCCTGATTGTCTGTGTGGTATTGCTCACGGAGCAATCCTTTTTCAAAGGGGTATCCAGAGGCGGACACAAAGTATATGAATCTGCCCGGGCAGATGCGGTACGCAGAAAGACCAGAGCACAGGAACGCAGCCGGACCAGAGGGGAACTGAGAACTGCCCAGAGAGAACGCAAGGCGGCAGAACGAGAGAATCGCCGTATGAACCGGAAGGTGACAGGGGTATCTCTGGATACAAAGATTCAGCCGGAGTCAGCCGTGGGGGAAAACGCGGAGTTAAGAGAACTTGCGCTGGATGCTGGACAGCAGCCAGTGAAAAAAAATATAAAGCGGGCAAAAGCACAAGCCCCGGTAATTCAGGATATACCGTTGCAGGAGTCATCAGATATTACGCAGACGCAGTCTGATGATTTCTGGGCACGGCATCCGCAGCCGGAGATACATATGTCCGGAGAGGGAGCATCTTATCAGGCGGAAACGTTGATGCAGCCTGTGCCGTCTGAGACAGGAACAAAAGAAAACCGAAATACCGGATCAGCGGTTATGACAATGGAACCGGAGCGTGGTGCGAAAGATCAGACGGAAGGTGAAGCAAAAAAGAAAGCTCATCGCACCGGTCAGCCGAAGCAGTCCGTTGAGCAGGTAGAACAGGAAATTGCAGATGTCCGGGAGGAGATTGCAGAGCATGCAGATGCGGCGGTGAGAAAATATGTCTTTCCGGAGATACGGCTGCTGCAAAAAGGGGATCCGAATATGACCGGTGATTCCAGACAGCATTTGCAGGAGATGTCAGCAAAATTACAGATGACGTTGACAAATTTCGGTGTCAATGCCAGAGTGACCAATGTCATCTGTGGACCGACGGTCACCCAGTATGAGATTCAGCCGGAGATGGGGGTAAAAGTAAGTAAGATTCTCAGTCTGGCCGATGATATCAAACTAAATCTGGCTGTTCCGGACATTCGTTTTGAAGCGCCGATTCCGGGAAAATCTGCCATAGGTATAGAAGTACCGAACAAAGAGAATGTCACCATAGCATTCCGGGATCTGGTTGAATCCAGAGAATTTCAGGATCACGCATCAAAAATTTCCTTCTGTACCGGCAAGGATATTGCCGGTCATGTGATCGTAGCAGATATTGCCAAGATGCCGCATCTGCTGATTGCCGGCGCGACCGGATCCGGTAAGTCCGTGTGTATCAATACGATTATCATGAGTATCTTGTACAAGGCAAAACCGGATGAAGTCAAGCTGATCATGATCGATCCGAAAGTAGTGGAATTAAGTGTGTACAACGGGATTCCACATCTTTTGATTCCGGTTGTAACGGATCCCAAAAAGGCTGCCGGTGCATTGCACTGGGCGGTTTCAGAGATGATGGAGCGCTATCAGACCTTCCAGAAATACGGTGTCCGTGACATGAAAGGCTATAATAAGAAAGTAGAATCCATCCGGGAGATTCCTGGAGAAGACAAACCGAAAAAGATGCCGCAGATCGTTATTATCGTAGATGAGCTGGCAGATCTGATGATGGTGGCTTCCAATGATGTAGAGGATGCTATCTGCCGTCTGGCACAGCTGGCGCGTGCAGCCGGTATGCATCTGGTCATTGCTACACAGCGTCCTTCCGTGAATGTTATTACCGGTCTGATCAAAGCAAACATGCCGTCCCGTATTGCATTTGCCGTTACTTCCGGTGTGGATTCCAGGACAATCCTTGATATGAACGGAGCAGAAAAATTGCTTGGAAAAGGAGATATGTTGTTCTATCCGCAGAATTATCAGAAACCGCTTCGTGTGCAGGGTGCTTTTGTGACTGACAAAGAGGTATCTGATGTGGTAGAATATATTATTGAAAAAAATGGTCAGGTAGCTTATAATGCAGAGGTTGAAGAGAAAGTCAATACCTCGGAAAACAGTATTGGAAACGGCAGCGGATTTACCAATTCTGCCGATGACAGGGATGCATATTTTGCCGATGCCGGAAAGTTTATCATAGAAAAAGAAAAAGGCTCCATCGGTATGCTGCAGCGGATGTTTAAAATCGGATTTAACCGTGCGGCACGGATTATGGATCAGTTGGAGGAAGCCGGGGTAGTCGGTCCGGAGGAAGGTACAAAGCCACGGCGTGTACTGATGAATCTGGAAGAATTTCAGCAGGTGCTGAACGGAAATGAGGCATAGAACCATGATATATCGCTGAGAGATGGACTTTTCATTATAAGCGGTGAATCATCATCACAAGAATGCCGAGCGTATTCTTGAATATTTGAGCATCATAGTTGTTTGAAGCTTTTTTAAGTTCAATAATACAATAATAGGAGGGTATACCAATGAAAACAGACATTGAAATCGCACAGGAAGCTGTAATGGAACCAATTGGGAAGGTGGCTGAGAAGATCGGAATCGGAGAGGACGATCTGGAACTGTACGGAAAGTACAAAGCAAAATTAAGTAATGAGCTTATCAAAAGAGTAGAGGAGCGTCCGGACGGCAAACTTGTACTGATGACAGCAATCAATCCGACACCGGCAGGAGAGGGTAAGACTACTACAAGTATCGGACTGGCACAGGCATTCTGCAAGATGGGAAAGAAAGCTATTCTTGCACTGCGTGAGCCATCACTCGGACCGTGCTTTGGTATCAAAGGTGGTGCGGCTGGCGGCGGATATTCCCAGGTGGTACCGATGGAAGATCTGAACCTGCATTTCACCGGAGATTTTCATGCTATCACATCTGCTAACAATCTGCTGGCAGCAATGCTGGACAATCATATTCAGCAGGGAAATGAGCTTGGTATCGATCCTCGTCAGGTGGTATGGAAACGTTGTTTGGATATGAATGACCGTGTGCTTCGTAATATCGTAGTCGGTCTTGGAAACAAAATGGACGGAATGGTAAGGGAAGATCATTTCGTGATCACCGTAGCATCTGAGATCATGGCAGTTTTATGTCTGGCGGATGATATGGAGGATCTGAAGCGCAGACTGGGCCGCATGATCGTGGCATATTCTTTTGAAGGAAAACCGGTAACTGCAGATGATCTGCATGCAACAGGTGCCATGGCAGCCCTGCTGAAAGATGCTCTGAAACCGAATCTGGTTCAGACACTGGAACATACACCGGCTATCGTACATGGTGGACCGTTTGCAAATATTGCGCATGGATGTAACAGTGTACGTGCTACAAAGACAGCGATGAAACTGGCAGATATCACTATTACAGAAGCGGGATTTGGTGCGGATCTGGGTGCTGAGAAGTTCTTTGATATTAAATGCCGTATGGCTGGTCTCAAACCGGATGCTGTTGTTTTGGTGGCAACTGTCCGTGCATTAAAGTACAACGGTGGTGTGGCAAAAGCAGATCTTGCACAGGAGAATCTGGATGCAGTCAAAGCTGGTATTGTAAATCTGGAAAAACATATTGAGAATCTGCAGAAGTTTGGTGTGCCGGTAGTGGTAACTTTAAATGCATTTGCTACGGATACACAGGCAGAGCTTGACTATGTCGAGCAGTTCTGTAAAGAACGCGGATGTGAGTTTGCAATCTCTGAAGTCTGGGAGAAAGGCGGTGAGGGAGGAATCGCTCTGGCAGAAAAAGTACTGGATGCTTTGGAAAACAGAGAAAGTAATTTCAAAGTATTGTACGATGACGAGTTATCTCTGAAAGAGAAGATTGAAACCATCGCAAAAGAAATTTACGGTGCAGACGGAGTGACTTACTCTAATGCAGCAAATAAAGAATTAAAACGCATCGAAGATCTGGGCATGGGAGATTTCCCGGTATGTATGGCAAAGACACAATATTCTCTGTCTGATGATCAGCATAAGCTGGGACGTCCGAGCGGATTTAGCATTAATGTGCGTGAAGTATATGTAAACGCAGGTGCGGGATTCGTAGTCGTAGTTACCGGTGCGATCATGACCATGCCGGGACTGCCAAAACAGCCAGCAGCAAACAATATTGATGTGAATGAAGAAGGTGCCATCACAGGATTATTCTAAAAAGGGCATAATTAACAAAGCAGATGTAATAAAAGTGATTTGGAGGCAACAAAAAGGAATGGCAAATTTGATCGATGGAAAGAAGATTTCCCAGGAAATAAAGGATGAGTTGAAGGCAGAGGTGGCAGAACTTGCACGACAGGGAAAAACAGCTTCTCTGGCAGTAATCCAGGTTGGGGCAGATCCTGCATCCAGCGTATATGTGAGAAATAAGAAAAATGCATGTGCGTATATCGGAATTGGTTCTGAGTCCTATGAATTACCGGAAGAAACGTCAGAAGAAGAACTGCTGGCACTGATCGCAGAGCTGAACCACAAAGAGGAAGTACGTGGAATCCTCGTGCAGCTTCCACTGCCGGCACATATCAATGAGGAGAAAGTAATTCTGGCCATTGATCCGGCCAAGGATGTCGATGGTTTTCATCCGCAGAGTGCAGGGGCACTGATGATCGGAAGCAAAGGATTTTTGCCGTGTACACCGGCAGGTGTGATTCAGCTGTTGAAAAGATCCGATATTGAGATAGAAGGAAAAAACTGCGTGGTTCTCGGAAGAAGCAATATCGTGGGAAAACCGATGGCTATGCTGATGCTGCGGGAAAATGCAACGGTGACAGTGGCTCATTCCAGAACAAAAGATCTGAAGGAACTGTGCAGACAGGCAGATATCCTGATTGTTGCGATTGGAAAACCAAAATTTATTACAGAAGAGTATATCAAAGAAGGTGCGGCAGTCATTGATGTGGGCATTCATCGTCTGGAAGGGAAGAAGCTTTGTGGCGATGTGGATTTTGAGGCTGTTGAGTCTCATGTCAGCGCAATCACTCCGGTACCTGGTGGTGTAGGACCAATGACCATTGCAATGCTGATGAATAACTGTGTGGAGACAATGCGTTAAGAGGATAAACTATGAAATGTGCAAAGTGTGGTGCTGAGATTCGTCCAGGCTGTGTATACTGTTCCAATTGCGGGCAGGAGGCACAGATCGTGACCGAAATCAATATTTTGGAAGATGATCTGCTTCGTTCCATGCTGGATGAAGAAAGTGAGAAAACAAAAGAAACGGTTTCAGCAGAAGACAAATGCAGAAAATCTTCGGAATCATCGGATACAAAGCAGGCGGAGCGCGGGCGGAAGCAGAAAAAAAGCAGAGAGCAGAAGAAAAAGCAGCTGCGTATGCTGATCATTCTGTTGATAGTGCTTGCAGCTGCCTGTCTGACAGCGGGCGGGATACTGCGGTATCAGCGGGCAAATTCTGCTGCGTATCAGTTGAAACGCGCGCAGGAAGCTTTTGATCAAAAAAATTATACCAGTGCGCTCGATTATGTAAATCGTGCATTGCAGCTGGAGGACGGCAGTGAAGATGCTTTACTTCTGCAGGGTCAGATTTATCAGATGATGAAGGAAGATGATCAGGCGGAGACAATATTGCTGAAAGTGATCGATCAGAATCCGGACTGCACAGAGGCATATGAGAGTCTGTTGGAATTATATGATGAAAATGGCTCTTATGAACAGATCCTTGCACTGAAGGAAAAGACGACAAATCCAGATATTTTGTCTCTGTTTGACACTTATCTGGTAGAGACACCGGTTATTGATGTAAAGAGCGGAACGTATAAAGAATTTCAGGAAGTAAAGCTGTCGGTGAAAGGAAAAAGTCTGGAAATCTATTATACATTGGACGGTTCGATTCCGACGAAGAAGGATACACTGTACGAAGATGTGGTGTCCATTGAAAAACAGGGAAAGACAACGCTGACAGCCGTTGCAATGGACAAAAACGGACGTTACAGTGAACCGGTTTCCGCACAGTATGATATTGAACTGGACGCTCCGGATGTCCCTGTGGTGTCACCGGATGGAGGAAGGTTCACAGAAGCATCCAGTGTAACTGTGACTGTACCGAAGGGAGTTACTGTATATTATACCTGGAATGATACAGCACCAAGTAAAAAATCCAGTAAATATACAGGTCCGATTGAAATTCCGGAGGGAAATAATATTTTGTCACTGATTGCAGTGGATGAGAATGGTCTGTCCAGTGAAGTGTTAAAATGCAATTATATTTATTATCCATCGAATGGAATCTGATTGCTACAATGAAATAACTGTATGAAAAATAAAAAAAGCAACTGACAAATCAAAAGAGTGTCAGTTGCTTTTTTTCAGTAACTTATTCAGAAATGCAGAAATCTGTTATGAGAAGCGAACAGATTCTGTTATGCCGGTAGTGTAAATTATTCTGTGTAAACCTCTCAGATTGATGATAAAATCATAGGT
>OCHG01001626.1_pt1 | contig 13885 bp, 11 predicted proteins | sample 1538801 | NCBI WGS metagenome assembly OCHG01 (sample SAMN04571727, study PRJEB22368) | human gut metagenome | biome: human gut; material: stool | host: Homo sapiens | place: Luxembourg | collected 2012-09-20 | reverse complement strand
GAAGGATGGACGAATCCTAATCCGATGGTCGGAGCGGTCATCGTAAAGGATGGACGTATTATCGGTGAAGGTTATCATGCTAGATGCGGAGAGTTGCATGCGGAACGAAATGCAATTGCTTCTCTCACTGAATCAGCCGAAGGGGCAACGCTGTACGTTACATTGGAACCATGTTGTCATTATGGAAAGACGCCGCCGTGTACGGAAGCAATTTTAGAGCAGAAGATAAAAAAAGTAGTGATTGGATCCAGAGACCCAAATCCGAAAGTGGCAGGAAAGGGAGCGAAGATATTAAGAGATGCCGGTGTAGCGGTTGTGGAAGATTTTATGAAGGACAAATGCGATGAATTAAATCCAATATTTTTTCATTATATAACGACCAAAACACCATACGTAGTTATGAAGTATGCAATGACGCTGGATGGGAAAATTGCAACAAAGACAGGAGCTTCAAAATGGATCACCCAAGAAGCCGCACGCAGAGAAGTACAGTATATGCGTCATCGGTATATGGGAATCATGGTCGGGATAGGAACGGTACTTGCTGATGATCCAATGCTGAATGTCCGGGTAGAAGGGCTTAAAAGTCCGGTCAGGATTATCTGTGACAGTAAGTTAAGAATTCCACTGGACAGCCAGATTGTAAAAAGTGCGAGGGAGTACCGGACGATTGTAGCCTATGCAGATCTGGAGAATGTAGAGAAGAAAAAAGAAATTTTGCAGACAATGGGAGTGGAAACCATATTTTGTCCGGATATGAAAAAACATGTTAATCTGAAGCATTTGATGGAGTATCTGGGAAAAGAAAATATCGACAGCATTTTACTGGAAGGTGGAGGAACTTTAAATGACAGTGCATTACGAGCCGGAGTTGTCCAGGAGGTGCAGGCATTTATTGCACCAAAAATCTTTGGCGGAGCAGGAAGCCGGACTCCGGTGGATGGAATTGGGATAGAGCTTCCGTCTCAGGCAGCGGTACTAAAGTTCAAAGATATCTGCCAGATTGGAGAAGACCTAAAAATTACCTGTCAGGTCTTAAGAAAAGAACAGGAGGAATTATGTTTACAGGAATTGTAGAAGAAGTGGGAAAAGTCCGTTATATTCAGTTGAATGGGAATTCAGGGGTATTGGCGGTGAAGGCAGCAAAAGTACTGGAAGGTACGAAAATCGGAGACAGTATTGCGGTAAATGGAGTATGTCTGACAGTCACTTCCCTGCAGCCTGACGGATTTACGGCAGATGTCATGGCAGAGACGATCAGAAGGAGCAGTCTTGGAAATTGTAAGATTGGAAGTTATGTAAATCTTGAACGGGCAATGGCAGCGGATGGAAGATTCGGAGGCCATATTGTGAGCGGCCATATTGACGGAACAGGAGTTATCAGGTCAATGATCCAAGAGGAAAATGCAGTCTGGGTATCCATTAAAACTTCACAGCGGATATTAGATCTGATCGTGGAAAAGGGGTCTGTCTGCATCGATGGAATCAGCCTGACGGTTGCGAAGGTAGACGATGAAGGGTTTCAGGTATCAGTCATTCCACATACAGGGGAAGAGACGATACTTCTGAAAAAAGCATCCGGAGATCTTGTGAATCTGGAAAATGACATAATCGGAAAATATGTAGAAAAATTAATGGGGATTGGAAAAAAAGAAGAGTCCAAATTGGAACATGAGAAAAAGACAGGAATTACAATGGAGTTTCTGGAAGAATTTGGATTTTAAATATACAGCAACAGAAAAAGAATAACGGAGGAAGAACAGATGGAACAAAAGTATCAATATAATACAGTAGAAGAGGCAATCCGGGATTTACAAGATGGAAAGATCATTCTTGTTACAGATGACCCGGACAGAGAAAATGAAGGAGACATGATCTGTGCTGCTCAGTTTGCAACCCAGGAAAATATTAATTTTATGGCAACGCATGCAAAGGGGCTGATCTGTACGCCGATGAGCGCAGAACTGGCAGCAAAGCTTAATTTTCCACAGATGGTTTCAGAAAATACCGATAATCATGAAACAGCATTTACGGTATCGATTGATCACGTAGATACAACAACCGGTATATCGGCAGCAGAACGTGCATATACGATGATGAAATGTGTGGATGATACATCAAGACCAGAAGATTTCAGAAGACCGGGCCATGTATTCCCGTTGGTGGCAAAAAAAGGCGGTGTACTTGTGCGTAACGGTCACACAGAGGCAACGACAGATCTTGTAAGACTGGCGGGACTGAAAGAATGTGGTGTATGTTGTGAAATCATGAAAGAAGACGGAACGATGATGCGTACATCAGAACTCTGGGAGCTGGCTCGTAAGTATCATCTTACATTTATCACAATCAAAGATTTGCAGGATTATTTAAGAATTCATGAAAAGCATGTAAAAGAAGAGGCGGTGGCAGATCTTCCAACACAGTATGGAGAATTTAAGATTCATGGATATGTTAATGACATTACAGGAGAGCATCATCTTGCTTTGGTAAAAGGAGAAATCGGGGAGGGAGAGAATGTACTTTGCAGAGTCCATTCAGAATGCCTGACCGGAGATGCTTTTGGTTCTCTTCGCTGTGACTGCGGATTGCAGCTTCAGACGGCAATGCGCCAGGTGGAGGAAGAGGGAAGAGGAATCATTCTCTACATGAGACAGGAGGGAAGAGGAATCGGACTGATCAATAAGATCAAAGCATATGAACTTCAGGAACGTGGATATGATACAGTCGAGGCGAATGTTAAACTGGGATTTGCCCCAGATCTCAGAGAGTACTGGGTCGGAGCTCAGATTTTATCAGACCTGGGTGTGAAATCCTTAAGACTTCTTACCAATAACCCGGATAAAGTCTATGGGCTTCAGGATTTCGGACTGGAAATTAAGGAAAGAGTACCATTAGAGATCCAGCCACAAAAATATGATCTGAATTATATGAAAACAAAACAGGAAAAAATGGGACACATTTTCAAAGAAATACAATTATAAAAAAGATTGCAGGAGGAAGAAGAACATGAAACAGATTCAGGTAATTGAAGGAAAAGTAGTAGCACCAGAGGGAATGAAAGTCGGAATCGTAGCAGCCAGATTTAATGAAATTATTGTCAATAAGTTATTAGGCGGAGCTGTTGACGGACTTGTGAGACATGGTGTAGAAGAAGAAAATATTACAGCAGCATGGGTGCCGGGAGCATTTGAAATACCAATCACAGCGCAGAAAATGGCGCAGTCAGGAAAGTACGATGCAGTCATCTGCGTAGGTGCAGTTATTCGTGGAGATACATCTCATTATGATCTGGTGTGTAACGAATCAGCAAAAGGAATTGCACAGATCGAGCTTGCAACAGGTATTCCTGTTTTATTTGGAATCATTACAACAGAAAATATTGAACAGGCAATTGCACGTGCCGGAAGTAAAGCTGGCAATAAAGGTTATGACTGCGCGTTATCAGCAATTGAGATGGTGAATCTGATAAAACAGTTATAAAATTTGACTTTTATTCTTATACAAAGTAAAATAAACTATGTATGTCTTTTTAAAGATGTACATAGTTTATTTGTTTATTGGAGAATGAAAATGTTTGAAAAGAATAAAGAAAAAATGAAGGAAAAAATGGAGCCGGATAAAGTGCTTCGTTTTGCGATTGTTGCAGTAATCCTCTTGTTTTTGATCGGTGCGCTGATTATTGGAACGCGAATGATGAATCCGCGAGTGGATGCGACAGAAGGAGTAAAGAAACTGACAGAACTGGAAGATGCCAATGTTCAGAAGATTGATGCCAAGATTCAGGAATTAGAGCAGACAGAAGCAGATGAGGCGGCAGCGTGGAAAGCAAAGTCTGCAAAAGAAAAAATGGATGGCTGTATTGTGCTTGGTGACAGTACTGCACTTGGCTTCAGACAGAATGACATCTTGAGTAAGTCGCAGGTGAAGTCAAAGGATGGAGCAACGGTCAGCGATGCGGAAGGTTCCGGATTAAATGAGCTTTTGACAGCCGTAACAGAAGCAGAGACTGCACCACAGAAGCTTATCCTCTGTATCGGAAGAGGAGATGTAGCAGTCAGTGGAGAGACAGCGGATGCATTTGCAGCGAATTACAAAAGCTTTGTTGAGCAGGTGAAAGCAGCATTGCCGGATACGAAAGTTTATGTATGCAGTATCCCGGCATACCTGTCACTGACAAGTACAGGTGATGCGACAGGTTCAGCCGATTCAGATACCGATTCAGATACTGATTCAGATTCAGATGCTAAAGATACAACTGACAACTCGGATTTTAAGAGCAGTACAGATTCTAAGAGCAGCACAGATTCTAAGAGCAATAGTGATAGTGATACATCATCAGATGATAGTAGTTTGTCCAAGATGAGTACCGCGCTGGATGTAACTTCATACAATGAAGCTTTGAAGGCTCTTTGTAAGGAAGAAAAAGTGAAATATGTAGACACAACAGATCTTACGGACGCTTCTTATTATGGGGAGGACGGAAGTACAATGACAAAAGCCTATTATGAGGCTTGTATTAATAAAATTCTGGAGGCAGCGTTTAGAAATTATGTTATTCAATAGTATCGCATTTATATGTGTATTTTTACCAGTTATTTTCATATTGTATTATCTGCTTCCGGGAAAGATAAAAGACATTGCCCTGGTTGCAGGGGGAGCAGTTTTTTTTGCATGGGGAGCCCCGGTCAATCTGGTCGTTCTGGCATTTTTTATATTGTTTAATTATGCTGTAGGAATTCAGATGGAAGGCTACATGCGAAGAAGAAGGAGTACGGAGCAGTTATTTGCTGGAAGCATACTGATCAATATTATAGTATATGTGTTCTTTGCATTTATCGGACAACGCGTGGGCTTTATTTCGGAAGTGCCGGTCGGAATAGGAATCTGCATCTTACAGGTGCTTTCTTATCTGATTGAGATTCACCGGGGAAATGTAAAGGCTCAGAAAAGTATTCTGGATTTTGCAGTTTACATAGCAATGTTTCCGTTGTTCCTGGCAGGACCGGTCGTAAAATATCCGCAGATCCGAAAGGAATTAAAGACTCGCAAATTGTCCTGGGCAAAGGCTGGCGAAGGAATTGCTTTATTTGTATGTGGTTTTGCAAAGAAAGTTATCATTGCAGATTACCTGGCAGATTCATTCACCAAGATCATGTCTTTGAAGGCAGGCGAGTTGTCTGTGTTTGGTGCATGGCTGGGATGTGCAACCTTCATGTTCCAGATTTACTTTGCGTTCAGTGGATATTGTGATATGGCAGTGGGACTTTGCAGAATGCTTGGATTTGATGTGAAGAAAAATTTCCGCTATCCATATGTAGCACGTAACATAACAACATTTGTACGCCGTTTTAACAGCTCTGTTTTTGCATGGTTCTGGGATTACATCTGTGAACCACTCTGGGGCGGCTGGCTTGGAACACTTGTATCCGGAATTCTGATGGGACTTTGGTATGCAGGTATGTGGAAGAATGCACCGTGGCAGGTAACGGTCACAGGTGGATTGCTCTGGGGTATCTACCTTGCATTCTGGCAGATCGTGGAGCGTTATGCACTGCCATTTTTAAAGAGATTACCACCTGTGCTTGGGCAGATTTATACATGGTTTTTTACAGCACTTGGCTGGGTATTTTTCTTCGGTAAAACACCGGCAGCGTCATTTGGTTATCTGAAAGTGATGTTTGGATTTGGCGGAGGTGATGTGGTTGGTATCATGGGAAGATATCTTTTCCTTGGAAATGTGTTCGTTCTTGTAGTGGCATTTCTTGCAAGTACACCACTTCCGAATCTTATCTGGAAGAAGATTCTGGTATTTGGAAAGAAAGATAAAAAAGAAAAAAATAAAAAACGTCTGGAGCGAGGCAGAAGTGCAGTATTTGTATTCGCAGTCGTGATCATGATCCTGTGTCTTGTGAATGTGACAGGAGCAGGAAGGACATTTTTCAAAGAGACGGTGAAAGATACCCAGGCGAAACTAGATACAGTTCTTGGAAGACGGGACGTGAACGGTGTGTACCGAGGAAAGAACCAGTATCTTCTGGCGGATATTAATAAGCTGGACGAAAAGAAGGTTCAGGCAAATGTGGACGCGATTACAGCGCTTGCCGAGGATTATTCCGATGTTCCGATGTATATGGCACTGATTCCGGATGCTGCAAATGTATGGGCAGATAAGCTTCCTTCTTATGCTCCGGTGGAAGATCAGACAGTGCAGATTGCACAGATTCAGAGTATGCTTGGAGACAGTGTGAACTGGATTGATGCACAAGGTGTTCTAAATGCGAATAAAGATAAGGAAATTTATTACCACACAGATTCCCGCTGGACAACGCTTGGAGCTAGTCTTGTATGGCAGCAGATTGCTTCAGATCTGGGGCTTGACACTTCGAAAGCACCGGCTTTAAAACCTTATGTAGTGACCGGTGATTTCAGTGGAAATCTTTCCCGAACAAGTGGATTTGAAAGCGGATACCGTGAACCGATATACGCATATTTAACGGAAAATGCTTCCGATAACACGCAGATGGTGGCAAGCTATGAGTCTGAGGGCATAAAGACAGCAGAGCTTTATGACCGTACAAAACTGGACGAACCTGATGCGTATGAAGTATTTCTCGGTGGAGATTATGATAAAATAGATATCCGCACGACAGCAGACAGCACGGACCGGCTGCTTCTGGTGAAGGATTCCTTTGCAGACTGTATGATTCCATTTTTAATTCCATATTACAGGGAGATCATCGTGGTAGATGCAGATTATTATCAGAAGCATGTGTCGGATCTGTTAGATAAGAATAAAATTACAAGTGTGCTGTTTTTGTACGATTGCAATAATTTTGTACAGGATGACAAGCTGAGCAGTATTTTGACAACGGATAAGGCAGAATAGGAACTGTAAAGTAATTGGAGTGTTAGTAAATGATAAGATTAAATAAATACCTCAGTGAGGCAGGTATCTGCTCCAGAAGAGAGGCAGACCGTCTCATAGAGGCGGGACGTGTGACGGTGGATGGCGTACGGGCTGTACCGGGCATGAAAGTGTCAGAGGAGCAGAAAATCTGTGTCGGGAAAAAAGTGATCCAGGGTGCAGAACAGAAGGTTGTTCTGGCAGTCAACAAACCGGCAGGTATCGTGTGTACCGGGGATATGAAAGTGAAAAATAATATCATACGTTTCCTGCATTATCCGGTGCGGGTGACCTATGCAGGAAGACTGGATAAAGATTCGGAAGGCCTTCTTATTATGACAAATGACGGAGAACTGATCAACAGTATGATGCGGGCGAGATATCATCATGAAAAGGAATATCATGTTCGCGTGGATAAAGAAATCACTTCAGAATTTGTGCGGCAGATGTCAGAGGGTGTGCATATACAGGACGTGGAAAAGAATCTGGATGCGGTAACAAGACCGTGTGAGGTAAAGCAGATTGGAAAGTACACATTTTCCATTATTCTGACACAGGGGCTGAACCGTCAAATCCGGAGAATGTGCGAAGCACTTGGATATAAAGTGACAAAGCTTGTGAGAATAAGAATTATGAATGTAGAATTGGGAAGCTTAAAGAGTGGAGCAGTGCGAAAAATAGAAGGACAGGAGTTAAAGAAGCTATATGAACAGGCAGGAACGCATGAAGGAACTGGTGGAGCTTTTAAATAAAGCATCAAAAGCATATTATCAAGACGCAGAAGAAATCATGAGCAACTATGAGTACGACAAGCTTTATGATGAACTTCAGGAATTGGAGCGTGAGCTTGGGATCACACTTTCCAACAGTCCGACGGTGCGAGTCGGATATGAAGTGGTCAGTGAACTCCCAAAAGAACGGCATGAAAGCCCAATGCTTTCTTTGGACAAGACGAAAGATGTAGAGGAATTAAAGAATTTTGTGGGAGATCAGAAGGCACTAATGTCCTGGAAAATGGACGGACTTACCATTGTTCTGACTTACCGGGACGGACATCTTTTTAAGGCAGTCACCCGTGGAAATGGAGAAGTAGGCGAGGTCATCACAAACAATGCAAAAGTCTTTAAAAATGTACCGCTTCAGATCAGCTATCAAGGTGAGCTGATACTGCGCGGCGAAGCAGTGATCGGCTATAAAGATTTTGAGAAGATTAATGAACAGATCCAGGAAGCAGAAGCAAAATATAAAAATCCGCGTAATCTCTGCAGTGGTTCTGTACGTCAGCTGAACAGTGAGATTACAGCAAAAAGAAATGTAAAATTCTATGCATTTACACTGGTCAGTGCAAAAGATGTGGATTTCCATAATTCCAGAGCCTGTCAGATGGAATGGCTGAAAGAGCAGGGGTTTGAAGTAGTAGAATACCACGAAGTAATAAGAGACACAGTAGAGGCGGAAGTTATTAAATTTTCAGAAAAAATTGCCGAGAACGATTTCCCGTCCGACGGACTTGTGTTAGTATATGATGATATAGCGTATGGAAGATCACTGGGGCGGACGTCTAAGTTTCCACGAGATTCATTTGCATTTAAATGGGCTGATGAGATTCGCCAGACAAAGCTTCTGGAGATTGAGTGGAGTCCATCTAGAACAGGACTCATCAATCCGGTCGCTATCTTTGAACCGGTGGAGCTGGAGGGAACGACAGTGAGCCGTGCTAGTGTCCATAACATCAGTATTATGGAAGAACTGGAACTTGGTGTGGGGGATGAGATTGAAGTTTATAAGGCCAATATGATCATTCCGCAGATTGCACAGAATCTGACAAGAAGTGGTGTGAAAGATATTCCAGAAGTCTGTCCGGTCTGTGGCGGCAAGACAGAGATTCGCCAGGTCAGCAATGCAAAAGCACTGTATTGTACCAATCCGGAATGTCAGGCAAAGCATGTCAAAGCATTTGCACTCTTTGCAAGCCGTGATGCTTTGAATATTGAGGGATTGTCAGAGGCAACGCTGGAGAAGTTCATTGACCGTGGATTTATAAAGGAATTCACAGACATTTTCCATTTGGATAAATGGCAGGAAGAGATTCAGACGATGGAAGGTTTTGGAGAAAAATCCTACAAGAACCTGATTGCAAATGTGGAGAAAGCAAAAGTGACGACACTTCCGAAAGTTATCTATGCACTTGGAATTCCGGGAATTGGTCTTGCAAATGCGAAGGTCATCTGCAGAGAATTTTCCGGTGATGTGGATCGTATGATTCATGCTACTGCAGAAGAACTTGCAGAGATTCAGGGAGTAGGCGAAGTACTTGCCGGCGCATTTGTAACTTATTTTCAGGATGAGAAGCATGTAGAAAGCTTAAAGCGACTGCTTAAAGAGCTTGAGATTCCAAAGGAAGAAGAATCAGAGAGTCAACAGATTTTTGCCGGAGTGAACTTTGTTATCACCGGAAGTGTGGAACACTTTGCAAACAGGGGAGAGGTCAAGGAACTGATTGAGAGCCTGGGAGGAAAAGTTACGGGATCTGTCACTTCCAAAACAAATTACCTGATCAATAATGATGTGACATCGACTTCATCAAAGAATAAAAAAGCAAACGAACTGGGAGTTCCGATTATTTCGGAGGAGCAGTTCATTAAGATGGTAGAGGAACAAAAGTAGGAAAGAAGGGAAAGAACCATGTCTGAACAGGATTATGTAGATACAATTGATAACAACGATAATAATAGCAATGACAATCATAACGATGATGAATATGAGAAAGTCTGCTTTGTCTGCCACAGACCAGAGAGTGTGGCTGGAAAGATGATCAATCTTCCGAACAATATGTGTGTGTGCAATGACTGTATGCAAAAGAGTTTTGATGCTATGAATAATATGAACTTCGGTGGTGCGATTGATTATAGCCAGCTTATGAATATGCCGGGAGTTCAGTTCTTAAATATTGATGATATGAGCCAGCAGATTCCAAAGCAGCAGCGTGTGAAGAAGAAAAAAGAAGGCGAGAAGACAACGCCGCTCGTTGACATTCATAACCTTCCGGCACCGCATAAGATCAAGGCGAGCCTGGACGAGTATGTAGTCGGACAGGAATATGCCAAGAAAGTGATGTCTGTTGCTGTATACAACCATTACAAGCGTGTGGCAACGGATTCCATGGACGACATTGAGATTGAGAAATCTAACATGCTGATGATCGGACCTACAGGTTCCGGTAAGACCTATCTTGTCAAGACGCTGGCAAGAATTCTGGATGTGCCGCTTGCGATTACAGATGCTACATCTCTGACGGAAGCAGGTTATATTGGAGATGATATCGAAAGCGTTGTATCCAAGCTTCTGGCAGCAGCGGATAACGATGTGGAAAAAGCAGAACAGGGAATCATTTTTATTGATGAGATTGATAAGATTGCAAAAAAGAAAAATGCGAGTCAGCGTGATGTTAGTGGAGAGTCCGTACAGCAGGGAATGCTGAAGCTTTTAGAAGGAAGCGAAGTGGAAGTTCCGGTTGGAGCTAATAGTAAAAATGCGATGGCTCCGCTCACAACAGTTAATACAAAGAACATTTTATTTATCTGTGGAGGAGCATTTCCGGATCTGGACGGCATCATCAAAGAGAGACTTACAAAGCAGTCTGCAATTGGATTTGGCGCAGATCTGAAAGATAAATATGATCATGATAAGAAGATTCTTGAGAAGGTAACAACAGAAGATCTTAGAAACTTTGGTATGATCCCGGAGTTCCTGGGACGACTTCCGGTAGTCTTTACATTACAGGGACTCACAGAAGATATGTATGTGAAGATCTTGGAGGAGCCAAAGAATGCAATTCTGAAGCAGTATCAGAAACTTCTTGCACTGGATGAAGTGAAGCTCGATTTCACAGAAGGTGCATTACGTGCAATTGCGAAAAAGGCGATGGAGAAGGATACAGGAGCAAGAGCCCTTCGTGCGATTATCGAAGAATTTATGCTGGATATCATGTATGAAATCCCGAAAGATGACAGCATCGGTCAAGTGACGATTACACAGGAGTACATAGAAAATACTGGTGGTCCGATTATCACGCTGAGAGGGCAGGAAGTACCGAGATTAGAAAGTCAGGCATAGATAGTAAGGCAGTTATAAAAATATAGAAGATAATGCCAAATAATAAAATTAGAAAACATCTCATATACATATGAAAAGTATACGAGGTGTTTTCTTTTTTATGAATGATAGTTGTGGAGAAATAAATACGTTGCTAAAGACACAAAAAAATACAAAAAGCAATGTTTTGAAGGAGAGAGTGATAGCAACACAGCAGAAGGAGGAAGAGACAGAAGATACTTCATGCCGTGAAAAAATCCTCTCTCAGGATTTTCGGGATTTTATTATCCCGAATTACCGGTTAGATCAGGAACTGGTCTATCCCAAGAGCCAGATTTGTGTGCAGAGCCTTGGCTTTGGCTATCGTGTAGCATATGTGGATCAAAGTCTAGGGGAAGAACTAAGCATTGCGGCTTATGGTTATAACAGCATTCCAAATTGCTATGCACTGTTGGATATGGAAGCTATGAATGAGACAGGAATCAGTGTGCTTCAGAATTACCCGGGTCTTAATCTTCGAGGAAAAGGAATTATGATTGGATTTTTGGATACAGGAATAGACTATGAAAATGAAATCTTTCGAAACATAGATGGAAGCAGTCGAATCACGGCGATATGGGATCAGACTGACCAGAACGGTCAGCCACCGGATACATTTACATATGGAAGTGAGTATACGAATAATCAGATTAATCAGGCACTGAAAAGTGACAATCCAAAGGAAATTGTGCCAGTAAGCGATGAAAATGGACATGGTACATTTTTAGCAAGTGTGGCAGCAGGTGGAGAAAATATCCAGGAAGGTTTTACCGGGGCGGCATCAGAGGCTGAAATTGCAGTAGTGAAGTTAAAAGAAGCGAAAGATTATCTGCGAAAATTTTATGGAATACGACAGAAGGCAGTGTGTTATCAGGAGACAGATATTGTGCAGGGACTTCGGTATCTGCATCTTCTGGCACTGAAAAAACAGAAGCCCCTTGTTATGTGTGTGGCACTTGGAACGAATCTTGGCGGACATAATGGAATGTCCAGTTTGTCGCGGATTCTCGGAAGCTATTCCAGACTGGTAGATCGGTGCGTGGTTATCGGAGGAGGAAATGAGGCAAATGAACGACATCATTTTCAGGGAAAACTGAATCAGGTAGGAGAGGTTCAGGAAGTGGAAATGCGTGTCGAAAGTGGAAATACGGGATTTGTAGCAGAATTATGGGGGACCATTCCCAATATTGTGACAGCGTATCTTATATCTCCGTCTGGGGAGAGAAGTCCGGTGATTTCTATTCGGCAGGGAAGTCGCTATCAGCTTACATTTCCCTTTGAGCAGACGGTTGTGGATGTGGAATACCAGTTGTTTTTGCGGGATGGAAGATCCCAGCTTTTGTTTTTGAAATTCGATCATCCGGCACAGGGTATCTGGAAGATAGGAGTACAGTCGCTGGGGCGTGCAGATGGAGAGTTTCACATCTGGCTTCCTGTGCGGGAGTTTCTCGATGGAAATGTATATTTTTTGGAGGCAAGTCCGGACGTGACATTGACAGAGCCTGCGAATACCGATGATCCGATCACGGTTGCTTATTACAGGGGAGCAGATAAGAGTGTTGATATTAATTCTGGCAGAGGTTATACTAGAGACAAGAGAATAAAACCTGATTTTGCAGTTCCAGGAGTCCAGGTTTTGGGAGCAGGGGTAAATGGAACATTTGTAAGGCGAAGCGGTTCCAGTGTGGCAACGGGAATCACAGCCGGAGCCTGTGCAATGATCATGGAATGGATTTTGAACCAGCCGATTCCGACAAGAGTTACCACAAGTCAGGTGGCAAATATTATCATATTAGGAGCACAGCAGAACACATTTTCAGAATTCCCGAACCGACAGTGGGGCTATGGAACGATGGACCTGTATCAATCGCTGGACAGATTGAGAAGATTATAACAGATGGGAGAGGTACAATATGGCAGACTTTTTTGAGCAGTTAGGAAAGAAAATTTCAGACGTAGCAGAGGACTTTGGAAAGAAGACGGAAGATACCCTGGAAGTGCAACGTATCAAAAGCCAGATTCGTTCTCTGGATCGTGCCAATGAAAGGGATTACATCGAAATCGGAAAGAAGATTTATGAAAAATTCAAAGCAGGAGAAGTGGCGGACTTAGAGTACATTGCCCTGTGCGAATCAATCGAAAAGAGAGAGGAAGAAGCAGTACAGTGCCAGGAGGAGATACGCAAGATTCAGGAGGTATAGCAGATGTTATTGATGGCAGCAGGAGGACTTCTTGTTGTGCTGGTGTGCGTGGACATGGGCATTAAGCAGTACATCGAGGAGAATTTTGAAGAAGAGGAAGAACGGGAGACAATTCTGGACAAAGTTGTGCTCCGGAAGGTTTATAATAAAGGCTTCTGTTTTAATACACTGGATAAGAAGCCGGAGCTGGTGAGAAAGACATCTGGTATCTTGTGTGCCGGGCTTGCAATTTATGATGCATGGCTCTTTCTCAAAAAAGGAAAATGGCTCAGAAAATTCGGCATGGTATTTTTGACAGCCGGTGCAATCAGTAATACCTATGACAGACTGATTCGTGGAAAAGTCATTGATTATATCGGAATCCAGTGGAAAAACAGCAGATTTCGAAGACTCACCGCGAACCTGGCAGATGTGTATGTAGTAATTGGGGCAGCAGTGACAGGCGTAGCGAAGATATTCCGAAGATAGAAAAAGCATTCTTAAATAAAAATAGTGTGTAGGTCATTGCAAAGATAATCTACACACTATTTTTTATGATTATTTTAATTATGGTTTCAAGAATTATTTCTTATTGCTCTTTACTTCCTGAAGCTTCATAGCGCGAACCTTAAGCGGCAGTCCGAACAGATTGATAAATCCGTCAGCA
>OCHG01001602.1_pt1 | contig 14012 bp, 12 predicted proteins | sample 1538801 | NCBI WGS metagenome assembly OCHG01 (sample SAMN04571727, study PRJEB22368) | human gut metagenome | biome: human gut; material: stool | host: Homo sapiens | place: Luxembourg | collected 2012-09-20 | reverse complement strand
CAGCCGCAGCCACCTGTACCGCGTGTTCATGTCGAATGTCGGGCAGAGCCCCATTGACTACCTGACAAGCTACCGCATCAGCGAGGCGTGCAGCCTGTTGAAGAATTCCAGCCTGTCGATTGCGGAAATTGCCGTATCTGTGGGCTTTTTTGACCAGTTTTATTTTTCCCGCGTGTTCAAAAAGGTCAAGGGCGTGCCGCCGAGCAAGTACCTGGCCACGCTGGAGAAGGAGGGTCCTGCCACACCGCAGGCCATCAACCCGTAACATTTCCCGCACTATTTATAAGGAGCAGACATGCCTTTTACGAAAAATCAGATCATTACTCTGGAGATCGAAGCGCTCTCCAATGACGGAAACGGCGTGGCCCACAAGGACGGTCAGGCCGTTTTTGTGCCGCTGACCGCCCCCGGCGACGTGGCCGAGGTGCGCATTGTCAAGCCGATGAAAACCTATGCCTTTGGCCGCGTGGAAAAGCTGCTGGAAAAGAGCCCCAGCCGCGCCGCTGACCGCCGGGCCGGGCCGCGTCAGGCAGGACTGCCCGGTGGCCGGCCCCTGCGGCGGCTGCGGGCTGCGGCATATCAGCTATGAGGCCGAGTGCGCCGCCAAGACCCAGTTTGTACGGGACGCCTTTGCGCGGCTGGGCAAGCTGGACGTACCGGTGCCGGACGTGCTGGGCGCACCCGACACGGACCGCTACCGCAACAAGGTCCAGCTGCCCGTGGGCAACGACGAGAACGGGCATATTGTGACCGGCTTTTTTGCCGGGCGCAGCCACCGCATTGTGGCCTGCACCGACTGCAAGCTGCAGCCCGCGTGGATGAACGAGCTGGCCGCCCGCGCCTGTGCGCTGCTGGAGGAGAACGGCATCACTGCCTACAACGAGGAGACCCACACGGGCCGCGTGCGCCATTTGTACATGCGTCAGGGCTGGCACAGCGGGCAGCGGCTTTTGTGCTTTGTGGTAAACGGCAACGGTCTGCCGAACGAGGCGGAAATTTGCGCCACACTGCAAAAAGAGTTTGCCTTAACGACGATTTTGGTCAACCGTAACAGTGAGCGAACGAACGTGATCTTGGGCCGCAGGACCCGCAACGTGCTGGGTTCCGGCGTCATTGAGGACACGCTGGCCGGTGTGCCGCTGCGGATGGGTGTGCATGAATTTTACCAGGTCAACACCCCCGCCGCCGAGGTGCTCTACGCCAAGGCGCGGGAGTACGCCGGGCTGAAGCCGGACGATTTTTTGCTGGACCTGTACTGCGGCATGGGCACGATCGGGCTTTCGATGCTGGCGGACTGCAAGCGCTTAGTCGGCGTTGAGGTCGTGCCGCAGGCTGTCGAGGGCGCGAAGGAGACCGCTGCGCGGCTGGGACTGGACGCGGACAGAGCGGACTTCCGCTGTCAGGATGCCGGTGCAGCCGCCGCCCAGCTCGCCGCCGAGGGTGCGCGTCCCGACGTGATCGTCGTAGACCCGCCCCGCAAGGGCTGCGACGAGGCGACCCTGACCGCCATTGCCGAGATGGCCCCGCGGACCGTGGTCATGGTCAGCTGCAACGCCGCAACAGCGGCAAGGGATGCCAAGTGGCTGACCGAGCACGGGTATAAAGCCGTGGAGGTCCAGCCGGTGGATCTGTTCCCGAGGACGAAGCACGTGGAGTGCGTGGTGAAGATGGTGCGAGAAGTGTGATTTATCCGACACAAGGAGTCAATAAAATGGCACTACCGAAATATGATGAATTATACAATCCCCTGCTGACTGCACTGCAAGACGGGCAGGTTCATGGGGCAAAAGCTTTGACTTCTGAAGTTGCGGCTTTGCTAAATCTTTCCGCCGAGGACATTGCAGAGCTTGATTCCAATTTTCATCGTTCCGTTTTTGTCAACCGCTTGAACTGGGCAAAAACCTACTTGAAAAAGGCAGGCTTGATTGACTATCCCAGTCGCGCCAACTACATCATTACAAGCGCAGGCAAAGAAGTTCTTACAAGCGATATTCAACTTACAAACGCCTATTTAAAAGCGCATTACCCTTCTTTTGTCGACTTTGTCAGCGGCAATTTGACCGAAACCTCTTTGTCTCATGACGATGCTGTTTTTCCAGACGACACAAAGACCCCCGAGGAACAGTTGGACAATATTTGCAAAACCATCACAAGTGCCCTAGCTGATGATCTGCTCACTGAAATCATGCAGCAAACACCTGCGTTTTTTGAGCAGCTAGTTGTTGACTTGATGAAAGCAATGGATTACGGCGATGGCTTTAAGACGAAAATCAGCAACGATGACGGCATTGATGGCATCATTCATGAGGATAAGCTCGGCTTCAATCTGATTTACATCCAGGCTAAGCGGTGGCGTCCTGACATTACCATCGGCAAACCCCAAATTCAGAGTTTTGCCGGTGCAATGATGGGCCCGCCCCGTGTGGAAAAAGGACTTTTCATTACAACTGCTAAATTTTCCAAGGGAGCCAAAGAGTACGCCGATGCACAGCATATTATTCTAGTCGACGGGCAAAAGCTCACTTCCCTAATGATTGAGTGCGGCTTGGGCGTGTCTGTGCAGAAGGTGTACCAAATCAAGCGCATTGACAGTGATTATTTCTCTGATTCACTTTAAACCCGTTTTGTTCAAACTCTATTCCCCGCTTGTTCACGATTTGCCCATATTTGTGTGCCATAATAGTACGATGAAAACAATGCGGCTTTGCCGCAAAAAGGTGGTTTTTACATGAAAGGCTGGTTTCAGCGGTTTATGGCGGGCCGATATGGGTTCGACCAGTTCGGCGGATTCCTGTGTATTTCGTCGCTTATCCTTATTGTCATCGGCGCGTGGGTGTCGCCGGTGCTGTACTGGCTGGGGCTGGCGGCCATCGTCTACAGCTATTTCCGCATTTTGAGCCGCAACACCCGCAAGCGGTACAGCGAAAACCTCAAATATCTCTCCTACCAGAACCGCGTTACCACGTGGTTTGGCAAGCAGCAGGTGCGGTTCAAGCAGCGCAAGGACTATCACTATTACCGCTGCCCCCAGTGCGGCCAGCAGCTGCGCGTGCCCCGCGGGCGCGGCAAGATCAGCATCACCTGCCCGAAGTGCGGCCATCAGTTCATCAAAAAGAGTTGACGCGCGATGTTCGGATATGTTACGCTTTACCGTAAGGGTCTGGCAGACGCCGAGATGGACCGCTACCAGGCTTACTACTGCGGGCTGTGCCGAACGCTGGGCCGCCGCTACGGACGCACCGGACAGTTAGCATTAAGCTATGACATGGCGTTTGTCGCCATTCTGCTGACAGCACTGTATGACACGCCCACAGCCTTTTCCGAGGGCCGCTGCGTGCCCCACCCACTGAAAAAACGCCCCCGCGCGGACAACGAGCTGCTGGACTACGCCGCCGACATGACCGCCGCGCTGGCGTACTACAACTTTCTCGATGACTGGCAGGACGATCACCGCCGCGCCAGTCTGGCGCAGGCGCAGAAGCTGGAGCCAAGCCTGCCCGCCCTGCGGGAGCGCTGGCCGCGCCAGCTGCAGACCATGGCCGCACAGTTGGACAGGCTGAACACGCTGGAAAGCGCCGGCAGCCACGATTTGGACGCGCTGTGCAACGCCTTTGGCGCACTGCTGGGCGAGGTGTTCGCCTGCCGCGACGACATCTGGGCCCCGGCGCTGCGCGGCATGGGCAACGGGCTGGGGGCGTTCATCTACCTGATGGACGCCTACGACGATCTGGAAAAGGACAGCCGCCGCGGGCAGTTCAACGCCCTGCAGCAGCTGGCGGACGAGCTGCCGCCCGCCGCCTATGAGCAGCGCTGCCACGAGCTTTTGACCCAGCAGATGGGCCGCTGCGCACAGCAGTTTGAGATGCTGCCGATTTTAAAGGACACCCCGGAGGGGAAGCTATTGTACAACACGATCTATTCCGGCGTGTGGAGCAAATACGCGCTGGTACGCAAGCACAGGGAGGCAAAGCGCCATGACTGATCCATACAGTGTATTGGGCATCACCCCCAGTGCCGACGACGAAACGATTAAAAAAGCCTACCGCAAAAAATGCAAGGAGTACCACCCCGACCTGCACCCCGATGACCCGTCGGCGGAGGAGCACTTTAAAGAGGTACAGGCCGCTTACAGTGAGATCATGCGCATCAAGCAGGGCGGCGGGGCGTCTTACAGTGCTGGCGGGCAGCGCTATGGCAGCAGCCAGAGCGGCTACAGCCAGCAGTATCAGGACCCGTTCAGCGGGGCCGGGTTTGGCTTTGGACCGTTCGGATTTGGGTATTACAGCACAAGCGGCTCGTCCGGGCGGCAGAGCTACGGCAGCGCTGCCGGTGACCCAGAGCTGCGTGCCGCGGCAAACTACATCCGCAGCGGCTTCTATGAGGAGGCCATGAACACGCTGAACGGCATCCCCACTGCCAACCGCACGGCCCAGTGGCACTACTACGCCGCGCTGGCCAATCAGGGGCTTGGCAACAACATCCGCGCGCAGGAGGAGGCCCGGACAGCGGTCTCGATGGAGCCGAACAACTACGCTTATCAAAACCTGCTGGATCAGCTGCAAAGCCCGGGCCGCAGCTACACAAGCTACCAGCAGCCCTACGCTCAGCCCAGCGGCAGCCCGGGGTCTTTCTGTCTGTCGTTCTGGATGTATTTATTGGTGTGCAATATTTTGAGCTGGTGCTGCTGCGGCGGCAGAGGCGGATTCTTTATCTGCTGATTTACACGTAGGGCCGGGCATGCCCGGCCCGCGGCTTTCCCGCAGATGGGCGGTTATCTTCAGGCTGCGGGCCGCATATGTGCGGCCCCTACAAAGCAATATAGGAAAAGCGCTGTGACTGTTTGAAAAGGTCACAGCGCTTTTGTTGTTTTGTAGGGGAGGGATTTGTCTCTCCCGGGGCGTTGGCGGCGGTGGAAAGGTACACGGGAGACATGAATGCCTCCCCTACAAGGCGTCTATTTACCCGCATCCGACAATTTACGGGGAATTTTGTAGGGAGGGGTCTTGACCCCTCCAGGGCGTTGGTTTCTGCCGCAGAGCTGCACGGAGCGGTCAAGACCGCTCCCTACAAAGCTGTTTTTTACAGCATCCTGTCCAAAAGCGGCATTAAAATTTCTATGTTTTGACAAAACTGCGGGTAGAAGTCGTCGCCGAGCTCGTAATCGTAGTAGAGGGCACGCTCCATACGCCTGACAGCGGCGGAGAAGCGGGGGTTATCCGCGCCGCCCGCGGCCTGTAACCGGTGGGAAAGCTGCGTGCAGACGATGGCCCAGCGGGCATCCACCCCCGCGCGGTCCAGCACGGCGGAATCCTGCAGATAGTCCTGCAGCGTCCGTGCCTCCCCTGCCCGCGCACCGCAAAGAGGCGTCTGTACGTAATATTCCGTCTGCGCTGTCACCGTGTCGATGCTCTGCCCCAGCGGGTAGAGCGCACAGGCCAGCGGGCGCGCGGCATGGATGGTGCAGGCGCTGCCCTCAAAAAAGCGACAGTTGCCGGTTTTGGGGTCCGGCGTCAGGCGCAGGGCGGGCAGGCAGCTTTCAGGCGCAAGGTAGCTTTTGCAGAACGCCGCCGACACGATACGGGGCGGCAAGCTAAGCCGCCGCGCAATGCGGTAGAGGTCATACCCCGACAGCACCAGATCGCGCCTCTGGCGGCAGCAGTCGCCGCAGCCCGCACAGGCAAAGTCAAAGCGGTCCCCTGCCGCCAGCCGCGGGCAGTCGTCCCAGTGTTCGCCGCAGCGGCCCGGCTCAACGGCTGGCATCACAGCTGCACCTCACCGGCGTAGGGCTGGCCGTGGGCATAGGCGTCCAGCGCCTCAAACGGGCTCTGCACCATACTGGCGACATTGACGTCGGTGTAAAACGCCGTGTGCGGGCTGACGATGACATTGGGATAGCTGCGCAGCAGGTTCAGTTCGCGGTTCGGGATGGCCTGCCCCATGCGGTTGTAATAGTAAATACCGGTCTCATCCTCAATGACGTCGAGGCCCGCACCGCCGATCTTGCCGCTTTCCAGCCCGGCGATCAGCGCGTCGGGGTCAATGAGCGTGCCCCGCGCCGTGTTGACGAGCAGCACGCCGTCCTTCATTTTTGCAAGGGCGCCGGCGTTGATGAGGTGGTGGTTCTCCGCCGTGGCGTTCGTGTGCAGCGTGATAATGTCACTTTGCGCGTAAAGCTCGTCCAGCGTGACGTATTCGGCGTACTGCCTGACCGCGTCGTTCGGGTAGAGGTCGTAGGCCAAAATCTTGCAGCCGAAGCCGCTCAGGTGACGGATGACCGTCTGGCCGATCTTGCCCGTACCGATGACGCCCACCGTGCAGCCGGAAATATCGCGGCCCATCTTGCCGGGCAGCGAGTAGTCCTGCACATTGGCGCGCAGCATGATTTCGTTCATGCGGCGGGTACACATCAGCATGAGCATGATCGTATAGTTGGCCACGCCGTCCGGCGGGTAATGGCTGTGGCTGATGCGCAGACCCAGCTTTTTGGCGGTGTCCAGCGGGATATGATCATAGCCGATGCTGCGGCAGGGCAGATATTTGACGCCCATTTCAGCCCATGTCTGCAAATATTCAGGGCGTATCTCGCAGGGGTTCGTGCTGACGGCGTCGCAGCCATCGGCCAGATGCAGGTTATCCGGGCGCGGCACGTCGGGCGTGCCGGTGTAGTCGATGCCGTAGCGGGCCTTGTAGGGCTCGCAGTATTGCTGCTCATCAAAGGGGCGCAGCGCGTAAAACATGATTTTCATGCTTTGTCATCTCCTGTTACAGGTGAAAATCAAAGGTTTCGGCCAGCCAGTCCGTGCAGAGGGCCACCCAGGCGCTGTTGTGCTTGTTGGGGGTGTTGACCTCCCGCGTGCAGGTGCTTGTGCCGTGGCCGTCGTGGGCGAAAAGATGCAGCTCCAGCGGGACCTTATGGGCTGTCAGCGCACCGGCAAGCATCAAAGAGTTCTGCACGGGGACGGACGGGTCCTCCACCGTATGCCAGACGAAGAAGGGCGGCAGACCGTCGCGGACCTGGTTTTCCAGGCTCATTGTGGCGCGCAGGTCGGCCTCATCGCCGCAGAGGTTGACAATGGAGCCGTCGTGGCGGTATTCCCCCGCCGTGATGACCGGATAGCCCAGCACAACGGCATCGGGGCGGGCCTCGGTGCCGTGGATGCCAAGGGCGGTCTGCACAGGCTCGGCGTCCCACAGGATGGCCGTGGACGCCGCCAGATGGCCGCCCGCCGAGAAGCCGCAGATTGCGATTTTTGCCGGGTCGGTACCGAACTGCTCTGCATTGCGGCGGATATGCAGGATCGCCCCGGCAGCATCGATCAGCGGCTGCCAACGCAGCGCGGGCACGCTCTCGTCACTTCGGCAGGTGTAATAGAGGGTAAAAACGTTGTAGCCAGCCTGCAGAAACTGCATGGCAACGGGGTCGGCCTCGCGTTTGCTGCACCAGGCGTAGCCGCCGCCCGGCAGGATGAGAATGGCCGGGCGGGTGTTGAAGGCGGGCATCTCGACGGTCCTATCGCGCAGATACCCGATGAGCTGTGCGCCGCCGGGGAGAGTGTGGGTGTATATTTGCATGATGGATTCTTCTTTCTATGGTATTTTTATGGTAAGGGATCGTTTTTTGTCGGCAGGGCGTAGGGGCCGCCTATATGCGGCCCGCAGCTGTACGCAGGCAGACATTCACGGGCATGCCCGCGGCCCGGCCCCTGCCGCGCTGTTTAACAGAATACCTTATACATTGTTAGCATACCGCAAATTCCCACGTTTGAAAAGCCCTGAATTTAAATTTTTTGTTAAAATGCTTTGCAAGGGTTGCACTTTATTAAAAAGAGTGCTAAACTAGCTTTAGCAGTTGAAATAAACGAGTGCTAATTTCATTTGTATAAAGTGAGGTTTTCTACCATGGCTATGCATCAGTTTAAGGCCGAGAGCAAAAAGCTGCTTGACCTGATGATCAATTCTATCTATACAAACCGCGAGATCTTCCTGCGTGAGCTGATCTCCAACGCATCGGACGCCTGCGACAAGCGCTACTTCAAGAGCCTGACCGACACGTCCATCGGCATCACGAAGGACGACCTGAAAATCCACATCCAGCCCGACAAGGACAGCCGCACGCTGACCATCACCGATAACGGCATCGGCATGACGAAGGAGGAGCTGGAGAAGAACCTCGGCACGATTGCCAGGTCCGGCTCCCTTGACTTCAAGACCGAGAACCAGAGCGATAACATCGACATCATCGGTCAGTTCGGCGTCGGCTTCTATTCCGCGTTCATGGTGGCCAAAAAGGTCACCGTCATCTCCCGCGCACAGGGCGCTGACACGGCCTGGAAGTGGGAGTCCACCGGCGTCGAGGGCTACACCCTGACCGAGGCTGACAAGGAGGACGTCGGCACCGAGATCATTCTGGTGCTGAAGGACGACACCGATACCGACAAGTACAGCGAGTACCTCGAGGATTACGAGCTTGCAAACCTCGTCAAGAAGTACAGCGACTACATCCGCTTTCCCATTACGATGTACCGCGAGAAATCCCGCCAGAAGCCGAAGCCGGAGGACGCAGGCGACGACTACAAGCCCGAGTACGAGACCTACACCGAGCTGGAAACGCTGAACAGCATGGTGCCTATCTGGAAGCGCCCGAAGAACGAGGTCAAGGACGAGGACTACAACGAGTTCTACAAGAACAAGTTCATGGACTACACCGACCCGCTGCGCGTCATCACCAGCCGCACCGAGGGTACGGCGACCTACACCGCGCTGCTGTTCATCCCCGGCTCGACCCCGTACGACTACTACACCAAGGAGTACGAGAAGGGTCTGGCGCTGTATGCCTCCGGCGTTATGATCATGGAGAAATGTGCCGACCTGCTGCCGGATTATTTCAGCTTTGTGAAGGGTGTTGTGGACAGCGAGGACCTGAGTCTGAACATCAGCCGTGAGACGCTGCAGAAGGACAACCAGCTCAAGCTGATGCGCAATTCTCTGGAAAAGAAGATCAAGAACGAGCTGCACGCGATGCTCGTCAATGACCGCGAGAAGTATGAGACCTTCTGGAAGAACTTTGGCCGCCAGATCAAGTTCGGCATCTACGGCGACTACGGCATGCACAAGGATCTGCTGGGCGACCTGCTGATGTTCTACTCCGCCAAGGAGCAGAAGATGGTCACGCTGGACGAGTACGTCGAGAAGATGCCCGAGGATCAGAAGTGCATCTACTTTGCCGCCGGTGACGACACGGACCGTCTGGGCAAGCTGCCCAACGCCCAACTGGTGTTGAGCAAGGGCTACGACCTGCTGCTCTGCACCGAGGATGTGGATGAGTTCTGCCTGCAGATGATGCGCGACTACAAGGAGAAGGAGTTTAAGAACATCAACTCCGGTGATCTGGGTCTGGAGACCGAGGACGAGAAGAAGGCCGCCGAGGCTGCCGAGACCGAGAACAAGGACCTGTTTGAGGAAATCAAGAAGGACCTGAACGGCAAGGTCAAGGAGGTTAAGGTCAATCCGACCCTGCAGGAACACCCCGTCACCCTGTCTGCCGAGGGCGGTATCTCGATGGAGATGGAGAAGGTACTGCGCCGCATGCCCAACGCAGAGGGCGTCGAGAGCACGAAGGTGCTGGAGCTGAACCCGAACCACACGGTCTTTGCCGCCCTGAAGGCTGCCCACGCCGCGGGCGACACCGACAAGGTCGCCAAGTACGCTGAGCTGCTCTATGACCAGGCCCTGCTGATCGCCGGTCTGCCCATTGAGGACCCCGTTGCCTATGCACAGCTGGTGTGTGGGCTGATGCAGTAATCATTTGATAGAAATACAGCCGCCCTCTCAGGCGTCAAACCTGAGAGGGCGGCTGTTGTTTTAGGGCTGGGTTGTAGGGGCGAACATTGTTCGCCCGCAGGGGCGCAATTTTCGTTTTTACACAAACGGATTATAAAACCGTCCAAACCTGATCGTCACGGTCAGGCTGATGAGCAGCAGCACGACGCCGACTGCCAGCGCGATAAAATCGCGGCGGGCAAAGGGGCGGCGGGTGTACCAGGTGCGCTTGTCATGCTTGCCGAAGCCGCGCAGCTCCATGGCGTTGGAGATCGTGTCGATGCGGTTCAAGCTCGTCAGAATCAGCGGCAGCAGGATGCTGACCGAATTCTTCAGGCGCTTGAAGAACGGCTCGCTGCGGCCCAGCTCGACGCCGCGGGCCTGCTGTGCCTGGCTGATGCTGTGGTAATCGCGCTGAATATCCGGAATGTACCGCAGCGCAATGGCGACGGAATAGCCGACCTTGTATGAGATGCCGATGCTGTTCAGGCTGGCGGCGAACTCACTGGGGTTCGTGGCCGAGATGAACAGAATGGCCACCGGCAGCGCGACAAAATATTTCAGCGAGATGTTGAACATGTAAAACAGCTGCTCGGCGGTCAGGTCGTACCGCCAGAACAGGTGGCAGAGCACCGTGCGGGTGCCGTAGAGCGCCGTGCCCTGGTTCGGGTCGAACAGGAAGATGAACAGGTCGTTCAGCGCGAGGAACACCAGCATAAAGACTAGCATGAAACGAACCTCGCGCAGCTTGATGTGGCTGAGCCTGAACACCGCAAGGCTGACGGCCATCAGCCCCAGCAGCACCCAGGTGTTGTAGGTGATCATGCTGGCGAAGGTAAACAGCAGAAAGAACGCCAGCTTTGTCGTGCCGGTCAGGTCGTGTACCACGCTTTCGCGCGGTATATAGTTCAAAACGGTATTAGCAGCCATCGGCGCGCACCTCCCTGTCTGCCGCGATAAAGCGCTCCACAAATTTCTCGGCGGGCGTGATGCCGCAGCGGTTGGCCAGCGTGTAGAGGCTCGTCTCCTTCAAGGCCGCCTGCTCGATCAGCTTCGGGTCACAGAGGATGGCCGCCGCGCTGCGGTCCGCAATGAGCCGCCCGTCGCAAAAGGCCAGCGCCCGCGGCGTGTATTCCAGCATCAGGTGCATGTCGTGGGTGATCATGACCACGGTCACCCCATTGGCGTTCAGCCCGCGCAGGAACTCCATAATGTCGGTGTAATGTCGGAAATCCTGGCCCGCCGTCGGCTCGTCCAGAATGATAAGCTCGGGGTCCTGCACCAGCACACTGGCGATGGTCACGCGCTTTTTCTGGCCGAAGCTCAGCGCCGAGATGGGCCAGTTGCGGAACGGGTACAAGCCGCAGACCTTCAGCGTGTCCTCGACCCTGGCGCGAATCTCAGCATCGGTCAGGCCGCTGCCCTGCAGGCCCAGCGCGACCTCGTCAAAGATCATTGTCTTGGAGATCATCTGGTTCGGGTTCTGCATGACATAGCCGATATGCCTGGCGCGGCAGCGGATGTTTTCGTCTTTCAGGTCTTTTCCGTCAAAGAAAATTTCACCGCTGTCGGGCGTCTCAAAGCCGCAGATCAGCTTGGAGAGCGTTGACTTGCCCGCGCCGTTGCGGCCCACGATGCTGACCATCTCCCCTTTTCCAATCGTGAAGCTCACGTCAGACAGGGTGTGCTGGTCCTTGCTGTAGCCGAAGGACAGGCCCTTGACCTCCAGCAGCGGGGTCGGGGCAGGCTTGGGCGCGGGCAGCGGCTCGGCGCGGAACCAGGCGCGCAGCTTCTCGGTATCGGCGTCATCCAGCACGACGGAGTCAACGTGGGCGGGGTGCTTGGCGGGCGTGATGTCAATGCCTGCATACCGCATAGCCGTGACGTAAAGCGGCTCGCGGATGCCGTTTTCTGCCAGCAGTGCGCCGGACAGCAGCTCGTCGGGGCGCAGGTCGGCCAGGATGCGGCCCTCGTTGACGAGGATGATGCGGTCAACGCTGCGCCAGAGCACGTCCTCAAGGCGGTGCTCAATGATGAGGACCGTCGTGTCGGTCTTTTGCTGGATCGAGTCGATCAGCTCAATGGCCTGCTTGCCCGTGGCCGGGTCAAGGTTTGCCAGCGGCTCATCGAACAGTAAAATCTTCACCTCGTCGACCATGACGCCTGCGAGGCTGACGCGCTGCTTCTGGCCGCCGGAAAGCTCGTGCGGAGCGTAGTCGAGGTGGTTCTCGATGCCGACCAGCGCGGCGGCGTGGCGGGTGATCTCGTGCATTTCGTCCTGCGGGGTGCAGCTGTTTTCCAGCGCAAAGGCGATGTCCTCCCCCACCGTCAGGCCGATGAACTGGCCGTCCGGGTCCTGCAGCACCGTGCCGACGTGGCCCGCCAGCTCAAAAATACTGCTGTGGGGTGCGTCCACACCATCAACGGTCAGCGTGCCCGTGCACTTGCCGGGGTAGGAGAACGGGTTCAGGCCGTTGATGCAGGCCGCCAGCGTGGACTTGCCGCTGCCGGACGGCCCGGCGATCAGCACGCGCTCCCCGGGGTAGATGTCCAGATTGATGTCATGCAGCGTGGGCTGCTTCTGGGCGCGATATTGGAAGGAAAAATTTTTGAAGGATATGATCGGGGTTCTCGTTTCAGCCATACGGCACCTCGCAGGGGAAATTGTGGTGGAACAGCAAAATGCCTTCCCGCGTTTGTGGGAAGGCATACGGGTTTACAGCGGATTACTCTTTGTCCAGAGAGCCCTTCTTGGCGATGGTCTTGGTGTAGGCCAGAATCAGCAGGCCGCCGACGACGACAGCCGTGATGATGTTGGACACAGCGGCAAACGCGCCCTGTGCAAAGACCTTTTTGGCGGGCTCGGCGTAGATCAGGATGTCCAGCACAGGCGCAACGACGATCCAGGCAATGGCATGGGCCACGACATTGGCGATGGCGAAGGTGGCGACCTTACGCTTGTTGAAGTCGCCCTCCTGCACATTCAGCTTCTTGGCAAACAGGCCGACGACCACGCCGGTGAAGGCGGAGGCGATGACCCAGCTCCACCACGGGATGCCGCCCCAGGACAGGTCGATGAGGGCATGGCCGATGAAGCCGATCAGGGCGCCGGCCACAGGGCCGTACATGGCGGCCAGCAGACCGAGCACCGCGTACTGCAGGCTGATGTTGGTGTTGGGCACCGGGCTGGGGATAGCGACAAAGCGCCCCAGAACAAAGAACAGGGCTGCGCCGATGCCGACGGCAACGAAGGTTTTACTGTTCGAGTTTTTCATGATTCCGCACTCCTTTTAATACTATACCGCAAATCGTTCTTCCGCTTTCGCAAAAGAACAGTTTAAGTATACTGTTATAAAAGTGCCTCTGTCAATGGGCAAAAGTCGAGGTATGCACTATTTTGGTGAGATTTCGGCACAAAAAAACCACCCCGAAGGGTGGTCAAAAGTGGAGCGGCCGACGAGGCTCGAACTCGCTACCTCCACCTTGGCAAGGTGGCGCTCTACCAGATGAGCTACGGCCGCATAAAATGGTGCCTCCGATCGGAATCGAACCAATGACACGGGGATTTTCAGTCCCCTGCTCTACCGACTGAGCTACAGAGGCAAACAACAGGTATGATTATACACGAAGGAGGGACATCTGTCAAGCGCGTTTTTACAATTTTCTGCCGGATTTTGCCTGAATTTCAAAAAAATAAAGCAGCTGCTGCCGTGCCCCGGGTCATCGGGGCGCGGCGCAACTGCATAAACAGCATGGCATACGCGGTCAATCGCGGCGGAAGATGTCGCGCGTGTAGACCTTTTCCTTTACGTCGTCCAGGCATTTGTCATAGCGGTTTGCCAGAATGGCCTGCGACTGTGCCTTGAACCTGTCCAAATCGTTGACAACAACACTGCCAAAGAAGGTCTCGCCATCCTTCAGCGTCGGCTCATAGATGATGACCGTTGCCCCCTTTGCCTTGATGCGCTTCATGACACCCTGAATCGAGCTCTGGCGGAAGTTATCGCTGTTGCTCTTCATCGTCAGGCGGTAGACGCCGATGGTCACGGGCTTTTCCCTGCCGGCGTCATACTCATTCTCGTCGGCGTAGCCGTAGTATCCGGCCAGCTTCAGCACACGGTCCGCGATAAAGTCCTTGCGGGTGCGGTTGGACTCCACAATGGCCTCGATGAGATTTTCCGGCACATCGGCGT
>OCHG01001590.1_pt1 | contig 14092 bp, 10 predicted proteins | sample 1538801 | NCBI WGS metagenome assembly OCHG01 (sample SAMN04571727, study PRJEB22368) | human gut metagenome | biome: human gut; material: stool | host: Homo sapiens | place: Luxembourg | collected 2012-09-20 | reverse complement strand
TATGCATCGAAACACCTACTTATGAAGAAGATAGTAATATTGGCGGGCAATGGGGGCCTAATGAAAATACGAGTGGAGGTAGTGGAGGAGGTTATCAACCACAACCAATAGCTCCTAAAGCCAAAGAGATATTCCGCAATTCAAGTATGACAAAAGAAAACTGGAAAGTGATCGAAGAAAAGCTGGAAAAGATTACAAAAAGCTGTATGGGAAAAGCCCTATACAATGGATTAAAAGAATCACTAAAAGGAAAAACTTTAGCGATTCAATTTACCAAAGATAAAAACTCTAGTTTCAATTTAAACGGAAGCGGAATAAGATTAACCACAGCTTCCACAAGTGGTGATTTCTTCCATGAAATGCTTCATGCATATCAATCATACAGAGAAACTTATGATAGTATGAGCAGTGCTAAATTAAATATGGAAATAGAAACGCATTATGCACAGTATCTTTACCAGAGTAGCTTACCAGAATATACCAGTGACAGCTATTGGAAAAAGCGAGATATGCAACATCTGCGCTGGAAGGCAATAGCGAATCTGAATAACCTGATTGATAGAAAGGGAAATCTGCAACCAAACACAAAGCTATATAATTTGGAATTAGAACTTCTGAACGTAGTGATTCCTGCCTTGCAATCAAATGGATATCCAGAAAGTAAATACACTCTGGATTTAGGCAGAGTTGGAATAGTAAATTTTGAAAATATACGAGAATTAACTAAAAACTGTTGAATATGAAAACATTTATTACATTTATTTATTTGATATCCTGCACCTTATATCTTTTTGCACAGCCAAGTTACTACACCCAAACTAAAACATTTACAGAAAATGATTACATTTATCAATGTGATGTGAGAGAATCAGGCATGGTAACTCTTTATAAAAAAGGCGATAAATGGATATATACTCCCCAAATAATTCGCAGTACAGGAGAACATTTTATAATGTATGATGATACACCTGATATCATAGAAACCGTTAATAACGACTTTATCTACACTTGTAAATCTATTATTAATAAAGCCTTTTCCAGTACAGAGAAACAACGGGTTAAAGGATCTAAATTTGTATTATCTATGTATATTAATCCAGATACCGGAAAAATAGATGAAGTAGCTTTTGAATTTTTTAGTATAGGTTCTTATGCCACCATTCCTATTTCTGTGTATCGTAATATAGAATTGGGTATCAAACAGAAGTTGAGTTTTAAGCCCACAACAGAAGGTAAAAAACTAAATTATATTCTTTATTGGATTGATGTTTCTCCCGAATAGCCATAGGCAAATAACGAGAGGTTATTCCGAAATAGAATAACCTCTTGTTTAAGATTATCTATTCCTATTTAACAACAAAAAACATGAAAACAGTTAGTCTCATTTTTACCCTCATGACATTCACTTTAAATGTCATAGGCCAGATAACAGAAAAAGTCGTCTATCAAGAAAAAGGAGAAACAGAAACTTATGAAATAAGGAAAGGAGACAAAAGTAAGTTTATATATAGAGCAGAAATATCTTTTGAAAAAGTAGCATCTCCTGATGTAGCAGTAAAAGAATATAAGGTATGGCCTATAAAAACAATACTCAATGACAAAGAGTATGTGAAGAAATATCTCAAATTAGAAATTAAAGAAAATATAACTTCTGAAAACTCTTTCTTAGCTATCTCATACTTTTATGAATTGACCTCTGGAAAAATTAAGTGGATAACAGTCTTTCATAATTCATCAATTACGATACCGATAAAAGCAATTGAAAAATTTGAGAAGATAATGAGAACAGAAGATAAAGCAACTTTTAATCGTAACACGTCTGACATTAAAGACATATTATTTTTCGAACGCTATGTACCATACGATCTATTAAATCTAGATTAATGCAAAGGATTCAAAGTATAACTAAAGTTCAAAAAACATAACCTAAAAATATTTTCTTGGGAAAGCATTTATTTTCCCAAGAAAATATCCTGCTATATCATACACATAAGGGGTAGGCTATTAATTAACATCGACCAATGTAGTTATGCTATATAATACAAAGTAAAAAAGATATAAAAAATATATTTATATTAATCAGCCTATTGTATAATGTTTCATTGACTCTTGCTCAAACAAATTATTATACAACAACTAAAACTTTTAACGAACAGGGATATACTTATCAATGTGACGTAGTTAAAGGAAGAGGCGTTACATTATATAATAAGAACAATAAATGGACATACGTAGACCAAATGAAAAAAGGTTCTAATACTCCATTTTATGTAACACCAGAAAACTTCAGCCCGTTATATGTTAATGACAAGAGTAAGGCTTATAATGATTCCATTTTCAAAGTAATTGTTAATAATGCTTTTGCTAATTATAAAGGAAAGATGAAAGGATTCGAACTGATCATTATTACTTGTACTGACTCTGAAACAGGAAGAATTAGTGAAGTTATCTTTGATTTTCCCAATTTTACTCCTTATGCTACAGTACCCGTATCAGTTTATCGTGAAATAGAGACCAAATTGACTGGTCTAAAGTATACATTAACCCCCTTGGCTAAAACATTGAACTATGTATACCAATGGTGGCCAATAGAACCTAAGTAATCTGTAGTCTCAATAGTAATTTTGAGAGCCGCTTTTATAATAAGCTATTTCTATTTAACAATAAAAAAGATGAAAACAAAAAGAATCAAACGACCTGTTTGTTACCTTGTCGGACTTCTTGTCTTTGGTCTGATGCTGTATTCCTGCTTACAGGACGAAACAGATCTGGACTCACGGGAAACGACAGGAAAAATTATTAAAGGTAAAAACCGTGAGCTGAGTATAGATGTAGCACGGAGTTGGTACGAAGCTCATCAGACACCTGTAGTTACTACCCGCTCTGTTGCTACTCATTTCGAGTTAATGACTAAGCTGCATTGGAAGAAGGGCTACGAAAATCGAAAAGGAAAGTTTGAAGTAGTGGAAGTTCCTCTACTGACAAGAGGAGGCGCAGTCTTGATGGATAGTGAAACCATGGAGAAATGTAAGGACACAGAGCGCGGAAAGATACGAAACATATCCCGAATGGTGATCATCAAGAATCTGGAAACAGGGGAAATCATCAATTTTGTAATGCATATCGTAGGTACTTATGACTATCTTATGAAAGCTAAACACTTTGAAGATAATAGTTACTTGTATCGTGCTCCTGATCTAAGTGGCAGTGTTTACTTCTATGAACCGGAAGGTGGCTTAGTTAATGGTTGGCAATATGAAAATGGAAAAATCGTAGCAACGATTAGCCAGGGGACAGAAGAAGGGCTAAAAATGCAAGCTACTGCGGATACACGTAGCGAAAGTTCAGAATGTCATTATGAAAGTGTCTTTGTTGAATATGATGAATGTACACCATTTATTTATGAAGATCCTGAATACGGAATCGGCTTCGGTATCGAGTGCCGTACTCGAACAAAATATGAAACCAAATTAGTATGCAACAACATATACCATGATGAAAATGGTAATGCCCATACATGGTTTCCTCCAGAAGTAGATAGTGGTGGTGGCGTTGGAGGAGGTTATCAACCAGTGGCTCCTAAAGCAAAAGCGATATTTCGTAATTCCAATATGACAGATAATAGCTGGAAAACAATTGAGAATCTACTTGATAAAATGACTAAGACCAAGATTGGTGAAGCTTTATATCACAAATTACAAGAAGCACTTAAAGGAAAAACTTTGATTATTCAATTTGTTAGTGACAATATGAATAGTAATTTCGATCCTGGTTTAGGAGGTATTAAAATGAGAATGGATATAACTAGCAGTGCTCTTTTGCATGAGATGGTTCATGCTCTCCAATCATATACAGAGCAAGAAACATGGAATGCAACGCAGTTGAATCGAGAATTCGAAGCACATCTCATTCAGCAAATATATATAAATAGTTTGGAGGAAAGCGAAAGGACTTGGTGGTATGAAAAGAGTAAGAATGACTCTAGATGGAATGCAACACGTCTTTTGGTAAGGTATATCGATGAGTTTGGCAATTTACGACCTGGGATAACTGCTGGAAAATTGCAAAAAATAATTCCTAAAATTATAAGTGACTTCAGAGACGTGGGGTATGATAATATTGATTATCCTTGGCTTAATAGCAGAAGAGGATTAGATAATTTCAACAATTTAAGAAGTTTGTATCAATAATAAACAAAGAAATATGAAAAATATATTTATATTAATCAGCCTATTGTATAATGTTTCATTGGCTATTGCTCAAACAAATTATTATACAACAACTAAAACTTTTAACGAGCAGGGATACATCTATCAATGCGATGTAGATACTGAGAGCGGGGATATAAATTTGTATAACAAGAATAATAAATGGACATACATAAAACAAATGAAGAAAGGCACAAATACCCCATTTTATGTAACTCCAGAAAATTATACCCCCTTATACGTTAAAGATAAGAATGAGACTTATAATGACTCTATTTTCAAAGTAATTGTTAATAATGCGTTTATCAACTATAAAGGAAAGATGAAAGGATGGGAACTTACAATAATTACTTATACCGATTCTGAAACAGGAAGAATAAGCGAAGTTCTTTTTAATTTTGCCGATTTCACACCTTATGCCACTATACCCGTCTCTATTTACCGTCAAATAGAGACCAAGTTAATTGGTCTAAAGTATACATTAACCCCCTTGGCTAAAACATTGAATTATGTATACCAATGGTGGGCAATAGAACCTAAATAGCCTATCTTTAGCTTTAATGGTGATAAAAGCAGTTTCTATAATAAGAGGTTATTCTAAGATAGAATAGTCTCTTATTATAGATATTAAAATTTCGACAATCAGCACATATAAATACAATGAAAACAATTATTACAACAGTATTACTAATTACAATGTTACCAATAATGTGTCAACAGCGTCAAATGAGCCTCGATGTTACATTTGACAAAGAAAAGAAATGCCTGACATTTACTTTCAAAAACAACGATAAGAATCTTGAAGCTATTCTCCGGCATTCCCAAACGAATGACGGTAGCGATACAGGAAGTTTTTACGATCTTAATATTTATGATAAGAACAATAAAAAAATAGGCTATAGCAGATGTATGTATCATCCAACAGAGTTATATCTTAATTTCCTCCCGGGAGAAATTAAAAAAAGTAATATCAGTTTATTAGAGCTAAAAAAAGGAGGATATGTAAAAGACTTGGATTCAATATATAAGATACAATTACATTGTGTAGTTTATAGTTGGACTTTTAAAAGAGATGACAATGGAAAACGGAATAAAGAACTCTACGAAAAGGAGTATACATTTTATTGGGAATAGACCTTAAAAGATAGGATGATGAAAAAGAAATGGTTAAATTATTTATATATTTCCGGAATGCTTCTACTAGTTTCTTGCACTCCAAAAGGTCCTTTAGACAAAACGTTGTCATCCGCCAAAGAAAACCGTTCGGAACTGCAAAAGGTTTTAAAACATTACGCAAACGACTCGTTGAAACTTGAAGCTGCCAAGTTTCTAATCTCCAACATGCAGGGATCATACGCCGATGACTCCAGCTTGCAAACTGTATATGCCCCTTTTTACAAGATATACGACAATGTCAGAAAGAAGTACAATTATGAAATAAATAAGAAATGCGGAGAAGAAATTGACAGTTTATGGCAAGTATTCTGTTTTGTATACTCTGACGAATTAACGGTAAAAAGGATGTGTGATGCAGAGCACTTAACAGCTTCGACTATTATTTCTGAAATAGAAATGGCATTCAAAGCATGGAAAGGAAACGTATATACACAAAATTGTTCCTTTCATGATTTTTGTGAATATATCTTGCCATATCGAAGAGAGAACGGGTTGGTAATCGACAATTCAAGAGACAGGTATTATCGACGGCATCATAAAGACTTTTATACAACACATGGAAAGAATGTCATGGAGGAGACCGACTCTTTATTGTTTCTTTATAAAGATATCGTTCATTCTCCCTACTATGTTCCACTCATCCCAATATTAACAGCATCTACATTCGAAAAGATAAAAACCGGTACATGCGAACAGCGATGCTGGTTCAACTCCTTGCTACTTTCATCTGTAGGAATGGCTGCCGCCGTAGATTTCGTTCCCGTATGGGGCAATCGCAACGGAGGGCACAGCTGGAACGTGATCATTGTAAACGGGGAGTCTTATGCTTTTGAAGCATTCTGGGATGACGACCGTTGGAAATATAAACGTATTTATAATAACAAATCATACGATAGCTTTTGGGGGAAGTTCAGACTACCCAAAGTCTATCGCAAGACTTTCTCCAATCATACGGAAGGCCCATTATCCGATAAGAAAGTTGCACGTGAGGATATTCCGCCTCTATTTCTGAATGAAAAGAAAACAGACGTATCTTCTGAATATTTTGAAACCCAAGATATACGAGTGATATTGAATACAGATTCCATTAATCCGATCCCCGGCTATGCTTATTTATCAGTTTACAACTATCAAGACTGGATTCCTGTTCAGTGGGGCAAGATAAAAGACCAACAAGTGACATTCGACAAAATGGGCAAAGATATTGTATACCTTCCTACTTATTATGTAAAAGGGAAAAGCATACCGGCAGGACAGCCGTTCTGGTTAAAATCCGACGGTACCCTGCAAAGTCTGTCTGCCAACGGAGAAAAGGGACAAGTCGTAATTCGCAATTTTGCGGGTCAAGTACCGTTCAACGAGAACAGGAAGAATCTGACTTCATTAAAAGGAGGCGAACTCTGGGGAATGAAAAACGGGAAAAAAGATAAACTATTGTATACCATCACTGATACATTACAGATACAACATCAACTTTTCAGAATAGACGACCCGATGTCTTATCGATTTGTCCGGCTTTATTTACCATCGCCCGGCATTGCTCTGGGAGAACTTTCATTTTATAGTGCAGACAAACTGATCACCGGCATTCAAATCCTGTCTCCTTTACCGCATAATAACGAAGATGAGAAACCGGAAATGCTAATTGACGGATTGAGTGATACCGCCTTCAGTGGAGAAGTCTCCAAAGGATATATTGATTTTGATTTAAATAATGAATACAAATTATCTGCCATAGGAATAAGTCCCTATATAAGATCATGGCTTGGCAGGTCGAACACATATGAATTATCATATTGGGAAAATGAGTGGCGTACAATTGAACGCAAAGAAGGGAATGGCAGCTATCTTATATTCAACAATGTCCCCCGAAAGGCATTATTGAGACTAAGTCACTGCAGTAAAAATACTCAAGAACATCATAGAATCTTCCTTTATGAAGATGGAAAAATCATTTGGTTATAAACTAGTAAAAAAGCAATATTCACTTAATATCAATTCATTATGAGAAATTTATTATACGTATTATTAACAGTTGTAAGCATTTTATTCACTAGTTGCGGACCCTCTTCCAGTACCAACAACCCACAAGAGCCCAATGTGCCTCAACCGCAGCCTCAGCCCCAACCGGAAGTCACTCAGAAAGTAGTCATCGGCTATCTCCCGCTCGATGATTGGGAATTTGAAAGTTTATTCCCTTCGATAGAATGGAAATATCTGACACATATCAATGCCAGCTTTGCAAGGGTAAAAGCAGATGGCACTCTGAACATTGATCCTGTCCGGGAAAGAATTGAAAGTGTACGGGAAACAGCCCACAAACATAATGTCAAGATACTGATATCACTGGCAAAGAACAGTCCGGGAGAATTTACGGCTGCCATCAACGATCCGAAAGCCAGAAAGGAACTGATACAGCAGGTGATTGCATTCACCAAAGAATACAAGCTGGATGGCTTCGACATTGATTATGAGGAGTATGACAACTGGGATAAGAACTTCCCTTCGCTATTGGTTTTTGCCAGAGGTTTATATCTGGCTAAAGAGAAAGGTATGCTGATGACTTGTGCAGTCAACAGCCGCTGGCTTAATTACGGAACCGAATGGGAGCAATACTTCGACTATATCAACCTGATGAGTTATGACCGTGGAGCGTTTACTGACACTCCGGTTCAGCATGCCTCTTACGAGGACTTTGTAAAAGACCTCAAATACTGGAACGAGCAATGCCGGGCATCCAAAAGTAAAATAGTAGGAGGACTTCCTTTTTATGGATATTCCTGGGAGGAAAGTCTGCAAGGCGCAGTAGACGATGTACGTGGAATTCGTTACAGCGGCATACTCAAACATCTTGGAAATGAAGCTGCAGACAAGGATAATATAGGCAAGACTTATTATAACGGTCGCCCTACTATAGCCAACAAATGTAAGTTCATCAAAGAAAACGACTATGCCGGCGTGATGATCTGGCAATTATTCCAAGATGCCCACGATGATAACTATGACTTAAAACTCATAAACGTTGTAGGCAGAGAAATGATGGAATAGATAAGCTTTACCGCTTTTTCTCATGCAAAAGACCCTATCCTGTGGTGCTTTTCACCTATTGTTATCAGATTTTTAATAGGAGATCTTCATCGTTCCACCCGAGTGGTCTGATCTCATCACTAACGTAAACAGATCTCTCTACTTTAGTGGCACAATCGTTTCACCCGAGTGGAACGATGAAGATGTCGGTAAGAAAACAGAAGTATGCAGGCTTAATATGGCAAAGATATAAGGTATCCTAGCTACAAAGTACCTGTAATTTGAAACCGATATATGAGATATTAACCCTCAAATTATCTACTTACAAAAGAAAAGGGAATGAGAGATACTCTAAAAAAGGATGAGAGATAAGCCAAATTAAAGCTGTTTTTATGTAGAAAACAATGAGAGATACCTTGCAAAAGAAGTATCTCTCATTACATATCACACTGATTATATGCCATTTATCTCATATAGAATGAGAGTATGAGACTAATATTTATTTTTTTATTTCTAGTATGCACTGCATTCAAGTTACAGATGCGATTTATTTATCCTGTTTTCTATATGCAGAAGGAATCTCGCCTTTAATAGACTTGAAGACTTTACTGAAATAACGCAAAGAAGAGAAGCCGACCACTTCGGAGATCTCAGTAATATTCATGGTGGTAGTAGTAAGCAACACGATTGACTGCTCAATACGCTGCTTGTTCACATAATCTACAATCCCCATACCGGTGATGGCTTTTACTTTGTTGAACAATAATGACCGGCTAATGCACATATTGGTGGCCAGAAATGCGACATCCAGTTCCGGATTACTCATGTTGTCTGCAATCAATGAATTTAATTTCAAAAGAAAAGTTTCATCCGCATTACTAAAGCTCACTTCTTTATGTGTCAGCAGCTTATCATCTTTGTATCTCGCCCGTATCTGTTCGCGCAATCTCAACTGATTATGAATCAATGCCAGCAAACCGTCTATCTCAAAAGGCTTCGGCAAGAAGGCATCTGCTCCGGTCTTATAGCCGGTATACATATTCTGAGAATTGTGATAAGCGGTCAGCAAAATAAAAGGGATATGACTGATATCCAAGTTAGTCTTCACTTCCCGGCAAAGCTCAAACCCATTCATACGGGGCATCATAACATCACTGATTATGATATCCGGCAATCGGTCCTTAATCTGTTCCAATCCTTCTTTACCATCCTTAGCGACATATACACGAACAAAGTAATGGCTCAGTGTTTCTTTCAGATAACTTCGCAGTTCGGGAGTATCTTCTACCACCATCACCGAATATTTCTTTAAGAAGGTATAATCAACCTGATCGGGTTCGTTCACTTCAACGCCTGCAGACGTTTCTGTAGCAACCGGTTCGAGTTGTCCACAGGCATCTGTGAATAATGGCAACTCAAAATAGAACACCGCTCCTTTTCCATCGGCATTCGAAGCACCTACTTTTCCCTTATGATGAGTAATAAGACTCTTTGCATAGGATAATCCGATACCACTTCCTCCTTTCTCATGTACCCCTTGATAGAAACTGGAGAAAAGAGAATCCGTATCCACCATATTCAGTCCCATCCCCTGATCCTTGACAGAGATCCGAACCCTGTCTTTTTCCGGCGACAAAGTGGTAATCAATGTAGTGGTCGTACCCGACTCACTAAACTTCAGCGCATTCATCAAGAAGTTGGACAGAACAAATTCACACTTGTTCTTATCGAAAGGAACGTCTTTTATCTCTTCGTCCAGCTCGTATTCCAGTTTAATGCCTTTCACGTGATATTCACCGACGAATTTATCTCCGACCGAACGTACCCACTCATTCAAAGGATGCGGCAGAATATGCAGCATATCTTTTCCTTCCTCCAACTTTCTCACATCCAGCACCATATCAATGATACTCTTCATCTGATAGGCCTGCTTATAAATCGGAACCAACAGCTTTTCCACATCTTTCTTGTCCGACTCCTGATTTATGATACGCTTCAATGGCGCACAAATCAGCGTAAGAGGAGTACGAAGCTCATGACTGATATTCGTCAGGAAATTAATCTTCTCCTCATACATCTTATTTTTCAGACGCATAATTTCCCGTTTCTGTTTGGCCTTCTTTTTACGGTAGAAGTAGTAGACAATGCTATATGCCACCAGCCCCAGCAATATATATAGCAGCATATAAAACCAGCCTGTCTTCCACCAAGGCGGGGTAACAATGACATGGAGAATCTGCTGTTTCGTGCTCCATCCCCCATTGCGGGCATAATAAGAAGCGGTTATCGTATACTCGCCTATCGGCAAATAGTTAATGACCAGAGAATTCGAGTTGGAACTCGCCAGCTCCTGATGAAGGCCTTCAATATTGAAGCGGAAGAAATTCTTGCGGAATACATCACCTTCATTCAGCAAAACTTTCAATTGCAGGGAAGAGAAGTTCCAAGGAATCTGGATAGTCCTGGCCGTTGCATGTTGCTGCTCTTCGGATAATGAGACAGGAAGACCATTTAATAATACATCCAGCAATTCAACCGTATAATCCGAATCTGTATCAAAATGAACGGCAGAGTTTACAACCGTCATACCTGTGGTACCACCGACAAAAACATCTCCATTCTTGGCCAGAAGAGTAGCATGAAAAATATATTCATTGGGAAGGACACCGTCTACCTCATCCAGAGTGGCGAAGTTATGAGTATGGGAAGAATAAACAAATAAATGACGGCGCGTTCCGATCCAGATACGATACTGGTTATCAGCAACGACAGAGGCTACATCCTGAAACAGGCTTGTTTGTATCAGCTCACTCTTCCCGGTGCGTGGATCATAACGTAGCAGCCCTTCGGTAGAAGCCAGCCAGAAGACACCATCCTTATCCATAGAAGCATCATTAATAATATGCTGCCCCTGATAAATCGTCTTGAAAGTGCCTTCGGAAGAATCATACTCACATATATTTTTCAGATCGGAAAGATATGTTTTCGTTCCTACCGTAGCTATAATCAGCGGAGACTGCCGTTCATATTCTTTTCCCATAGTAGCCACTATATCGAACTTACGGGTAACGATATCATATATAAAAATATGCTGGGCACTAAAAAGAATCTTATTCTTCGTAATCCGCTGTATATTGACAGAAAATCCATTGATACAAGTCTGATCATTCATTTCCTTATCAATCAAGACAAAGGGGCGTATCTGTCCCGTCTGCTTATGAAAGATGAAAAGCCCTTTATTAAAAGAAAAAAACAGGAGCTCATCAGGAGTATACTCTACGATAGAAACAACTTTCTCATATTTGGTGGCAGGATAATGTTGGAAAGTTCCCGATGCCGGATCAAAACGATTGATACCGCCGCCATCAGTTCCCACCCAGATCATTCCGTCGTCATCCTGGAAAAAACTATTTATCGTCTGATTACTTAATCCATACAAATTGCCAAAAGGGACATTCTGATAAGAACAGGCATATACCCCCTTTATACCCACCAATCCTCTCCGGATACTGCCTGCCCACATATTATTGGCAGGGTCCAGATAGAGACGGTAGATCGTATTGGCTGGAAATGAATGGACATCATCCTGCTTTTGCTGAATATTGGTAAATGAAAAATCATCTAAAGAAATAATATTGATCCCGCCACCGTCGGTTGCCACCCAGAGTTTGTTTTCTCTTTCAGTGATGTCATGAATGACATCATATGTCAAAGGAGAATTGGATGCCGTAAAGTGCTTGATCTGCTTATCGTCTTGATAGCAATACAATCCGCTGCCATAAACGCTTACCCAAAGACGGTGATAAGAGTCCAGATAAATGCAGGTATAGTTTTTTTCTGTAAACGACTCTATTTTCTTCAGCTCATAAGTCCTCATATTGAAAGAGTATATGCCATGCCAGCGCGAATTGAGCAGAATATTCTCATCATCAAAACGTATCATTTGCCAAAAAGGCGTATAGTAAGCCGGATCTTGTGCATAATACAGAGGTTCGAGCTTGTTAGTGGCATAAGCATATTTATAGATCGCTCCCGACCCACTTAACAAGACACCGCCTTCAACCAACAGATAGGAAGCAACGTAGATCGGTTTGCCACCATTCGATAAGGTTCTAAAATTATCATTTTCTCTATCGTAAAGACAAATTCCTCCCATTGTAGCTACCCAGAGATTACACAAAGAGTCCTCAGCAATAAAAGTTATATTATTAGAAGGCAACGTCTTTTCGTCTCCCGGCTGATGCAGGTATTGTTTCAGATGGTCACGGTCATAACAATTCAAACCAGCCTCCGTACCAATCCAAAGATAACCTCTGTGGTCATTCAGAACACTCTGTACTTTCGACTGTGAAAGCCCCTCCCTTATTCCGAGTTGTTTATAATAGTAATAAGGAGACTGGCTCCAGATAGGCTGTGCAATTCCTATAAAGAAAGACAATAGATATATTTTAAATAGAATCTTATTCATACATAGCGCATAATACTGTATCGAGGTGTAAATATAGGAAATTCTATTTAAATAAAACTGTTTTATATTAAAATCTCCTGCTTTATGGAATATTTCCTCAATAATTCTTGCACATACAAAAGAAACACGAATTCAAGTAAAATCTTTTTTTTCCAAAAAAATATTAGATTCTCCTTATATTATAAGGTAGGGAGAATCTTTTTTTCTACTTTTGCCCCGAAATATCATGGTACAAGCCATCATAAAAGAAAGAATTATGCAAAAAAACCTTGTCATTGTCGAGTCTCCGGCAAAAGCAAAAACGATTGAAAAATTTCTCGGGAAAGATTTCAAAGTCCTTTCTAGTTACGGACATATACGCGATCTGAAGAAGAAAGAATTCAGCATCGACGTAGATAAGAATTTTAAACCCGCTTATGAAATTCCGGCAGACAAAAAGGCTTTGGTCAACACGCTGAAAGCAGAAGCGAAAGAGGCAGAAACCGTATGGCTCGCATCCGATGAGGACCGCGAGGGAGAGGCTATCGCCTGGCATCTGTATGAGGTCTTAAAACTAAAACCGGAAAACACAAAACGAATCGTATTTCATGAAATTACGAAAAGCGCTATTTTAAAAGCGATTGAACAACCACGCGACATTGACCTCAACCTCGTAAATGCACAACAAGCACGACGGATTCTGGACCGTATCGTAGGTTTCGAACTCTCTCCCGTGCTTTGGAGAAAAGTGAAACCGGCACTTTCTGCCGGACGTGTTCAGTCAGTTGCTGTCCGCCTGATCGTTGAACGTGAACGTGAAATACATGCTTTCCAAACGGAAGCTGCTTATCGCATCACTGCCGTATTCCTCGTTCCGGACACAGACGGAAAACTGGTGGAGATGAAAGCTGAACTGGCTCGCCGTATTAAAACAAAAGAAGAAGCAAAAGCTTTCCTCAACGCATGTCAGGGAGCAAGCTTTGCCATCGACGATATTACTACCCGCCCGGTCAAGAAAACACCTCCTGCTCCATTCACAACATCTACGTTGCAGCAGGAAGCCGCACGCAAACTGGGATATACCGTAGCGCAGACCATGATGCTCGCGCAACGCTTATACGAATCGGGATTCATCACTTATATGCGTACAGACTCTGTCAACCTCTCGGAATTTGCGACAGCAGGCAGTAAAGACGCTATCATCAAAATGATGGGTGACCGCTACGTACACCCC
>OCHG01001581.1_pt1 | contig 14144 bp, 10 predicted proteins | sample 1538801 | NCBI WGS metagenome assembly OCHG01 (sample SAMN04571727, study PRJEB22368) | human gut metagenome | biome: human gut; material: stool | host: Homo sapiens | place: Luxembourg | collected 2012-09-20 | reverse complement strand
AAACCACAAAACTGTTTACCTGAAACCACTATTTTGTTTACCAGAAACCACAAAACTGTTTACCTAAGAATAAAAGACCGATATAAAAATGATATAACTTATTACATATCAAATTATAACACGGGATTTGGTAAATAATTAATATAACCTCAAAATGGAATGAATTATATACATGACATTTCAGGTAAACAGTTTTGTGGTTATGATGATAAGCCATTCTTAAAAGTAGGTAAACAGAAATGTGGTTTTACATATCAAAAAGAGGAAGTACGGTACTCCCCTACTTCCTCTTCTGCTTTCTTGTTCTGCTTAGCCTCTATAGAATACAGGCATGAATGAACCGACACAGTCAAAAAATTCTTGTGCCAGCCTTTCAAGACCCGATGTTTTCAAAGCAGCAAAATCATCATCACTAGCAGCAATACAGAATCTGTCATTCTTGATTCCTATGAATTTGCATCTGCCCAACAGGGCTTGCTGACTGGTATCCTGTACCATCGAAATAAACTGATTCCATTGCTCAAAACCTTGAGTCGTGTCTACTTCTATCTTCTTGTCAGGATTCTGATATACATGCGCAAAAAGATCTCCCTGCTGCGTGGCATCATCAGATGTTTTCTTTCCCCTATTACGGTTTATTTTTTCATTCAGACGACGAGCAATATCTGCATCTTTATCTCCGATATGATTGATACCTACATCCGTCCGCTTGATATGGAAGATAACATATTCAGGATCTCCCTTATGCTTTCCGTTCCGATAAACAAAGTCTTCTTCAGAAAATTCATCAAATACGATATCTGTCTCACTGCGACTAGCCATTCTGTTGAGATCTTCCCTTACCACATCGAGTACCTGTTTTCTGAATTGCGAGAATTTAGGATATTTATTCATCACAGGCTCCCCCTTGTCGTCAAGCAGAATATTACCATGTTCATCAAGTTCTACCAGACCCAAATACTGTTTCATCGGCAAAAACTCAACCTTAACATCCAAGCTCTTGTCTAGTCCCATCTGACGAAGCAGATATATATAGAGTCGAGGTGTATTCACCTTCTTGGAATATTTAGCAATCATGGAGATATGATGAATATATCCCTGACGCATGTCAAAAAGGCTCATAGTGAGTTTTGGATCTATCTCAAGTATTACTTCACCCTTGATGCGTTCTACTTTCTCACCATCGCTCTTTGTATAGCCTTTCTGCGTTGTCGGAATCTCGATGTTTGAAAATACGTGCTGTATCTTCTCTGTCTTACTATCCGTCTTTACACGCACCGACAGGTTGAGGATATCGTTCTTCAGCGTATCACGCAGATTCTTATAATTATGAAACTCCGTTGATACCTGAAAATCCTTGATGTCTATTTTGATGGGCGGAATCTCCATAACAGCATGCTCTATTCCTTTCTCGAAAAGATAGTCGGAGCGTGCATCTCCAAGCACTCTCTTCTCGGTAAAATACTCTTCAACATACTTCTGCAGATGGGTACTTGCAACCATCAATATGTTTTGTTGCAATAATGTATATTGCTTATCCAATTTTGTCAGCGAAAAAGGTGTGTTAATCCACACCAGATTCTTGTTTCCTTTTGGTTCACTCATATAAAAACCACATTTCTGTTTACCATAAACCACAAAGTTGTTTACCTAAAACCACTTTTTTATTTACTTAAAACCACATAAATATTTACCCGAAACCACCAAGCTATTTACCATAAACCATATTCCTATTTACCTAAAACCACTTTTCTATTTACCATTTCAAACATAACCCATTATTAATCAAGCTATTATGCTCTCTGTAATAAATAAGAGATATATAATTTATTATAAAGAATAATCTATAATTATCATTCTTTTGGTAAACAAAAATGTGGTTTTTGTAGGAATTTATACCTTATTTTTAAGCTTAGCGCTTTTTTAGGTAAACAGTTTTGTGGTTTTCACCCTTTTAATAACTACTTTTTGTTTGCTTACTTTTTCAAGTAATCCATCAGGATATTGTAGAGCAGGTTTTCCTGTGGGATATCATCTGAGAGGCATTTCATCTTCAGGAGAAGGAGTTCTTCCTTGTTAAGATATGTAGCCACACTCGTTCTAGTGCGTCTTTCCTCTGCAGTCCAGTAACTTTTTCTCTTGCGACCACCTTTAGATATATTTTTATCCTCTTCGCTTTTTGCCATTTCTGTGTTTAATAAACTTGGTCGGTCGTTCATACCCATATTTTCAAGAGACTCACCAATTTCTTCTAAATTTCTTTTTGCTACAGCCATAATTCTTATATTTTATAAGTTTATCTTCTTTTGTTTTATTATTACATGTTTCAACCTACCCTACCAAGATTAGATTTTGATGTTGAACATGCGCTTGATAGCAATTTCGTAATCGATACCTGTACTTGAGTAAGGTGCATATTCGAATATGCTTTGTCCGTGTGCCTGAGCTTCCAGGAACTTTACAGAGCGTCGGATACGGCAAGGCAGAATTAAGTCGCCATGTTTTTCGCCTAAAAGTTTGCTCAACTGCTTGGTAATCTTGGTTCGTTCATCTACCATAACTGGCAGGAGTCCAAGTAATTCCAAATTATCGTTCATGTGGAACTCCTTCACTTCATCCATTACGCTGAGTACTTCACTTACTCCCTTGACAGATAATGCTTCCATCTGTACAGGAATCAAAATCTTGCTCGCTGCAACCAAAGCATTATAAGTGTTCTTGGAAAGTGCTGGAGGACAGTCGATGAAAATGTAGTCGAAATCATCAAATACGTTTTTCAGTCCTTCTCCTGTCATGTCATGGCAATCGTTGTCTTGCAAGCATCCCAGTAATACCGTGTAGCTCTTCATCTGTTCTCTCAGTGAAGGGCCTCCTGGAAGGTGTTGCTCTATATTTTCCATCTGAGCAGATCCTGGAACTGCATATACTCCATTTTTACATTTGTAGACTGGCACACCACTCTGTTTGCACATGGCGTTGTATATGTTATCATTTTCGTTATCTCTCACTCCGAAAAGCGAAGAGAGGTTGCATTGTGGGTCTAAGTCTATTACCAGAACCCTGAGATTGTGATTCAACCGGACTATGCCAGAAGCCAGAGACTGCACAGTAGCCGTCTTGCCTACTCCACCCTTGTTGTTCACTACTGCAACAATTTCCTGTAGTTCATGTTTCATATTTCTTTTTTCCTTATTTCACGTTATTGTTTAATACAATTTACATATATTAGAATTGCTGGCAATTAGAATAAACGGATTGACTTATATTCTTTCGTTCGGAAAGACTAATAGTCTTATTTCTGGATTATCTAATGTTCTTTAGTTCTAATATTGGTTGCAAAAATAGCCAAAATAGTTGATATAAAAGAATTTATCTTCTTATTTCTTTGTAAATATCCTTTTTTTTATACTTTTCTAACAATCTTCATGAAGAATAAGCATCACTTCGAATGTATTACTAAACGAAAATATGGATATCCTAATTGATGGACAAATTAATTAAACTTATATATGAATGTTCTATTAAACATATATTTGTATAGACTATTATACTAATAAATGATTATATTAATAAATGATTTTACTAACATATGAATAAACATATTTATGTATAGTCATATAAACTGACGAACCGATAAACTAATAGCCGTAAAAACGTTTGTTAGGATAGACGAAAATACAAAACTACGTTTAAACAAATATACTAACTGCCAGCAATTATAATAATCTAATGATTGACAAGATAAACATGTATATTATAAACCTAACATGTTAACGCTTTATAATTCAGCATTTTAATTATCCTTTTTGTAGAATATCTATCATATATAAAGTTAGAATGTTAGTTTAGTCTAATTGCCTAATAAACTAAAATAAGTATATTCAACAGGAATAGTTTATATAAGATATGTTAATTTTTCCTCTAAGTGCATACAACCTATTGAAATTTTCAGTATCTTTACAGAGTTAAACTGATGTCGAACCTTTAAAACTATAACATCATGAAAATTGGTATTCCAAAAGAGATTAAGAATAATGAGAACCGTGTTGGAATGACACCAGCAGGAGTAGCTGAATTCATTCGACATGGTCACGAAGTGATGGTTCAGCATACGGCTGGAGAGAACAGCGGATTTGCTGATGAAGCGTATGAAAAGGTAGGAGCCATAATCTTACCCGACATTCAGAGTGTATATCGTGAGGCGGAAATGATAGTAAAGGTGAAAGAGCCTATCGCTGAGGAATATCCACTTATCCATCAAGACCAGCTTGTATTCACTTATTTCCATTTTGCCTGTGACAAGGAACTTACCGATGCCATGCTCAAGAGTGGTGCTGTCTGTCTGGCTTATGAGACTGTGGAGACAGATAACCACCATTTGCCTTTACTCATTCCGATGAGTGAAGTAGCTGGAAGAATGGCTATTATTAATGGTGCTTTTTATCTGCAGAAGACAAAGGGTGGAAAAGGAAAACTGATGAGTGGTGTACCTGGTGTGAACCGCGTCAAGGTTTTGGTATTGGGCGGCGGAACCGTAGGAGAAGCTGCTGCAAGAATGGCTGCAGGAATGGGAGCTGATGTATGGATTACAGATATCAGTTTGCCTCGTCTTCGTCAGTTAGAGATGGAACTGCCTATCAATGTACACACGCTCTATTCTAACGAGCATAATATTCGTAGAGAATTGCCAGATGTGGATATCGTTGTGGGTAGTGTGCTCGTACCAGGCGATAAGGCGCCGCATATTATCACGAAAGATATGTTGAAATTGATGGAGCCAGGAACTGTACTTGTTGATGTAGCAATCGATCAGGGTGGCTGTTTCGAGACATCGCATCCAACCACACATTCTGATCCGACATATATGGTCGATGGAATCGTTCATTATGCAGTAGCTAATATTCCTGGTGCTGTGCCGAATACCTCTACTACAGCCTTGACCAATGCTACGCTGAAATATGCATTGGCTCTCGCTGATAAGGGTTGGCGAAAGGCCTGCAAGGAGGATAAAGCCCTGTATAGGGGTTTGAATATCGTAAATGGAAAGGTGGTATTCAAGGCCGTAGCGGATGTCTTCGGACTGGAATATGAAGAAATGATACTCTAAGTAGAGTAGGGGAGGGTTCTATAACACAAAAGCTATGGGATCCTCTTTAAATAATGTATTACGGAGAACAGAATACACTTTGTTTGATTGCTTACTGATAGCATTTTTTTAGAGAAAAAGACTTAAAAACGGGGAAAATGTAAGGAAAATAGGAGAAAGTACAAGAATATGTGTAAAAATAAGTTAATTTTGTAACATGATGCTATAGTTTTAGATATTTTTTATACTTTTGTGCCATGAACATGAAGTTTAACTAACATTCAGTTATTATGAAGAAGAAAAAAAGCTTGTTGCTTTTCTTGGCAGCAACTTCAGCCAGCTTTGTGCAGGCTGCCCCCCCATTTCAAACTAGTTTTGCGGCTGGTATTGAAAATGTGCAAGAAAAAGGTCATACCTTTGTAAAAGGAAGAGTGATTGATTCCGAGGGAAATCCTCTGGTAGGTGTCACGGTGCAGATCGAAGGCACAAGCTATGGTGTTATCACTGATGCTGATGGTAACTACATACTGGAATTTCCATCTATGGCGCATCCTAAAATTGTATTTTCCAGCATTGGTTACAAATCGAAGAGTATTGAATTTCGTGGCGTAAAAGAGCAAAACATGATGCTGGAGTTGGATCATGTTGCGCTGGATGATCTCGTTGTCATCGGTTACGGCAGCAAGAGCCGTAGGAATGTAACTACCGCTATCTCTACCGTGAGTCAGGAACAGATAAGCAAGTTGGCTGCTACCACACCAACCCTCGATGGTCTTCTTCAGGGTACTGTAAAGGGCGTATTGGCTACTACCGCAAATGGTGAGCCTGGTTCATCTCTCAAGTTAAACATCCGCGGTATTACATCTCCTTATCCTAAATCGGGTAAAGGTAACAACAACCAGCCTCTTTATGTCATTGATGGCGTTCCTACCTTTATGGAGGATACCGGCATCAACCCGCTCATCAATATCTCACCAAACGATATTGAGAGTATCGATGTGCTGAAAGATGCCGCAGCTACAGCCATCTACGGTTCTCGTGGAGCCAATGGTGTCGTTATTGTCAAGACCAAGAACGGAAAGCGCAATGAGAAGACCAAGGTAGATTTCGGCTACACATTCTCGTTCAGTAATCCTATCAAGAACTATAAGCCATTGAACATTTCTGAATACAAGAATGTGCAGGACGAGATTCTGCGTAATACTATAGACGGCATGAATGACGGCAGTTCGATAGTAGGTATGTATGGTTTTGATTATATTCTTAACCAGTATGGAAATGTTTCGCTCAATGAAGAAACGGGTCTTTATACCTATAATGGTCTTAATGAGAGTCTTTATGGCAAGGATAATGTCAACTGGGCAGATGAGGTAATCAACAAGAATGCACCTACACATCAGTATAATGTGGCTGTCAGAGGTGGAAGCAACAAAACCAACTATTCTTTCTCTTTCAACGGAATGAACCAGGAAGGTCTGTTACTCAATGACCGTATGGAGCGATATGGTGCAAGACTCTCTATAGATTCTGAAATCAACAAATACATCACCGTGGGAGGTGTGCTTGATTATACCTATTCTTCACGCAAGAGTGGAAGCAACGATCCTGCCTTGGGATATGATAATGACGGATGGATGACCCGTCCGGATTTGGCTGTACGCGATGCGGATGGCAATTTCCAGCGTGTAGATAAGTTCGGTCTTTATACCGATACCTATAATGATGCCAATGCGGTAGCTAAACTCCAGCGCAAGACGAAGTATGAAAATGATCAGTTCTCTGGCAATGCTTATATTGATATTAAGCCTGTCAAGGGATTGACCCTTCATGCTGATGCCAATATATCCAGATTCATCTTCAGCAATAGTTATTTCTCGCCAAAGATTACACTCCCGGAACAGTTGGGTATGGAGCCAACATCAACCTTGGCTGAGAGCAACTATCGCAATACCAATACTTCTATCAATTTCCGTGCCGACTACAAGTTTACGCTTACCGAAGCTCATCGTTTTGACGTGATGGCTGGTTATAGTGCTGACAGGTATTGGAGCAAGGAACACGACCAGGCTTATAGTGGTTTCCCTAACGATGATGTATTGAACAATGCCAGTTCTGCAACCACCGTCAATAAACCAACCGAGACTTATTCCAAGAGTGGTCTTAATTCTATCTATGGTCGTTTGAGCTATGATTTCCTCTCACGTTATCTGCTTGATTTCAGTCTTCGTTCCGATGAGTCATCAAAATTTGGACCGGGTAACAAGCGCGGTACTTTCCCTGCAGTTTCTCTGGCTTGGCGCATCAATCAGGAGCCTTTCCTGGAATCTGTAAGAGATATTGATGATCTGAAGTTCCGTTTGAGTTGGGGTAAGACTGGTTCCACCAACGTATCAGACTTTTCTTATATCCAGTATTTCAATGGTAATCAGTATGGCGGACAGAGCGGACTCACCCTTGCTTCTACTTATCCAAACAAGAACATCAAGTGGGAGATGACAACCGAGTATAATGCTGGTGTCGACTTTACTTTATTTAATGGTCGCCTGACAGGTAGCTTTGATATCTATCACCGTAAGACTGATGGTGCGCTTGCTCCTGCTCCTATCGCCCTGGAGTTTGGTATCGGCACCTATTACAGCAATATTCTTGATCTTACCAACAATGGTTTTGAATTCTCTATCGGTGGTGATGTAGTTCGTACCAAGGATTTCACCTATAATACTATGCTCAGTATCTCATCCAACAGGAATAAGATAACCAAGCTCAATGGTTCAACCCTCGATATGATGCACCAGGATCTCTATATGGAAGGTCATGCTATGGGAACCGTGAAGGGATATAAAGTGGCAGGCATCTATCAGAGTCAGGATCAGATTAGTAAGTTGAATGAACAGGCTATGGCCAAGGGATATGGTTTCTATCAGAATGGAGCTGCTGTAGGTGACTACATGTTTGCAGATACCAATGGTGATGGCTTTATTTCAGAGGCCGACCGTACGGCGATTGCCAACCCAGAGCCAAAGGTATTCGGTGGATGGTCAAATACCTTGTCATATAAGAACTTCACGCTCTCTATGCTCTTCCAGTATCAGTTAGGTGGTGATGCCTACTACAGCACGATGCAGGAATCAGCTAGTGGAGCCATCGGTATGAGTATCTTGCGCGAGATGTATGGCAACACCTGGACACCGGATCGCACCGATGCCAAGTATGCCAAGTTGATGTGGATGCCTAGTGTCTATACCAACACACAGGCCAACGACCGCTATGTATATTCCAACTCATACTTCCGTTTGCGCAACATCACGCTCTCTTATACCTTTGAGCCAGCATGGTTAGAGCGCTTGCATGTGAGTGGTGCATCGGTGTTCTTCACCGCTACCAATCTCTTTACCATTACCGATTGGCCAGGTTTGGATCCAGATATGGCAGCCACAAATGCCTTTACCAAGACAACCGAGACCAAGGATGTATATCCAATGAGCCGTTCGTTCTCATTCGGTCTCAAATTGCAATTCTAACTCATTCAAAGAAACGAAGATTATGAAACATATAAGATATCAATTTCTGGCGTTACTGTCAGTATCAGCGCTCACATTCACATCGTGCGACTTGATAGGCAGCATCGATGATATGGAACCAGACCATGTGGTAACCGATTTGAATTATATTACCGATGCCGCATCTGCTCAGACTGCTCTCAATGGTGTTTACGCTTCCTGGCGCAGTACAGGTGTATCTTACTTGAGATATGGTATCGCCTCTATGGCGCATACCCAGACTCAGGCGATGGTGATGGGTGTAGATGAGTTTGCGGCAGAAAACATCCAGACCAATAACAGTAATGTGGAGACTGCCTATACAGCCTACTACAATGTCATCAATACCGCCAACACCTTCCTGGTTCACATCAATAAGCAGATACCAGGCATGACAGAGGAAAAACGTACCGAGATGATTGCAGAGGCTCGTTGCCAGCGTGCTTTGGCTTATCTCACTCTCCTGAAATGTTTCGGAGAATACTGGAAGCAGGATTCCCAATACGGAGTCGGCCTCTTCAAGGATGAGTTGGTAAGAGATAATCAGGTTCGTCAGCGTTCATCTGTAGCTGATACTTACAAGCTGATTTCTGAAGATCTCGATTATGCCATCGCCCATTGCGAACAGCATCCGGTAGATCATTATCATATGAGCAGTCTTTTTGCCAAGGCTTTGAAGGCAAAGATGTATTTTGCTCAGGATAACTATCCGGAGGCAGCAAGATTATCTGAAGAAGTGATTAATGAGGCTGAAGCAGCAGGATATGAACTGGAGAGCGACTATGCTAATATCTTTACAGAACAGTTCAATTCCAAGGAGATGCTTTTCGCCCCTTATACTGCTAATCCGAATGAATTGATGGATGCTTCTTGGTTTGCCTTCTCTCCAGGATCACTCCTTAAAAAGGTGGCAGATGATTTGGTTCCTGATGATGAAACAGGTGGTGATATCGTTGTTCCAGATCCGGGAGAGGGTGGGGATGTAGTAGTTCCTGATCCTGGTGAAGGCGGTGATGTCGTGATTCCTGGTGGTGATGGCAGCGAAGGCGGTGATGTTGTATTGCCTGGTGATGGAGATGATGGCGGTATCGTTATCCCTGGTGGTGATGGTGGCGATTTCCCATTCCCTCCAGGTGAAGATGATGCAGCTTCCTACGATCCTCTTTATACTTGGGCATACACGGGTAAAGGCATGACTGGAATTGCCAAGTACAGCAAGTTGACTCCTGAGTTTATGTTCGAAGACTCCTATTACTTCATGCGCCTTGCCGAAGTTTATTATATCGCTGCCGAAGCAGAGGCTCGTCAGGGTCAGTATGCTAAGGCTCGTACGCTCTTGGCTACAGTCATCGAACGTGCTGGATATACTGAGGACGATGTGAACGCTATTGCCGACAGTGATCTTCTGGGTGAAATTCTCAAGCATAAGTTGTGTGATATGAGTAACGAAAATCTGGAAGAATGGTTCGATCTTTGCCGTTATAACCGTCAGGGTGGTTTCGAGAGTTGGACAGAAGATGAGAAAGCAGAACTTCCTAGCTTCCGCCGATATCTTCTTCCTATACCAAAGGCATCTATGGGAGCCAATAATCTTCTGGTTCAGAATCCGGAATATGTGAATCAATAAACATTATATAATAAATAATATCGAGAAAAAATGAATAAGATGAAAATGAAAACTTGCATGATGACACTTGCCGGTCTTGTACTTGCAATGGCTGCCAGTGCGCAGAATTTTGTGATGAAAGGCAAGGTTAAAGGTAACGTGGACGGCTGTTCTGTCATGTTGCAGAAGTATGGATTGGAAGGTGTTACCAATCTGGATAGTGTTACAATCAAGAATGGTGAGTTCACCCTCGAGGGGGTAGTTAACCAGCCTGAGCAGTATCAGATGGTTATTGATATGAACAAGCCTGGTACAGCTGAGCCTGATTATCAGAAAATATTCTCAACAAGAGTCTATGTAGAGAATAAGCCGATGACCTACGATGTAGATCTTACCGGTTTTCCTGCAGAGCGTGATATGAGTATGATAGAGCCTGTTGTAAAGGGTTCTACCACTCAGGATATTTATCAGGCTTATCTTGAACTGATGTCACCTATTCAGGACAAGATGCACAAGATGGATGATAGTATCAACCAGACTACCGATTTGGCACAGCGTGTATCCCTTGCCAAGGAAGCCATCAAGTTGCAGGAGGAAATGCGCCATCAGACCAGTCTGTTTATTCAGCAGCATACCACTTCTCTGGTAGCCTTCGACTTGCTTCTCGAGAGTTTCTCTTCTTTACCAACCCCATATACCTCTCAGCAGATTGACGAGATGATGGGCTGGTTGAAGAACGACTGGAGTTCTTCTGCACAATATCCGATGCTGCAGATGCAGGCAGAGATGGCAAAGCATACAGCTATCGGCAACCATTATATCGATGGTACCGTTGTCACTCCTGAAGGCAAGCAGGTGAAGCTTTCTTCACTTATCAAGAAGGGTGAATACACCATGTTGGAGTTCTGGGCTTCCTGGTGTCGTCCATGCCGTCAGGAGATTCCACATCTCAAGAAGGTACACGAGAAATACAAGGATTTCAACATCATCAGTATTTCCGTAGATGAGAGAGATGCCGACTGGAAAAAGGCAATGGCCAAGGAAGGAATGACCTGGACACAGGTTCGCAATCCTGAAGGTTTTGGCGGTATGGTGATGGGCGAGTATGGCATCAATGGTATTCCAGCCTGTCTCATCCTAGATAAGGATGGCAATTTCTATAAGACCAACATGCGTGGTGCTTATCTTGATGCTTTCCTGTACGATTACTATAAGAAATAAAATAGTTTAGTGCATAAAAATATTCCCCGATATGAATCCTCAGTATTCCTGCAGGATTCGTATCGGGGAATTTTGTTGATAAATTGTATGAAGGATAGATCTTCGCGAAATGAAAATCCATCATTGTAACTTTACCATGCCTCCAGTTTATCTGCAATCTCCGGCATCTTATCCTTGGTGAATACAGGATTCTTACCTTCCTTCTTCTGTTGGCGATAGTCTTTCAACAGGAAGACGGCCTGGCGGGAAAGCAGGACGATGGCTGCGAGATTGCAGAGGGTGAGAAGAGCCATCGTGATATCTGCAAAACTCCATGCAAAATCCAGAGATACTACCGCTCCGACCATCACCATTGCTGCTACAGCAAGACGATAGACAAATACACCCAGCTTGGAGTCCCTGATATATCTCACGTTGGTTTCTCCATAATAATAATTGCCGATGATGCTGCTAAAGGCAAACAGCCATATCATTACCGCAACAAACGGATTGCCGATGTTCCCGATTTCGTGGGTCAGGGCATCCTGGGTGAGTTGAATACCATTTGAAGCCGTAAGATCCACACCGCTCACCAGGATGATGAATGCAGTGCAGGAACATACTACCAACGTATCTGTAAAAACACCCAGAGCCTGTATCAATCCCTGTTTTACAGGATGACTGACTGTAGCTACTGCAGCAGCATTCGGTGCACTACCTTCACCTGCCTCATTACTGAACAGACCTCGCTTGATACCCTGTATCACAGTAACGCCAAGAACTCCGCCAGCAGCCTGATTGAATCCGAAAGCATTCTCAACAATGGTAAGCAGAACCTTTGGCAGACTGGTGATATTCCAAACAACAACACCTACAGCTATCAGAAGATAAATGACAGCCATCACAGGAACCACGGTAGAAGAGAACTTAGCCACTCTATGGATGCCACCGAAGATGATGAGCAGGGTGAGCACAGTGAGGGCAATTCCCATGGTGGCAGGCTCGATGCCAAAAGCCTTCTGCCATGCCAGGCAGATAGTGTTGCTCTGCACTGAATTATAGGCAAAGCCGAAGGTAATGATCATCAGCACGGCAAAAAGAATACCCATCCATCCTTTTCCCAAACCATACTTCATATAATAGGCCGGTCCGCCATAGAAAGATGTTTTGCCTTTCCGCTTGTAAAGTTGGGCGAGAGTTGATTCTATGAAAGCTGATGCTGAGCCCAGTAAAGCCAGCATCCACATCCAGAATACGGCTCCCGGTCCACCGATGCTGACTGCAGTAGCCACACCGGCAAGGTTACCGGTGCCAATACGGCTAGCCAATGCTACCACGAATGCCTGGAAGGAAGAAATGTGCTTCATTTCTCCATCCACTTTCACCTCCATCGACAGTTCTTCGTGTCCTATCTCTTCCGGTTGTACCTTGTCGGGATGAATCAGCAGCCTGATCATCTCTCTGATTAGGCGGAACTGGACGAAACGGGTACGCCAAGTGAAAAACAGGGCACAGCATATCAAGACGGTGATGATGATATACGACCAAAGGAAATCGCTAACCTGAACTAAAATGTTTTGTATTGAATCTATCATTTATCTATTTAAAACTTATTATTTCTTTACTTTTTTATAACCTTCAGAACCTGGTCAGCAATACTTTTCATTCCCTTGATTGTAGGGTGACCGTTTTTCTTGTCAATGTCATGAAGAGCAATGACAGGAACCTGATATTTGTTGCAGATCTTTTTTACCGACTCATTGATTACATCCTTGAGTTCAGAGTTTAAGATGAAATATACCTCTACATTAGGATAATGCTGTCGTATATCTGAAAGCAGCTTGGCCATGGCTGGGCGGAAACAGTACAAATCTGCGCGCTTCCAGTCGCTATACTGATAGTTGCCGAGCGGGGCATCAGCCCAGTTGTCATTCGTAGCTCCGCAAATCAGGATGATATCCGGATTGCCAAGAAGAGAACTGCGGGTGATGAAAGAACGGTCGGTATAATCTTCGTCACGATAGCCAGTGTTGCAGATGGTAGCACCAGAATAGGAATTGATATTTCCCATCTTATAGCCTCCTTCCTTGATAACTTGCCACCACCAGGTTTGCTCAACCTTGTTTACATCTGTAGTTTCTGGTGGAGTAGTAGGTGAGTACCAGGTGGCATAACCCTTAGGAATGAACCCCTCGAAAGTGGAATACGAGTCACCGAGAACGGCAACGGTCTGCTTCACCTGTGCCATGAGCGGCATGAAGGTGAGCATAATGAAAGAAATGATAATCGTAAATCTTTTCATGATGCTTGTTCTTGTTTTAATGCTTCTTATGTAATTCTGCTGCAAAAGTAATATAAATATGTGAATAGACAAAAAATATCGGAGGAAAATTCATCTTTCTGTTTCTATTTTTGTCTAAAACTAAGCATGATTTGAGTTATACCATAATTTAATCATGTGCGCGCTCTAGCGCATATGCACGCAAGCGTACGCATGCATATATAATAATGTATACACAATAAATCGCCATGTTAAAATCTTTATATATGTTAAAAACCGACTAAAAAAGCAACTTTTTTGCGAAAAGATTTGGCGGAATGAAAAATAGTTAGTACTTTTGCACTCGCTTTTGAGAAATCAAGCATTACTCAAAGCAATAAAGAAAGAGTTCTTTGAAAGATTTTACATAAACAGACAAGTAGTACAAGAAGC
>OCHG01001571.1_pt1 | contig 14215 bp, 16 predicted proteins | sample 1538801 | NCBI WGS metagenome assembly OCHG01 (sample SAMN04571727, study PRJEB22368) | human gut metagenome | biome: human gut; material: stool | host: Homo sapiens | place: Luxembourg | collected 2012-09-20 | reverse complement strand
TAGCAATAATGATACCGATTGCTTTTGCTGTATCCATGGAAGATCCTCCACCGATTGCTACAATGTAATCAGCCTCAGCGCTCTTGAATGCTGCAACACCATTCTGTACGTTCTGAATCGTAGGATTGGCTTTGATGTCAGAATAAATCTCATATGCGAGTCCAGCCTCATCTAATACATCTGTCACTTTCTTTGTTACCCCAAATTTGATAAGGTCTGGATCAGAGCATACAAATGCTTTCTTAAATGCTCTTGATTTTGCCTCTGTTGCAATCTCCTTGATTGCTCCTGCTCCGTGATAAGATGTCTCATTCAGCATAATTCTGTTTGCCATTTCAATCTCTCCTTTTCTTACATGACATAATTTGCTTTTATTCAGCTTTTATGTTTTTATTTTAACAATGTTATTAAAAGAATGAAAGTTACAAAATTATGAAAATGTAACGTGACCGGATCATAAAAGATTCAGTCTTTCAAACACCCCTGCCAGTTCTTCCGGCATTGCTTTCACGAGATCTGCTGCCAGTTCCTCCGGCGTGCGTTTCACCCTTCCAAACACCCATTGTACAGTCATGTAAATAGAACCCTGACAATACATTTCCAGCAGAAATTTTAAATCTTCCGACAATGGCTTCCTGGATTTTTCCTGAATTCGGTCTGAATAAAATGCCAGGATCAGTTCAAAATCATGGTCTCTCAGACAGTTCTGATCATCAGATTTAAATGCCATTTTAAAGAAAAGTTTCTCTTTCTGAATATACTGGAATTTTTTCACCAGTCCTTCATAGATGGTCTCGCCTTCTCCCATATGTTCAAATGATTCCAGAAGGATCTTATCAAAATACCAGTTAACCAGGTCATATTTATCCTGAAAATGCCGGTAAAATGTTTGTCTGGTCGTTCCGCACGCATCTACGATTTCCTTTACCGTAATCTTCTCCACCGATGTCGTCTTCATGCAGACTTTCACAGCTTCCGCCAGGCGATATTTCATTTCTTCTGACTTACACTCCTCTTTGCACATGCAAAATCTCCTCTAACTTGGGCATTACCCGAAGCGCCCCTTTTCTTGTTGTTACGATAGATGCTGCTGCATTGGCAAACTCCAGCATCTCTCCAAGTTCCTTTTCATTTCTTGCCCATAGATAACAGAATCAATGGAATATGATACTTTTCCATCAAAAGCAGAATCCCCGCATCATAGTCTTCCATTCCGGTCAGCCACTGAATCTCATTATCCGATATTTTCAGAACATTACAATGCTGCATTCCATATAAAATCTGTTCTTTCGCTTCGTCCATTGATTTCCAAAGCGGCTCTCTTAAATTTGGATCATACGAAAGGATTGCACCAGACTTTTCTGCAATCTCAATTGCTTTTCTCGTTGCCTTCCGACACACTTCGTCTGTCATAGATAATGAACCAAAATGAAATATTTTGCTGTCTTTAATCAGTGTCTCATCAATATCTGATTCCGAAAGCATCATGTCCGCTCCCGGATTCCGGTAAAATGAAAACTCCCTGTCCCCGTCTTCCAATGTATGTACAAATGCAAGTGTTGTATGTACCTGTGAATCACGCTTCAGTCCTGTTGTATCAATTCCTACTTCTTTAATTGCATAAGTCAGCTGATTGCCAAACATATCATCACCGATTTTTCCGATAAATGCTCCTTTATGCCCAAGCTTTGACAGCATAGATAATACATTGCATGGTGCTCCTCCGGGATTTGCCTCCAGAACTGGATTACCTTGTCCGCTAATTCCATTTTCCGTAAAATCAATAAGTAATTCACCAAGTGCCGTCACATCGTAAGTCTTCATACTTCAAAACCTCTGTTCTTTTATTTTCTGTATGCGAATTCAAATCTGACATTCACAGTTTCTATATCATATTGCGAAAAGAGCGGGACAGATTTTCGCGTTTCTGTCCCGCTCCATATGTCTTGACATTATTTTACAAAATTCTCATTTTCCCGTCAACCTGATCTGGCATGTGAATTTTGTTTTATTCTAACTCATACGAATCCAATGCCTGTTGATTGTTCTGCCCTACACGCTCACAATCCTAGCAGATCTTGCAGATCCAGCCCTCTGGTGCTTCAATGTGACCCATCTGGATTCCTGTCAATGTCTCATACAGTTTCTTTGTAACTGGTCCCATCTCTTCCATTCCACTTGGGAAGCAGATTTCTTTGCCATGATCTACAATCTTGCCGACTGGTGAAATAACTGCTGCTGTTCCACAAAGCCCACACTCTGCAAAATCTTTTACTTCATCAAGGTATACTTCTCTTTCTTCTACTTCCAGTCCAAGATAATGCTCTGCTACATACATCAGAGAACGTCTTGTAATAGAAGGAAGGATTGTAGATGACTTCGGTGTTACGACTTTATTGTCTTTTGTTACGAAGATAAAGTTTGCTCCACCTGTCTCTTCTACTTTTGTTCTTGTTGCAGCATCCAGATACATATTCTCATCGTATCCTTCTCCATGTGCTGTCACGATTGCATGAAGGCTCATTGCATAGTTAAGACCTGCTTTTACATGACCTGTTCCATGCGGTGCGGCACGGTCAAAGTCTGAAACCTTAATTGTAATCGGCTTAGCGCCGCCTTTAAAGTATGGTCCAACTGGTGTAGCAAATACACGGAACTGATACTCCTCTGCAGGTTTTACTCCAATAACCGGACTGGAACCAAACATATACGGTCTTACATAAAGTGTAGCTCCTGATCCATAAGGCGGTACATATGCTGCATTAGCTGCTACGACCTGTTTGATTGCATCTACGAATCTGTCCTCTGGGAATACCGGCATCTCAAGTCTTGCTGCTGAATCAGCCATTCTTGCTGCATTTAAATCTGGACGGAAAGTTACGATATGTCCGTCTTCTGTTGTGTAAGCTTTCATTCCTTCAAAGCATGTCTGTGCATACTGAAGTACACCTGCGCACTCACTGATTGTTATGGTTGCGTCGGAGGTAAGAGTTCCTTCATCCCATGCTCCGTCTTTGTAGTTGGATACATATCTCTTATCTGTCTGCATGTAGCCAAATCCGATGTTTGACCAGTCAATGTTCTTTTTCTCCATGATAATTTCCTCCGTTCATCTATATAACTTTAATTTTTTAACTATTTTACTGACATTATTATAATACCATCATATTCAAAATTCAAGAGTGCGCTCTGTTTTTTTAGAATTATCTTTCCATCATACTAATAGACTCAATTCCAACGCTTCCTCCACGCACAACTTCAATACTCTTGAACTCTTCTTTCATCAGCTTAATAACTGCGTCATTTTTGGTTCCTGTCTGTACAAATTCCAGCAAAAGACTATCTCTTCCGTAGTCAATGACTTTTGCCTTAAACGTCTCCGCAATCTGGAAACATTCCACCTTATCCTCCGGTGTACATTTTTGAACTTTAATGTACATAATTTCTTTCATTCTTACAAAAACATCTGTAAAATCAATGACTTTAATAACCTCTACCGTACGGTTGAGCTGCTTTTTGATCTGTTCAAACGTCTCATCGTCACTGACCGTTGCTATTGTCATTCTCGACACAGTCGGATCTTCTGTTGTTCCTACAGTAAGGCTGTCCAGATTATATGACTTTCCAGAAAAGAGTCCGGAAATTTTAGACAGAACACCTACCTGATTTTCTACATAAAGTGATATCCAGCGTTTTTTCATTCCATTATTTGTTCCACTCATAATTCCATTCTCCCTTCTAACAATCCATGATCAGCTCTTCCAGAGTTCCGCCCGGTTTGATCATTGGGTATACAAGATCCTCCGGATCGATCATAAACTCGATAATCGTCGGTCTGTGTTTATTTTCAAGTGCTGCTCTGAATGCAGGCTCAATATCTTCTTTTTTCTCCACACGGATTCCTACTGCGCCATAACTTTCTGCCAGTTTGATAAAGTTCGGTGTATACTCCGGATATTCAAAATTCTCATCATCTGCTGCCCTTCTGCTTGCAGCACCGGATCGTAAATTCGTCATAGAGTAACGTTTTCCATAGAATAATTTCTGCCACTGGCGAACCATTCCAAGGTTATAATTATTAAAAATACAGCTAATGATTGGAAGTTCCTCTAATACTGCTGTTGCAAGTTCCTGAATATTCATCTGCATCCCACCGTCACCGGAGATAGAAATAACCGGTACATCCGGATTACCGATTTTAGCACCAATCGCTCCCGGAAGTCCATACCCCATTGTTCCAAGTCCACCTGACATAAGAAGTCTCTTCTTCTGTGTAATCTCAGCAAACTGAGCCGTGAACATCTGATGCTGTCCTACATCAGTTACAATAATTGCTTCATCAAACATACGGTTAATCGTCTCAATAATATCCTGAGGTGTCATAATCGGTTTTTCTTTCATTTTCAGAGGATGTTCCTCTTTCCAGCTTTCAATCTGTTCCAGCCACTTTGATGTCTCATTCGGCTCTACATACTCTAACATCTTCTCAATTGCATCTTTTGCATCCGCAACAATCGGAATATCTACCTGTACATTTTTTGAAATTGCAGCTGTATCAATATCGATATGTACAATCTGTGCATTCGGTGCAAATGAATGCAGCTTTCCGGTAATTCGGTCATTGAACCTAGTTCCGATTGAAAACAGCAGATCACAATCACTGACAGCCATATTGCAGGCATATGCTCCATGCATTCCAAGATTTCCGATGTAGAGTGGGTGGTTTATCGGAATTGCCCCGCGTCCCATTACTGTTGTTACGACCGGAATATTCGTCTTCTCCACCAATTTGGTAAATACTTCGTTTGCACGGGAAATAATCACACCTCCACCTGCTAAAAATAATGGCTTTTTTGCACGTCCAAGCATTTTGATCGCACGTTTTAACTGTCCGATATGTACGCTTGTATTCGGCTTATAACCACGGATATTAACAGTTTCCGGATATTCTGCGCTTCCAAGTTCTCCCATAACATCTTTTGGAAGATCGATAAGGACCGGACCTGGACGTCCTGTTCTTGCAATGTAAAATGCTTCTTTTAAAATTCTTCCAAGGTCTTCTCTGTTTCGCACCGTTACTCCATATTTGGTGATACTTCTTGTAATTCCTACAATGTCAACCTCTTGAAATGCATCATTTCCAATCAGATGTCTGGACACCTGACCGGTAAAGCACACAAGCGGAACACTATCATAATATGCTGTTGCAAGACCTGTTACCAAGTTCGTTGCTCCCGGACCACTTGTAACAAGGCAAACACCGACTTTTCCGGTAGATCTTGCATAGGCATCGGCCTCATGGACAAGTGCCACTTCCTGCCTTGGCAAGATTACTTTCGTAAAATCCTGCTTGTAAAGTTCGTCACTGATATCAATGGTACATGCCCCAGGATAACCGAACAGAGTATCTACTCCTTCTTCTTTTAAGGCTTTTACTAATAACTTATTGCCACTGATTTTCTTCATAAATGTCTTCCTCCTTTAATATTTCCAGATTTTGCTTCGTCATGAATATCCAACAGAGTAAGCATTTCCCGTCAGATATAGAAAAACGCCCTAAGCGAAATAGCTTAGGGCGAATATACCATCCGTGTTACCACCTAAATTCAGAGAATTCTCTCTGCACTCATGTCAATACGGGAAACCATAACGATTATCCGATATTGCTCCCTTGTAACGTCGGGACAGACGTTGAAGTCTACTCAGATCATGTAACTATAGATGCTTTCTTTCAAAAGCACTATCAGCCATTCATCTTTTCGGTTCACTGCTCAGAGGCTACTTCCATAAACCCTTCATGAAAACTTACACCACCCGTCTTCTCTCTTAGCTTCCGGTATCTATGTACTCCTCCCCGTCATTGCATTTCACAAAACTGTTTTATCGAATATTTTTATATATTATAATCATAACTTTGTGTTACTGTCAATGACATTTTTCATCTGTTTTCTTGATATATTTTATGATGTCAGAGATAATACTTTCAGCACTTCGCCTGCAATTTTTGTCCAGGAAAGTCCGCTGACATCTACTTCTTTTGTTTTACCTGCCTCCACAGACTCCCAGATTCGCTGACCGATCCGCCTTTCAAAATCCGGCAGTGTCGCAGGAACTGCCTCATCCACATTACGCATCAATGGCAGTGTCACATATCTTATATCTGCCCCCGGCGCATAAGTATCAATCCATTCTTTCACTCCGGGCAAGTCTGTCATGACTACCCTGTCTCCGCATGCAAGTGCCTCAATGACCGTAAGAGGCAGTCCTTCAGAGAATGACAGAAGTGCAAAGATGTCACAGGAATTGTAGACCTTCGCCAGCTCTTTCTGTGGAAGCTTTCCTAAAAATGTCACCTTATACGGACATTTTTTCGCAAGCTCTACTATCTGCTCATACTCTTCTTCATTCCCGGCTCCTCCGGCAAGCAAAAGCTCAATCCTTTCCTTTTCATATTCCAGATAATCCAGACTCCGGATCAGGCTTTCCACTCCTTTTTTCACAGAAATCTTTCCGGCAAATGCAATTCTTGTCACACCGTCATTCACACGCAGGCTTTCATTCTTGAAAATATGGCTGTTATACCCCATTCCAATCACCTGTATTTTTTCTTTCGGCACATCATAAATATCCTGAATGGTCCGCTTCTGCTCTGCATGCAGTGCAAAAATCCGATCAAGTCTTCGAATCTGCCCCGTAATGTACTCCCGTTCCAAATCTGTCTTCTGCATCTGCCGCAAATCTGTATTATGGCAAAAGCCAAAGACCTTCCGGTCTGGAAAATGTTCCCGTACGATGGCAGTCAAAAGATAAAGATGATGGCACAAAATCAGATCCGGATTCAAATCTCTTACTGCCTCATCCAGCTGTTTCAAAAAACTGTCTTTGAATGCCGCTTCCATCTTTGGTGTCATATCCCGGTATCTGGTACTCGGATATGGCATCTCGTCTGACATTCCTACAATCGGAAAGTTCAGTTTCCCCTGTTCAAAATATACCGGATAAAATGTGACCCGATCCGGTACCGGAGTTTCCTCCTCAGGATACACACCGGCTACCAGTGCCTGTGTGTGTCCCTTATTTGCAAATTCCTTCATAAGCTCCGACAGAAAAATCCCACTGCCGGTGCTGTTCGGTTTCTGCGCTGTTACATTTAAAATTCTCATAATACCCTCTCGTAAATTGTAAATACATACTCCAGATCAAAATACGTTTGCTCATCACTGATCTTGGTCATCTGCCACTGTGGGTCCTGATCCAGATCCGGGAAAAATGTATCCGCCTGGTAAGCGTGATCAATCTTTGTAATATATGCCGTCTTACAGTATGGCAGAAGCTGTCTGTAAATGCTCTCTCCCCCGATCACAAAAATATCTTCATCGTTATATTTTTTCAGTTCTTCCACCATTTCGTCAATGCTGTGGACCACAACAGTTCCTTTCACATTGTATTTTTTATCTGATGTCAGAACAACATTGACTCGGTTCTTTAAAGGCTGTCCGCCCGGAAAACTTTCCAATGTCTTTCTTCCCATGGCAACGACCTTCCCCTTTGTCGTCTCACGGAAGAACTTCATGTCCTGCGGAATACTTACAAGTAACTTATTGTCCATTCCAATTGCCCAATTCTTATCCACTGCCACAATCAAATTCATGCCGGTTTCCCCCTGTTTTTTATTACTTTATTTTTATCTTAAACTGCCACCGGAATATTTTTAATCTGCTCATGTGTCTCATAATCGATCAGTTTCACATCATCCGGTGTAAAATCATAGAAATTCTTCACTTCCGGATTTAACCAGAACTTCGGTGCCGGAAGCGGCTCTCTTTTTATTAATTCCTCCACGAGCGGAATATGGCGGTCATAAATATGTGCATCTGCAATCACATGTACCAGTTCCCCGACTTCCATATCACACACCTGTGCCAACATATGAAGAAGCACTGCATACTGACATACATTCCAGTTATTCGCAGTGAGTACATCATTGGATCTCTGATTGAGCATTCCATTCAGCGAAAGCTTCTCATGTCCTTCTTTTTTCGTAACATTAAATGTCATACTGTACGCACACGGGTACAGGTTCATCTCATGAAGATCCTGATGTACATAAATATTCGTCATGATCCTTCTGCTGTACGGATTGTTCTTCAAATCATAGATCACACGGTCTACCTGATCGAACATTCCCTCCTTGTACTGATGTTTTACGGACATCTGGTATCCATAGGCTTTTCCAATCGATCCATCTTCATCTGCCCAGCTGTCCCAGATATGGCTGTTCAGATCATGAATGTTGTTCGATTTCTTCTGCCATATCCATAAAAGTTCATCTGTACAGCTCTTAATCGCAGTTCTTCTAAGTGTCAGTGCCGGAAATTCCTTAGACAGATCATACCGGTTTACCACACAGAATTTCTTTACTGTATAAGCCGGTGTTTTATCCTCCCACACCGGACGCACTTTTTCCCCTCTTGTGTCTGTTCCATTGTCGATGATGTCGCGGCACATATCTATAAATACCTGATCGGCATAACTCATTTGCCTTTCCTCCTGCATTCTTATCATTTATTGCTTTGTAGCATTATTGTACCATGAATTGCATACAAAAAAAAGAGGAATGCAATGTTATTTTTTTACATTCCTCTTTTTATTTTGTGAAAACATATCCTTATTAACAGCAGCCCTGAAGTACATTTTCCAATGCACTTGCGCTACTGGAATGTGCACGCTCCACGCGGATATTGTAACGCTCTGCTTCTTTCAATGCACAATGTACCATTTTATGTGCCACAGTTGATGTGAATAAGATGATCAGATCTGGCTGTCCGATCTGTGTCTTCAGATTACCGGACATTCTCGTGAATACTTTTGCTTTACATTTATGCTTTTTACAGATCTGCTTGTACTGCTGTTCCATTCTTTCATTACCGCCAATGATTACTACACTCATTTTTATCACCTGTCCTTTTAGCAATGCCACAGACCACGAATATTTTAGCATAATTTATGTCTTGCTTTCTTCCATTCCTGATCTGCTATATCCTGTTCCATATTAATCAACAAGTTTTGCTCCTGCCGCCTTGCATGCATCCAAATCATCACTTCCCGGTGTCTCATTTGCGATTACGCCTTCTGGTTCTGCCATCTTGGCTCCGGCTGCCGTCATACGTTCTACCCAGCTTCTCATCCATTCTCCGTCTCCCCAACCATAGGATCCGAATAACAAAATCTTCTTTCCACTTACTTTTCCTTCAAGCTCAGCTACAAATGGCTCCATCTCAGACTCTTCTAACTCCTCAGCTCCCATAGCAGAGCAGCCAAGGGCAAACACATCTTCTTCTGCCAGCGCATCTACACTTGCCTGATCTACAGAGATTACATTCGCCTGTGCTCCTGCACTTTCAATTCCTTCTCCAATTGCCTCTGCCATTGCCTGTGTGTTACCTGTTCCGCTCCAATATACTACTGAAATACTCATGATTTACTATCCTCCTGCTGTTCTATTTAATCAACTATCATTTGACACGCTGCCACATATGCAATATCTCGAATGCTCTTTCCAATCAGATATTCATTTACCGCACTGGTCTTTGCCTTATCATACGCCCAGAAAATCATTTTTGCTCTCCCTGGATTGTTATAGACTTTCCAGTATCCGGAAAACAGACTGTCTTTTCCGTCTTTTTCAATGAAACATTTTACATCATCGATCGGATAATCTAAAAATGCTCCTATCTCATGCGGAAAACAGATTTCTCCATCTGAATACTGACAAACACGTTTCGAGAGACGTTCCAGCATCTTCTCCGGTTCCACGTCCTCATATCCGTAGGAACCTAAAAATTCCCTGACATCTGTCCGTTTCAAATATCTGGAAAACGACTCGCGCCGGTACAATAATACAAGACATTTTCCATGATTTCTTGTCAGAATTTTAAATTTGATCCCTGTTCCTTCCAAGATTTCATAAAGCTCTCTACTGTTTTCTTCCGTAATATTCAAAATACAGGCAATCTTGATTCCTTTCAGAAACGGCGCACACTGCAGAATTAACTGAACCTGCAGACTTTTCATATTATCCATACCAGATAACATATAAGACACTACTTCCTTTGACATTGCATATCCTCATCCGTAATTGATTTTGATTATCATTTGCATGTTTATAATATCATAGAGGTTAGTTTAATGCAACTGTTTTAAATGATTGTCTTTTATCAAAAAAGGCACCATGCATTTTCATACATGATACCTTTTATATTTCCTACGGCTCTGCAATATTATACAATACTTTGTTCAGCATCTTCTCCAAAGCCTCAATTTCTTTTTTATTCATTCCGATTGTCAGCATCTTATCCAGCTTCCGTCTCTGATTCTCCATGCGTCTCTGGATATCGTAAGCTTTCTCCGTCAGGTAAATGTTCTTGCAGCGCTTATCCGTATTACTTGGAACTGATAAGATATATCCCTTTTCGTCCAGCCGTTTCAGCAGACCGGTCACGGTAGGATTTCTGAGATTCAATCCTTTTTCAATGTCCCTCTGTGTCACTTCTTCTTTCTCACAGTCGAACAGATAATCCAGTACTGCACACTGGTAATGCCAAGCGTACGCAGCCGGTTATTAAATTCCTTCTCATACACATTATTTATCTGCTTGAACATAAATCCTATCGTTCTCTTCTTTTGCATACGCCTTATCCTTTCTTTTAATCCCAGATCCTGACAACCTTCTCTTTACTTATCAGCTCATCTTTTTTATCTCACTTCTCGCAAGCACAATTGCAACTACTGCTGCCGTTCCGTCCGCGATCGGACCTGCATACATTACACCATCAATTCCGATAAATATCGGGAATATAATAATGAGTGGCAAAAGAAATAATATCTGTCTCGTCAGAGACACAACTGCTCCCTTTGTAGCTTTTCCGATTGCAGTGAAAAACTGCGAGCAGACCGGGTGGATTCCATTTACAAACGTCATAAACATATAAATGCGGAAATACCTCTCTGCAAACCGGAAATATTCTTCGCTTCCATTTCCGAAAATACTGACGATCTGTCTTGGAAATACTTGAAAGCACACAAAACAGATACCGCCGACCGCAAGCGCTATCTGCATGGATCGCTTATAGGTGTGTCTGACTCTCACATAATTGCCTGCTCCATAATTAAAACCCCAGATTGGCTGGCATCCCTGGGCAAGACCGATACAGATTGCCATAAACACCATATTGACTTTTGCAATTACACCGACACACGCCAGTGGAATATCTGATCCATATACAGAAAGAGAACCATAATATCTCAATGTATTATTTAACACGATCTGCACGATTGCCATAGCTATCTGATTGATGCATGAAGCCATACCAAGTGTGAGAATGCCTTTGATATACATTCCACGGGGCTTTAGCATTTCCACTGTCAGTCCCATCTTTTTAAAACGTACAAAATACACAATTACCAGACACCCAGACACGATCTGACCGATTACAGTTGCCCATGCAGCTCCTTTAATTCCCCAATGGAATCCAAAAATAAACAGTGGATCCAGAATCGTATTGATGATTGCCCCCGTAAGCATACAAGTCATAGAATAAGTCGGGCTTCTGTCTGCACGGATCAGATGATTCCCCCCTGTCGTCAGGATCAGAAAAGGAATTCCAAATGCTGTAATCCCTGTATAATCCTGTGCATAAGGCAGGACGTCTTTTGTAACACCGAATACATGAAGCAGCGGATCTAAGAACAATAATACGATGACCGCGATCGTCACACCGCAAAGCATCAGCATTACAAGTCCTGTCCCTGCATACCTGCACGCACATTCCTGCTCTCCTGCCCCCGAGGACAGATTAAAATTTGAAGCACTTCCAATCCCAAGAAGCAATGCCGTTGCAGTACAGATAATCGTAATTGGAAATGCGATATTAGTCGCTGCATTTCCAAGAAGTCCTACACCTTGTCCAATAAATATCTGATCTACAATATTATAAAGCGAGCTGACCAGCATACTGATGATTGCCGGGATGGAGAATTTTAATATCAACCGCTCGACCTTCTCTGTTGCAAGCGGATTGACCTTTACACTTTCTTCCAAACCTAAACCTCCAATATTTCTACTAATATTCACGAATGACACTGCTGACTTCGCGAATTGTCTCCATATCTTTGAGATGCTCCAGAGAATCCAGCATCTGGCTTTCTTTGACAGCCTCTGTTACAATAACAAGTTCAGCTACATCAGCGTTCTCGCACTGTTCCTTCTGCATGACTTTTGTAATGCTGACCTTGTGAACACCAAATACCATGGCAATGGAAGCCAGAACTCCAGGTTTATTCTCCACCTGCATACGGAGGAAAAATTTATTTTTCACATTCTTAAAATTCTTGACTGGTGTTGTCCGATAACAGGTACAACTGATTCTTCCGGTACAGTGATACTGCGTGTCACGCACTACGTCGATCACATCTCCGACAACTGCACTGGCAGTCGGGAACTCTCCAGCACCACGTCCATAGAACATTACATCTCCAACTGCATCTCCATGCACAAATACGGCATTAAAAGAATCTCTGACAGATGCCAGTGGGTGATTCTGCGAAATCATCATCGGATAAACACCCACTTCAATTCCATCTTCTGTATTATGAGCCACGCCAAGTAATTTGATAACATTGCCAAATTCTTTTGCATATGCTATGTCTCTTGAAGAAATCTTTGTAATTCCCTCTGTATATACATCCTTGAACACAACTCTGGAATGAAATGCGATGGAAGCCAGAATTGCTGCTTTACGTCCGGCATCTAATCCTTCAACATCTGCTGTCGGGTCCGCCTCTGCATATCCAAGCTCTGTCGCTTTTGCCAATGCTTCATCAAAATCCATATTGTCTTCAAACATCTTTGTCAGGATATAGTTCGTTGTACCATTCATGATTCCAATGACTTCATCAATCTCATTTGCCGCCAGGCATTGCTTTAACGGACGGATGATCGGGATTCCTCCGGCTACTGCAGCCTCAAACAGAAAATCCACACCATGCTCTTCTGCTGCATCCAGAAGTTCTTTTCCGTGCTCAGCAATCAGATCTTTATTAGCAGACACAACATTTTTTCCTGCATTTAAAGCATCCAGGATCATGGTTCTTGCCGGCTCAATTCCACCCATCACCTCAATTACGAGTTGAATCTCATCATTATCAATAATATCTCTCCAGTGATCGGTAAGAAGAGATGGATCCACACCTTCACGCTTTTTCTCCATATTGTGTACAAGAATCTTTACAATCTCAACATCTGCTCCTGCCTTTTTACAAAACTCCTCTTTTTGCTTTTCAATTAACTTATATACCCCACTTCCAACTGTTCCCAGTCCTAAAAGTCCGATTTTTATCTTGTGCGGCTTGCTCATTCCTGTTCTCCTCCTGCTTTATAACATTTTTTTCTTTTTAAAGTAAATACATTCCGCAATAATTACTACGATTGATATTATGATGACACAAATATATCCATATTGCCAGTGAAGTTCTGGCATATTATAAAAGTTCATTCCATACCACCCGGTAATCAATGTCAATGGCATAAATATTGTCGTCACTACTGTCAGAAAATTCATAACTCTATTTTGCTGCAAGGTAATCTGGGTCTGATAAATTTCACGGATCTGCTGAGTATACTCTTTCATCTCCGCGGCATACTGATGCAAACGCTCAGTTCTATGAACATAACTCTCCCAACCCATTTCTTCATCCTGGATTTCATTTCTGTTCATATAAAGCTGCATATGCTCACCCATATTGGTCATCTGATCATAAGACACCATCAGTTCCGAAAAATGTTTCCGATACTTCATAATTCTTTCATCCAGATGTTTCTGGACATGTCCAATTACATTTTCTTCGATTTTCTCCAGTTGTTCTTCAATCTTCTGCATTCTGTACACATCATCATCAATCAGATAGTTTAAGATCATAAGCAAAACTTCATGAAGTCTGCAGTTTTTATAGACATCATTCTTCACATGTTCCATAAGAAGTTGAATCTGATTTGTTTCCTCCACAAAATAAAGAGTCTGCTTATACATGCAAAAGCCAAATACGAACATTTCATGATTTTTCAAATCTGGCACCCGCATAATTCCCTGTACACAATCATGAAAAGAATCTACTTTACAATACCTGACATGATTCATACTGTATAGAAGATTCTTCT
>OCHG01001568.1_pt1 | contig 14226 bp, 8 predicted proteins | sample 1538801 | NCBI WGS metagenome assembly OCHG01 (sample SAMN04571727, study PRJEB22368) | human gut metagenome | biome: human gut; material: stool | host: Homo sapiens | place: Luxembourg | collected 2012-09-20 | reverse complement strand
AGACCATGCGCGCGGTGGAGAATTTCCACATCAGCCGCGTGCGGCTCAACTTCTTCCCGGAGCTGATCCGCGCCCTGGCCGACGTCAAGCAGGGCGCCGCGATGGCCAACCGTGACCTGGGACTGCTCGACCCGGCGATCGCCGACGCGATCATCCGAGCCTGCGAGGAGCTGCGCGCCGGGAAACTCGAGGAGCAGTTCGTCGTCGACATGGTGCAGGGCGGCGCCGGCACGTCGACCAACATGAACGCCAACGAGGTGATCGCCAACCGGGCGCTCGAACTCCTCGGCCATGAAAAGGGCGAATATCAGTTCTGCCACCCCAACAACCACGTCAACCTCTCGCAGTCGACCAACGACGCCTACCCCACGGCCGTGAGGATCGCACTGGTGCGCAGCATCGAGAAACTGGTGGCCTCGCTGCGCGAACTCATCGCGGCGTTCCACGCCAAGGGCGAGGAGTTCTCCGGCATCATCAAGATGGGCCGCACGCAGCTTCAGGACGCCGTGCCGATGACCCTCGGACAGGAGTTCGAAGCCTACGCCGCCAACCTCACCGAGGAGACCGAGCGGCTGACGGCCAACATGAAACTTTTCTTCGAGATCAACATGGGGGCCACGGCCATCGGAACGGGCATCAACGCCGACCCCGACTACGCCGGGCTTTGCACCCGTTACCTGCGCGAGATCACCGGACTGCCGCTCGTCGAGGCGTCGAACATGATCGAGGCCACGAGCGACACGGGCGCCTTCATTATGAACTCCTCGGCCCAGAAACGCCTTGCGGTGAAACTCTCGAAAATCTGCAACGACCTGCGGCTGCTCTCGTCGGGTCCCCGCTGCGGGCTGAACGAGATCAACCTCCCGCCGCGCCAGCCGGGATCGTCGATCATGCCGGGCAAGGTCAACCCCGTGATCCCCGAAGTCGTCAACCAGGTAGCGTTCCGCGTGATCGGCAACGACCTCACCGTGACGATCGCATCGGAAGCCGGACAGCTCGAACTGAACGTCATGGAGCCGATCATCGTCCACTGCCTGTTCGAGAGCATCGAAATGCTGATCAACGCCATGAACACGCTGCGCGAGAAGTGCATCGCCGGCATCACGGCCAACGAGGAGGTCTGCCGCCGGATGGTCTTTAACAGCATCGGGCTGGTGACGGCGCTCAACCCCTATCTGGGCTACGAAACGTCGAGCATGCTGGCCAAGGAGGCCCTCAAAACCGGCAAGGGCATCTACGACCTCGTACTCGAGCATAAGCTGATGAGCGAAGAGGAGTTGCACAAGGTGCTGCAACCCGAAAACATGGTCCACCCGCGCAAGAAGATCGGAGAGTGACCGAACGGAACAGCCCCGGCCCGATGAGCCGGGGCTGTTCATTCCGCCGGGCCGCTATTCCGCCAGCCCGTAACGGCGCATCAGGGGCTTCACGTCGGGCACGGCGCCGCGGAAACGCACGTACTGCGCCATCGGCTCGTCATAGCCCGCTTCGGTCAGGATATGGCGGCGGTAACGGCGCGCGGTTTCGGAATCGAAAATATCGCCCGTGCCGGTGAATGCCGCGAAGGCATCGGTGTCCAGCACCGCCGACCACGTGTAGGAGTAGTACTGCGCGGGGTAACTGCTGGCGAAGATGTGGTTGTAATAGGTCGTCCGGAAGCGTAAAGCGGTATGCTCCGGGAAGTCGTAACGTTTCAGGAACGCCCGTTCGAAAGCCGCCACGTCGCACCCTTCGACCGGCCGCAGCACGGTGTGCCATTCGAGGTCGAGCAGCGCGGTGGCATAGAAATCGGTCAGGTAAAGCCCCTTCAGGAAGTTCTCCGACTCCTTGAACTTCGCGATCAGCGCATCGGGAATCGGACGCCCCGTCTCGTAATCGCGGGCGTAGTGTTTCATCACCTCCGGCTCCCAGGCCCAATGCTCGTTCAGCTGCGAGGGCAGTTCGACCATGTCGCGCGGGAAGCTGCCCGTCACCTGCGGATACGGCCCGCGCGAGAGGAAACCCGCCAGAGCGTGTCCGAATTCGTGGAAGAGGGTCTTGACCTCGGAGGTCGACAGCAGCTTCGGCCTGCCTTCGGCCGCACGCGAGAAGTTGCAGCTGATGGTCACCAGCGGCAGCACCTCCCGCTCTCCGGCGCATGAATACCCGCGCAGGCGCGAGCACCACGCGCCGCCGCGTTTGCCCTTGCGGACGAAGCAATCCAGATAAAGCAGTCCGAGGGGGCGGCCTTCGGCGTCTTTCGCCTCGAAGGTCAGCACGTCGGGGTGGAAAACGGGAATGTCCGTGCGCTGCGTCAGCGTGATTCCGAAAAGACGGTTGGCCACATAGAAAACGCCGTCGTTGAGCACATTGTCGAAAAGCAGGTAGTTGCGCATGCGCCCCAGTTCGGACCCGAATTTCGCCTTGCGCAGCTTGCCCGAATAGAAGGCCACGTCCCACGGTTCCAGCCGGAAGGCCGAATCCCGCTCGTATTTCACGGCGAAAGCCTCCAGTTCGGCACGCTCCGCACGTCCCTTCCCCGCGGCAGCGTCCTTGAGCGGCAGCAGTAGTTCGCGGACCTTTTCGGGCGTCCCGGCCATGTTCGTCTCCAGCGTGTAGGCGGCATAGTTCTCGTATCCCAGCATCCGGGCCCGTTCGAGACGCAGGTTGACGATGTCGACCGACAACTGGCGGTTGTCGTACTTCCCGTCCATGCAGCGCGAGGTGTAGGCCTCGTAGAGTCTCCTGCGCAGATCGCGGTTCGTGGCCGAAGCCATGACCGACGCATAGTCGCCGTTCGTGAACCCGACGGCCCAGACGCCCTGATGCCCCTGCCGGGCCGCATTGCGGGCGAAACGCTGCCGGGTCGTCCCCGCAAGCCCGTCGAGCAGGCTGCTGTCCTGCACGTACAGGACGAACTCCTGGGTCGCCTGCGTGATGTTCTGCCCGTGGCGGATGCGTTTGAGCGAAATCTCGCGGTTCAGCTCCTTGAGCCGCTCCTTCTGCCCGGGCGTGCAGAGCGCCCCGCCGCGGATGTAGCTCCGGTAGACCTTGCCGAGCGTCCGCAGCTGGAGCGAATCCAGCCCGGCCGCATCGCGCCGGTCGTAGACGGCCTTCACCAGGCGGAAGATCGCCGTGTCGAGCGTCACGGCGTCGTATGCCTCTCCGGTCAGCTGCGCGGATTCCAGAGAGATCCGGATGACGGAGTCGCCTCCGAAATTCGATTTCAGGTAACCCAGCACCGCGCGCGGAACGTCCAGCAGGCTGTCGGCACGGTCGAGCGGTACGACGACGTTTTCGAAAGTCGCCTCCGCGGGGTCCAGCGCCCTGATTTTCGCAATCCCGGCCTTGTAGGCGCGGATGCCCTCCTCAATGGCGGGCATGATGTCGGCGGCATGGATACGGTCGAAGCGGGGCGCCCCGTAAGGGGCTTCGGAAGGCATCAGCAACGGATTTCCGGCAAAAAGCCGGCCGGAGAAAAGGAACAGCCCACATACGGAGAGGAGAAGCGTTCTCCTTACGAGCGGAAGGGATCGGATCATGGCGAACGATTGGCTGAATTTTTCCACAAGATAGCAAAAAAATCGTTCCGGACAACACCTGCCGGCAAATTAAAACCGGCGGAAAGAGTGTCTCCGCCGGGGCATCCCGTTTTCCGGGTAATTCGTCAGGAACTTTTCCGAAGCCGCACGACGACGGGATGGTGGTCCGAATAGTCGACCGGAAGCACCTCGTAGGAAAGCGGTTCGAAACCGCCGCTCAACACGTAGTCGATGCGCAGCGTGTTGTAGAAACCGCGGAACGTATGCGAATAGCCCGACCCGCACTCACGGAAGGCGTCGCGCAGCCCCCGCGCCATCGTGCGGTAGACATACGACATGGGCGTATCGTTGAAATCGCCGCAGACGATCCGCCGCGTGCGCGTCGCACCCACGACCTGCGCGATGCTGTCGACCTGCGCGGCCCGAAGCACGCTATTCTCGCGCAAACGGGTCACGATACTGCGGATTTTGGTCTCGCGCGCCGTGTCCGAGAGAAACTGGTGGCTGGTGATGAACTGGTTGTCCGAAGCGTTGATGGCCGTCGAGCGCAGGTGGTTGTTGAAAACCCGCACGGTGTCCTCGCCCACAATCACGTCGGCCCAGACCGAAGACGAAGGCGTCAGCACGGTGTCCGAACGCAGGATGCGGTATTTGCTCAAGATGGTCAGCGTCGAGCCATAGACCGAATCCGGGGCCTGCGTGCGCCCGAAGTGCGCGATCTCGTACTTCTCGCCCAGCAGCGAAAACTCCTCGGACTGCTCCGCGAGGCGGGCATTGAACTCCTGGAGGCAGATCAGGTCCGGAGCCTGCTCCTCGATCAGGCGCAGGATGTCGTCGACGCTGCTCCGGCCGTCCTCGCCGTAGAAACTGCGCACGTTGTAGCTCATAACCTTGACAGCAGCGCGGTCGAAGGCCGTCTCCGTGGCATAGCTGCGGCGGATTTCGGGACGCCAGAAGAGCGAGACCTTGAAAAGCCCCGCCACGACGACGACCAGCATCGCCCCGGCGCACACCCAGCGCCAGCGGATGATCCAGTAGAGCGTCAGCACGACCGACGCGACGTAGACCGCCGGAGCGGCCAGCCCCAGCACGGGAAAGAACCACACGCTGCCCGGATCGACATAGGGGACGAAATAGGTGAGAACCATCGTCGCGCCCACGGCCAGCGTCACGAGCGTCAGCGCCAGGTCGACGAGCCGCATGACGAGACTGCGGCGCCGTTTCCCCGAAGGGCCTCCCCCGTATCCGTTATAGTAATCGGGAGCCATCGTCTAAAAACGGATCGTTCCCCGGCGTTTCCACCAATGCAGCAGCAGGAATCCCCACAGCATGCCGCCCACATGGGCGAAATGGGCCACGTTGCCCACGCCCCTCCATCCGAGGAACAGCTCGATGACGGCATAGATGATGACGAACCACTTGGCCTTCATCGGAATAGGCGGAATCAGCAGCATGATGACCGCATTGGGATGCATCACGCCGAACGCCAGCAGCAGGCCCATCACCGCGCCCGACGCGCCGACCAGCAGCAGCGGCAGCTCGCCGAACGCCAGCGCCGTGAGGTACTGGATCAGCGCCGCACCCACGCCGCAGACCATGTAGAAGGTCAGGAAACGCTGCGAGCCGAGTTCGTATTCGAGCGTACGCCCGAACATCCACAATGCGAACATGTTGAAGAAGATATGTTCGAAATTGGCATGCAGGAACATGTAGGTGATGAACTGGTAGGTATGGAAATAGGGCGTTCCCAGCGACAGGGCGCAATACTGCATGATCGTGTCGCCGACGGGCAGCAGCGCCGTGGCCATGTAAACCAGTACATTGATGATTATCAAATTCTTGACCACCGGAGGGGTCTGAAAATAGCGGTTCATGCGTTTTAATTTTTGCAAATGTAACTCTTTTTCCGCCGGATTATCCCAACTTGGCGCGCAAATCTTCCGGCGTGATCTCGGCGGTGATCGCCTTGCCCGAGGGCGAAAAACTGAAACTGCCCGTGTCGGCCAGCTGTGCGAGCAGCGCCGCGGCCTCCTCGCGCGACAAGGTCCGCCCCGCACCCTTGGCGCCGGAGCGGGCCATCACGCCGGCGATCTTCTCGCGCCGCACATCGGAGAGCGACACCGGAGTCGCAAAGGCCTGCAACAGGTCGAACAGCAGCCGGTCCACGGCGTCGGCGGGCATGTCGGCGGGCGTGCCCCTCACTTCGACGGTCCCTTCGCCGCAGAAGTCGATGTCGAAGCCCAGGGCAGCGAACTCCACGGCATTCTCCTCCAGCAGGGCGTATTCGTCGCCCGAAAGGACCAGCCGTTCGGGGAACAGCAACTGCTGGCTCACCGACGAGCCGTTGCCCAGCATCCGGAGGTAATCCTCGTAAAGAATCCGCTCGCGGGCGCGCCGCACGTCGACCACTACGAAGCGGCCGCCCAGCAGAGCGGCGACATAACCGCCCGGCAGCGGCAGCGCATCGGTGAATTCCGGACGCTGCGGCATGTCGAACCGCTGCTGCTCGGGAACGGCCGACGAAGGGATGAAATCCAGGGCGCTGTCGTCGAATCCGCCGCCCGAAGGGGTGATCTCGAAACCGCCGCCCGACTCGAACTCCTCGAACTCCCCGGCGTCCGCACCCGGCAGGGCGAATCCGCCCGCCGCGGCCTGCGGGAACGACGGCGCGGCGCTCCGGACTCCGCCCGTGCGCAATCCTCCGACCGCGCTGTCCGACACGACCCCGCCGTCGCGGTACGGCACGTCGAAGCCCGTGAAATCAACGTTCGGATCGGGCGCCGAAGGGTCGATATACTCCTCGCGGAAAGGGTTGTAGTCGCTGTTCGACATGGCCAGCGGCTCGCTGTACACGGCTCCTTTCTGCAAAACGGGAATCTCCACCGGGCTGTCCCGGTCGAAATCCATCAGCGGCACGGCGCCCGTTTTGGCCAGCGTCTCGCGCACAGCGGCGTTGACGATCTGCCACACGGCCTCCTCGTCGGCGAACTTGACCTCGGTTTTCTGCGGGTGCACGTTGACGTCGATACGCCCGGGATCGAGCGTCAGGTAGAGGAAATAGGAGGGCTGGCAGCTCTCGGGAATCAGCTTCTCGTAGGCTTTCAGAATGGCGCTCGTCAGATAGGTGCTCTTGAAAAAGCGCCCGTTGACAAAAAGGTATTGCTCCGTGTTGCGTTTCTTGGCGGCAGCCGGACGGCCGATATATCCCTCGATGCAGGCGATCGAAGTGTCGGCCTCGACCTCCAGCAGGTTCTGCTTGATGTGACGCCCCACCACGTCGACGATGCGTCCCGCCAGCGATCCGGCCTGCAACGTATAGACCGGAGCGTCGTTGGCGTAGAGTTCGAAGGCGATCTGCGGGTTACAGAGCGCGATGCGCTGGAACTCGGCCTTGATCTGCGACGCCGAGGTGGTGCTCTTGTCCAGAAAACGGCGGCGCGCCGGGACGTTGTAGAAAAGGTTGCGCACGAAGAACTGCGAACCCACGGGACACATCACCGGGTTCTGCGCCGCGAACTGCCCGCCGTTGATCTCGGTCTGCGTACCCACCTCGTCGCCGGCCTGCCGGGTGCGCAGTTCGACCTGCGACACGGCGGCGATCGAAGCCAGGGCCTCGCCGCGGAATCCGAACGTGTGCAGGGCGTAAATATCCTCCACGGCCCCGATCTTGCTCGTGGCGTGGCGGTCGAAGGCCATGCGCGCGTCGATGGGCGACATGCCACAGCCGTCGTCGACGATTTGGATCAGGTCCTTGCCGCCGTCGCGGAAGTTGACCTTCACCGAAGTCGCCCCGGCGTCGATGGCGTTCTCCATCATCTCCTTCACCACCGAGGCGGGCCGGTTGACGACCTCGCCCGCGGCGATCTGGTTGGCAACGACCTCGGGTAATAATCTGATCTTGTCTGCCATTTACTCCTCGTAATCGTTGGGAACGACCCTAATAGGCGCATAGGGATTGAACTCCTCCTCCCCGACCTGCTGCGTTTCGGTCGCGGGTGCGGTCCGCGCGCGCAGGAACACATCGGCCAGCTTCGGGTAGAGCAGGTAGATGAAAAGCAGCACCAGCACGGCCCCCGCGGCCATCTTCAGCACACGGATACGCCCCCGCTCCTCCTCGTTCGAACGCCGCGCATCCCGGGCTTCGCGCTGGGTGCGGATGTACTGTCCGGGCTGGTATTCGCGGTCGGCATCCTCGGCGCGCTCGCCGCGCAACTCGGCACGGCGCTGTTCACGGGCCTCCTTCTCGGGGTCGTAATAACGCGGGATGTAATTGAATTTGTTCGGGTGCCGTTTGAAAGGGGTAAAGCCTAACATGGTCGTTCTATTTTTTGTAAAGATACGAATATCTTCGCAATTTTATTGCATGACTCTCTTTATTGTGGTTGCATTGCGACAAGCCCCCGCCTCAGGCGGGGGTTTAGGGGTGGGTCAGATTTGCAAACGCGGCATTCCGCCGCCAATTACAAGCCGGAATCAATGTACGAACGATTAATAATTCATCCCGGATTATTACCTGAAGAAGCTTTTCATCCGTTCGAAAATATTCTGGTTCTTGACCGACTCCGCCTTCTGGAAAGAGGGCTGCGCGGCCAACTGCTCGACGAGTTTTCGCTCCTCAGCCGAGAGTTTCGACGGAACGGTGATGTCCACCACCACCAGTTCGTCGCCGCGACCGTAGCCGTTCACGTCGGGCAGTCCCTTGCCGCCCAGGCGCAGCACCTTGCCGGCATGCGTTCCCGGGGCGATCTTGATCTTGGCGCGCCCGTCCACCGTCGGAACCTCGACCGTACCGCCCAACAGGGCCGTCGTCACGGTGATGTTCAGGTTGTGGATCAGATCGTTGCCGTCACGCACCAGTTCGGGGTTGCGCTCCTCCTCGATCACCACCTGCAGGTCGCCGTTCACGCCGCCCTGACGCGCGGCGTTGCCCTTGCCCGTGACGGTGAGGACCATACCCTCGCCCACGCCGGCCGGGATCTTGATCTCCACGACCTCCTGCCCGCGCAGCGTGCCTTCGCCCTTGCACTTGTCGCACGACGCGGTGATCACCTTGCCCGTGCCGCCGCACGTGGGGCACACGCCCTGCGTCTGCATCCGGCCGAAGAAGGTGTTCTCCACCCGCGTCACATAGCCCGTGCCGTTGCAGGTCGAACAGGTCGAATAGGAATTGGCGTCCCTGGCTCCCGAGCCGCCGCACTTGTCGCAGGCGACGGTCTTGTTGATCTTGAGTTTCTTCGTAACTCCGTTGGCGATCTCGGCCAGCGTCAGACGGACCCGCACGCGGATGTCCGAGCCGCGGTTCACGCGCCGTCCCCCGCCGCCGTTCGACGAGCGGAATCCGCCCCCGAAATGGCCGCCGAAAATGTCGCCGAACTGCGAGAAGATGTCCTCCATCGAGAACCCTCCGCCGCCGAAGCCGCCGAAGCCGCCGGCCCCGCCGCCTGCCGCGCCGCTCATTCCGGCATGGCCGAACTGGTCGTAACGGGCGCGCTTGTCGGGGTTCGACAGCACGTCGTAGGCCTCTGCGGCCTCCTTGAATTTCTCCTCGGCCTCCTTGTCCCCGGGGTTTTTGTCGGGGTGGAACTGGATGGCCGCTTTGCGGTAGGCCTTCTTTATTTCGTCTGCGTTAGCGTTCTTCGCAACGCCCAGCACTTCGTAGTAATCCCTTTTTTCTGCCATGGTCTTACTCTCCTACAACTACTTTTGCGAAGCGCAGCACCTTCTCGCCCAGCATGTAACCCGTCTGAACGACGTCGATGACCTTGCCCTTCTTCTCGTCGCCGACGGCGAACCGGGCAACGGCCTCCGAAAAATCGGCGTCGAACTCCTTGTCCAGCACCTCGATCTCGGTCACGCCCTTGCGGCGGAGCGCCTCGGTAAATTTCTGTGAAATGAGCGTCACGCCCGCCCGCAGCGCCTCCAGATCGTCGCTCTTCTGCATGGCGTCCACGGCGCGCTGCACATCGTCGCGCACAGGCAGCATCTCCAGCAGCACGTCGCGGCCCCCGGTCTGCACCAAGTCCATCTTCTCCTTGAGCGTGCGCTTGCGGTAGTTGTCGAACTCGGCTTGCAGGCGGACGTACTTGTTCACCGTCTGCCAATGTGTCAGTCGCCTCGTCGGTTTCATCTGACACATTGGCACAAGGCTCCCCGTCGCACGACGGATAACCATCGCCGGGGGTGAACCCTTCGTCGCCGCTAACAGCCTCATTATAAACTTTTTCTTTTTTCATATCTTGTAATTTTTCAGTTTTCCTCCCCTTATTCGAACAAATTGCATACCAACCCGGCCAAGAGGCGGTCTTCAAGGGCAATGCCTGCATGCCGGGCATCGAACCGGCCTGCGCGCCACCGTCCCAAAGCCGCTTCGCGGCAAGGCGGCGCTTATCCGATGATGAAAATGGCCGGGCGCCTGTTCATTTCGGGCAGCTGGCGGCGGCGCCACTCCCCGGCCGTATGGGTCTCGATCCGCTCGTCCGGAGCCGTGAGGTCCACGGCGACGGTCAGGCGCGTCTGGTCTCCGAGCGTCTGCACCAACTGCTCCATCAGCTTCACGTTGCGGTACGGAGCTTCGATGAAAAGCTGCGACTGCCCCTCCGACAGCGCACGGCGTTCGAAGAAACGGATGGCCCGGGTCCGTTCGGGCGGCTTCACAGGCAGGTAGCCGTTGAAAGCGAACGACTGTCCGTTGAGTCCCGAGGCCATCACCGCCAAAATGATCGACGACGGGCCGACGAGCGGCACGACGCGGATGCCGCGGCGGTGGCACGCCCCGACGACCGGCGCCCCGGGATCCGCCACGCCCGGCACTCCCGCCTCGGAGATCACCCCTGCCGAGCGGCCTTCGAGCAGCGGCGCGATCAGCTCCTCGATTTCGCGGCCGGCCGCGGTGTGCTCGTTCAGTTCGCGGAATTCCAGTTCGCCGATGGGCCGCGCGATGCCGGCTTTCGACAGGAAACGCCGCGCCGTGCGGGTGTTCTCAACGATAAAGTAGTCCAGCGCATCCATCACGGCCCGGTTGGCCGCAGGCAGCACGTCCCACGGCGCCGTTTCGTCCGAAATCGGACAGGGAATCAGGTATAAAATTCCAAATTCAGAATTCATTCATAATGCATAATTAATTAGGTTCGCAGGCATAATTCTGAATTGTGAATTCTGAATTATGAATTGCGCTCCGCGCCTTATTCCTTGAGGTAGATTCGTTTCACACGCGACGAGACCGACGTCATAATCTCGTAGGGTATCGTGTCGAGCACCCGGGCCATCGTTTCGAGGTCGTTGCCCGGCTCGGCGGAGAAGACCGTCACTTCGTCGCCCTCGCCGACGCCCGGAATGTCCGTGATGTCGATCATGCAGCTGTCCATGCAGACGCGGCCCACGATCGGCGCAGGCCGCCCGGCCACACGCATCGACCAGCGTCCGCAGCCCAGATGGCGGTCCAGCCCGTCGGCGTAACCGATCGGCACGGTCGCCGTCACGGTCGGCCGCAGCAATTTCCCGGCGCGCCCGTAGCCCACGGCGTCGCCCGCTTCGAGACGCTTGATCTGCACGATGCGGGTTTTGAGCGCCGAAACCGGGCGCAGGCCCGCATTGTGCTCCCAGCCGAAGCCGTAAAGCCCCAGCCCGAGGCGGCACATGTCGAACCGCGCCTCGGGGAACCGCTCGATGGCCGCCGAATTGGCCGTATGGCGGATGACGGAATAGGGCAGCGACGCGGCTACGGCGGCGCTCATGCGGTCGTAGCACGCGATCTGCTCCCGGGTGTAGGCATCCTCTTCGGGCATGTCGGCGCAGTTCAGGTGCGAAAAGACCGACGCCACCTTCACGGCGGGCAATGTCGGCAGCACCTCGCACAACCGCCCGATCTCCCCCTCCATGAATCCCAGCCGGTGCATGCCCGTATCGAGCTTGATGTGAACCGGATAGCGGGTTTCGCCCGCATGCGACACCGCATCGGCGAAATCGGCGAGCGAACGGAAACTGTATATCTCGGGTTCGAGGCGGTTGGCGATCATCTGGTCGAAACTGTCGGCGTCGGCATTCAGCACCACGACGGGCATCGTGATCCCCCGCTCGCGCAGCAGCACGCCCTCGTCGGCGAACGCCACGGCGAGGTAGTCGACGCCCTGATGCTGGAGCATCTGCGCCACCTCGAAATCCCCCGCGCCGTACGAACCCGCCTTGACCATCGCCACGAGCCGGGTCCGAAAGTCGAGCTTCGAGCGGAAATAGTTTAGGTTGTGGATCATGGCGTCGAGATCGACCTCCAGCACCGTCGTGTGGCTCTTGCGCGCCAGCGCATGCGCGAGTTTCTCGAAACGGTACTCCCGCGCGCCTTTCAACAAGACGGCACGCCCGGCCACGGCCCTGCGGCCGATGCGGGAGATGCACTCGTCGGTCGAGGCGTAAAACTCCCTGTCGCAGCCGAACAGCGCGGCGTAACGCTTCAGTTTGGGACCGATGCCGACGAGCGTGTCTATGCCTGCCCGCGCGACCATTCCCGCCACGCGGCCGTAAAGTTCGTCGTCGGTCAGCCCGCTCTGCGCGATGTCCGACAGCACGAGCGTCCGGCGGCGCGACAGCGCCACGTTGTGCAGGTAGTCGAGCGCCAGGGCCAGCGAGTTGAGATCGAGGTTGTAGGCGTCGTTGATCAGCACCGAGTCGTTGATGCCGTCCTTGACTTCGAGACGCATGGCGACCTCGGGAGCTTCGGTAAACGACGGCGCGGGATAGCCCATCGCCGCGCAGAACGCCTCGACGATCCGGGCGTTGCGGCGTGACGCCTCGTTGCCGATCAGCGTCTCCGGGACCTCGGGGCATGAGGCCGCGTCGCAGAGCTTCCGCCCCGCGAAGCGCGAGGCGATCATGCGGCCCAGCGGCTCGTAATAACTGTGGTAAACGATGGTCTCGGCACGGTGGGCCAGAACCATCTTTTCGTCGCATTTCTGCTCCAGGTTGAGGAAATTCTCCTGGTGCGCGTCGCCGATCGAGGTGAAAACCACCACGTCGGGACGGATGATGCGCTCCAGCCGCGCCATCTCCCCGGGTTTCGAAATCCCCGCCTCGATCAGCGCCAGCTGCTCGTCGCCCTCGATCATCAGCACCGACAGCGGCACGCCCAGCTGCGAATTGTAGCTCTTGGGCGAACGGTAGCACTTCATCCCCGCGGGCAGTTCCTCGGCAATCCACTCCTTGATGACCGTCTTGCCGTTCGAACCGGTGATGCCCACCACCGTTCCCCGGAACTGCGCCCGGTGATAGGCCGCCAGACACTGCAAGGCCGCAATGGCGTTTTCAACAACCACGTAACCGCACTCCGGCAGGGCTTCGAGAGGCCGTTCGACCATAAAAGCCCGCACGCCGCGCGCATACATCTGCGCCACGAACGCATGCGAATCGTGGTTCGCGCCGCACATGGCGACGAACACCGGTCCCGAGCCAAGCTCGCACGTCAGCGAGCGGCTGTCGGTCACCACCGACTGCACTTCGCAGTCCGTTCCGGAGAACCTGCCGCCCACGACGGCGGCGATTTGCGAAAGACGATATTTCATAAAATACCCAATGGTTTATCTTTTGTACTTTCATTTCCAAAAGTACGAAAATATTTACAGCTCTTTGCCGCTTTCTGGTCGTCAAAAAGACTCAAGCCGCGACATAGTCGCCGGATCTTTGTACCTTTTTTCCGCAAAAAGGTTCCCAAAAACTCTCCGACGGATGCCTACGCCTACAACGGCTCCGGCATCGAGTCGGAATCACTCGCCGCAAACGGCGGAGCAGGCGTAAGACGCCTGTTTTATGAGTACTTGCGCAGGACGGAATCGGAATCGCAATAACCTACCCTCGCCCCTAAAAGCGGTTTTAAACCGCCGCATGATCGCTTGGAGCGGAAAGAGATCGTCCGATGGTCCGCGCGCCCGGAGCGGGAGGCTGGCAAAGGCGTCCGCAGGCGAGGGCAGACAGCGTGCTGTTTACCGAGCCGCCACAGTCTAAACGGCGCGTGTTTTTGCGCCGTAAAGGCTTGATCTTGCTGCGCCCGTTCAGCGCGGACAGGAGGACAATCCCGCGTAAAGCGACATGCGGAGAACTTTGGGTACCTTTTGCGGTCAAAAGGTACAAAGAACAGCAGCAGTCGCAGACTGCAAAATCACGACAGATCGAAGGTCACGATCGTAATTCCCGCACCGCCCCGGTCGGCATGTTCGTCGACCGCCGAGACGATCTCCGGCACCGTGCGCAGGTAGCGGCGAATCTCCTCCTTCAAAGCCCCCGTGCCCTTGCCGTGGAGAATCGACACCGTACCCACGCCCACCATCAGCGCGTCGTCGATGAAGTTGCGCACCTCGTCCAGCGCATCGGCGGCCCGCATGCCGCGCACGTCGATGTGATCCTTGAAGTTGAGTTTGCGCGACGAGATGTCCACCGAGAGCACCGTACGGGCCGCAACGGGCCGCGTCGCCTCGCGGTATTCGTTGTTCGAAACCACCGTCAGCAGCCCTTTGTCCACCGTCGTGAGTATCTGTCCGAACGCCACCTGCGCCCGCTTTCCCTTCACCGACTGCACCACGCCGACCATCTCCTGCCCGGCCATGCGGACTTTCGACCCGGCGACCACTTCGCGCGGCTTTTCGGGCTGCGGAGCGGCCTCCCCGGCTGCCGGCTGCGCGCCCTGCTGCGCCCTGCGCTCGGCGCGCCGTCGGCGGCGGCG
>OCHG01001552.1_pt1 | contig 14321 bp, 10 predicted proteins | sample 1538801 | NCBI WGS metagenome assembly OCHG01 (sample SAMN04571727, study PRJEB22368) | human gut metagenome | biome: human gut; material: stool | host: Homo sapiens | place: Luxembourg | collected 2012-09-20 | reverse complement strand
CTTTGAAAAGGCTTCTTGCCATTTCGTGTTTCTTACTTAATCCGAAATCCATTTTATACTTTTCCTCCATTTTTAGTGAAGCACAGTCAAAACTTCCAAACGACACCAAAGACATGTGTAGCGAAATGCACATGCCTGGCGCCACTCTCCGATATGAACATCGGTATCAGTCATTTTGACTGCCTACTTCTTATATATCTTATAAGGACTATACCCCTTATAATTCGAGAGTAATTATTCTATTCTTATTTGCTGTAATCGTAGAAACCTACGCCTGTCTTGCAGCCAAGTTTGTTTGCACGTACCATTTTTCTAAGTAATGGAGCTGGACGATACTTAGGATCGCCTGTCTCAGAATAGATTACTTCCATGATAGCAAGGCAGATATCAAGACCAATGTAGTCACCTAACTGTAAAGGTCCCATTGGGTGGTTAGCACCTAATCTCATTGCTGCATCAATATCTTCTACGCTTGCAACACCTGCTTCTAATACACAGATACCTTCGTTGATCATCGGAATAAGGATTCTGTTTACTACGAAACCAGCTGCCTCGTTAACCTGAACCGGTGTCTTACCGATTTTTTTGGAAATCTCAACGATTTTATCTCTTAAATCATCCGGAGTATTTGCTCCCTGGATTACCTCGATCAGTTTCATTACTGGTGCCGGATTGAAGAAATGCATTCCGATTACCGGTCTGTCAAGACCTGCACCAATCTCTGTGATGGATAATGAAGATGTATTTGTTGCAAAAATACAGTCAGCCGGAACAATTTCCTGAAGCTCTTTGAATGTCTGTTTTTTGATTGCCATATCCTCTAATGCTGCTTCAACTACTAAATCAGCATCTGTACAAATATCTTTTGTACCTGTGGTAATTTTAGCAAGGATTGCATCAGCTTTGTCCTGATCCATTTTGCCTTTTGCGATTCTTTTCTCGAATCCTTTTGCGATTTTTTTCTTGCCGTTTGCAGCAAACTCATCATTGATATCACATAAATATACTTCATAGCCTTCTGTCTGTGCAAAAGCCTGTGCGATACCTGATCCCATTGTTCCTGCTCCAATAATACCAACTTTCATGATATGTCCTCCTTAAAATGAAAATATATACTAACATGAAACATAGCGACTGCCATACCCAAACAATCTTGTCCATAGATTAGTCACACATATCTAATAATGTCTGTGCTTTGCCGTAACTATGTTAAATTACTAACAAAGCAATGTTTAAAATATCTCCGACACTTTCGCATGTCGCAATCATGCCGGAGATAGATCCGGATTTTTTAATCCTTTTAAAAATCAAGTTTTAATTAAGCTTCTTTTTTAACGATTGTAGCACAACCCATTCCGCCACCGATACACAGAGTAGCAAGTCCGTATGTAACGTCTCTCTTCTGCATAGCATGAAGCAGTGTAACAAGGATACGGCATCCGGAAGCTCCTACCGGATGTCCCAGTGCGATAGCACCACCGTTTACATTTAAGATATCAGAGCTGAAGCCTAACTCTTTCTGTACTGCTACAGACTGAGCTGCAAATGCCTCATTTGCCTCGATCAGATCGATATCATCCATCTCAAGACCAGCGATCTTTAATGCTTTTCTTGTAGCCGGAACCGGTCCGATACCCATGATCTCCGGAGCGCATCCGGCAAGAGCACCTGCTACGAATGTAGCCATCGGTTTAACACCAAGTTCTTTTGCTTTTTCTTCGCTCATTACAACGATTGCTGCAGCACCATCATTGATACCGGAAGCATTACCTGCTGTAACAAGTCCGCCCTCTTTACCGGAGCAGCATCTTAATTTAGAAAGTGACTCAGCTGTTGTGCCAGGACGCGGTCCCTCATCTTTTGCGATCATAACAGTCTCTTTTTTCATTTTAACCGGAACAGGAACGATCTCATCATCAAATGCTCCGGACTCCTGAGCTGCTACTGCTTTCTGCTGGGAAACTGCTGCGAACTCATCCAGTTCTTCACGTGTTAATCCCCACTGATCACAAATATTCTCAGCTGTGATCATCATATGGTAGTTGTTGAATGCATCCCATAATGCATCATTTACCATTGTATCAATCATAGTTGCATTGTTCATTCTGTAACCAAAACGAGCTTTCTTTAATGCATATGGAGCCATAGACATATTCTCCATACCACCTGCTACAACGATATCAGCCTGTCCAGCCATGATCATGTTTGCAGCCTCGTTTACACATTTCAGACCGGATCCGCATACTACATTCAGTGTGAAAGCCGGAACCTCATTCGGGATACCTGCTTTGATAGATGCCTGACGAGCTACGTTCTGTCCCTGGGAAGCCTGGATAACACATCCCATCATAACCTCGTCAACCTGTTCCGGAGCAACGCCTGCTCTCTTTAATGCCTCTTTGATAACGATGGATCCTAATTCAACAGCCGGAGTATTTCCAAACTGTCCACCCATTTTACCGATTGCAGTACGGCAAGCGCCTGCTAATACAACTTTCTTTGCCATTTTTTTCTTCTCTCCTTCTTGACTTTTTAAATATACCTCTAGTAATTATGTTAAAAGAATAACGCTAGACAATATTATTTTAGCACTATCATCTAATTTTTGCAACGTCTCCTTCGTCATTTTTCCTAAAATTCAAAAAGGATTTTCGTACACTTTTGTCATTTTTTTAACATAGTCGAAAGGGTGAAAAGTCATCTAAAAGACTGTTATTTTTTTAACATAGTCTCCAAAAAAAATTAGGATCCGTACACCGAACCTCGGTTTCCGCTTTCCTATTTTCTTCTTCGATGGTTCCTCGCTCTTCTGGCTAAGGTCTTTGAAAAATCTTATGAGTTAACTTTAACACACGTATGCATACAATGCAATACCCACATACAGGTAATTAAATTTCTTCCCAGTTCCTACATTACCACAAAGTTATTGAAAAATCCAGTCTTTTTATAAAACTTTGACATTTTTTTCACAAATTCTTCATATTTTTTCCATAACTGAAAGGACGCCAGAAGTTAATTTTTCCTAAGCAAGCGATTGTTAGTTGCAAGGGTAAAATTAACTTCTGGCGTCTTCTCTTCAAAATCTTAAAATTAAATATTAAAGGTTCTTAACTGTCGCGATATCGATCATCGTCATCTGATCATTTGCTGTCTCAAGACTGAGTGCCAGCGCATTTGCCGTATCCATGGATGTCAGGCAGTGAACTCCTGTCTCAATGGCATTTCGGCGAATGAGGAATCCGTCTCTGGATTTATCACGTCCCTGTGTCGGAGTATCGATAACAAGGTCAATCTTGTGTCCGAGGATCAGATCCATAACATTTGGTGATTCCTGAGAAATTTTATTTACGCGTCGGGCATTTACACCGTGATCCTGCAGATATTTTGCAGTGCTTCTTGTGGCATAAATCGTATATCCCAGTGCCTCAAAACGTTTTGCAACGCCAACTGATTCTTCTTTATCCGAATCTTTGACGGTCATGATCATCCGTTTGTACTTCGGAAGCTGGATACCAGCACCGATAAATGCTTTGTACAGTGCTTCGTTGAAATTCTTGGCAATACCAAGACACTCACCGGTAGATTTCATTTCCGGTCCAAGACTGATCTCCGCTCCACGCAGTTTCTCAAAGGAGAATACCGGCATCTTGATTGCAATATAATCTGCCTCCGGTGCCAGTCCCGGCTCATATCCCATTCCTTTGATTGTCTCACCAAGGATCACTTTGGTTGCCAGATCTACGATCGGGATACCTGTTACTTTGCTGATATACGGTACGGTTCTGGAAGAACGCGGGTTTACTTCGATAACGTATACTTCCTCGTTCATTGCAATAAACTGGATATTGATCAGTCCTACAACATGAAGTGCTCTTGCCAGACGTTTTGTATATTCTACAATCGTCTCTTTTACATGATTGCTGATCGTCGGTGCCGGATATACAGAAATACTGTCTCCGGAATGTACACCGGTACGCTCGATATGTTCCATGATACCCGGGATCAGGATATCTGTACCATCGCATACCGCATCAACCTCAATTTCTTTACCCATCAGGTATTTATCGATCAAGATCGGATGATCCTGTGCGATCTGATTAATGGTATCAATAAATTCTACGATTTCATCATCATTGAAGGCAATATGCATGCCCTGTCCGCCAAGTACATAAGAAGGACGAACAAGCACCGGATAACCTATGCGGTTTGCTGCCACTTTTGCTTCCTGAGCCGTATAAACAGTATCACCTGCTGCTCTCGGAATATCCGTCTTCTCCAGGATTTCATCAAAAAGTTCACGGTCTTCAGCTGCATCAACATCCTCTGCTTTTGTACCAAGAATCGGCACACCCATCTTCATCAGGCTTTCCGTCAACTTGATCGCAGTCTGTCCACCGAACTGTACAACTGCTCCATCCGGTTTCTCGATGTTTACAACATTCTCAACATCTTCCGGTGTCAGTGGTTCGAAATACAGCTTGTCTGCAATGTCAAAGTCAGTGGAAACCGTCTCAGGATTGTTATTAATAATAATGGTTTCATATCCGGCTTTGGAAAATGCCCATGTACAATGAACCGAACAGAAATCGAACTCGATACCCTGTCCGATACGGATCGGACCGGAACCAAGTACCAGAACTTTTTTCTTCTTTGCTGTTCCATCTGCCTCATTTTCACCGTCAAAACAGGAATAATAATATGGTGTGCTTGCCGCAAACTCAGCAGCACAAGTATCAACCATCTTGAAAGAAGCTGTGATACCGTTCTCATAACGCATATTTTTGATGTAGTCTTCGTCTTTACCTGTTAACTGAGCAATCACTTTATCCGGGAACTCAATACGTTTTGCTTCACGCAGCAGATCAACAGTCAGTGCTTCGCTACGCAGACGACCTTCCATTTCAACCAGGATTGCAATTTTATCAATGAACCACTTGTCAATCTTTGTGATCTCATGGATGGTGTCATAAGAAACACCACGACGGCATGCCTCTGCAATAACCCAGATTCTTCTGTCATCTACCACTTTCAGACGCTCGATCAGTTTATCATAAGAAAGTGTCAGATATTCATCAGAAACAAGACTGTCCACATGCTGTTCAAGGGAACGGATGGCTTTCATCAGCGCACCTTCGAAGTTTGTACAGATACTCATAACCTCACCGGTTGCTTTCATCTGTGTAGTCAGAGTACGTTTTGCAGTGATAAATTTATCAAACGGCAGACGCGGGATCTTTACAACGCAATAATCCAACATCGGCTCGAAACTTGCATAAGTTTTTCCTGTAATGGCATTTTTGATTTCATCCAGTGTATAGCCAAGTGCGATCTTTGCGGCAACTTTTGCAATCGGATATCCGGTTGCCTTGGAAGCCAGGGCAGAAGAACGGCTTACACGCGGGTTAACCTCGATGACACAGTATTCAAAGGAATCCGGATTCAACGCATACTGTACATTACATCCACCGGTGATGTTCAGCTCACTGATAATATTTAACGCAGAAGTACGCAGCATCTGGTATTCTTTGTCACCCAGTGTCTGGGAAGGTGCTACTACGATAGAATCACCGGTATGCACACCAACTGGGTCGATATTCTCCATATTACATACGGTAATACAGTTTCCGTTGGCATCACGCATTACTTCGTACTCGATTTCTTTCCATCCGGCGATGCAGCGCTCAACCAGAACTTCTCCGACACGGCTCAGACGCAGACCATTACTCAGGATTTCAACTAATTCCTCTTCATTATGAGCAATACCACCGCCGCTTCCGCCTAAAGTGAAAGCCGGACGCAGTACAACCGGATAACCGATGGTATTTGTAAATTTAATACCATCCTCTACCGTATTTACAACCAGAGAAGCTGCACACGGCTCGCCGATTTTTTCCATGGTATCTTTGAACGCCTGACGATCCTCCGCACGGAAAATAGTCTCAGCTGTTGTACCAATGAGTTTTACACCGTTTTCTTCTAAAAATCCGGATTCTGCCAGCTCCATACCAAGGTTCAGACCAGCCTGTCCACCCAGAGTCGGAAGTACGCTGTCCGGTTTTTCTTTTAAAATAATCTGTTTTAACACATCAACAGTCAACGGCTCGATATAAACCTGATCCGCGATCTGTTTATCTGTCATGATGGTTGCCGGGTTGGAGTTTACCAGGCAAACTTCAACACCTTCCTCTTTCAGGGAACGGCATGCCTGTGTACCTGCATAATCAAACTCAGCAGCCTGTCCGATAACGATCGGACCGGAACCGATTACTAATACTTTTTTGATATCTGATCTCTTTGGCATTATTTCTGTCCTCCCATCATTTCAATAAACTTGTCAAACAGGTATCCGGAATCCTGTGGCCCAGGGCATGCTTCCGGATGGAACTGTACAGTAAAGATATTCTTTCCTGTATACTTGAGTCCTTCGTTGGTTCCGTCATTTACATTTGTAAACGCAGGAACTGCTACTGTTTGATCCAGACTGTCTGCATCCACCGCGTATCCATGGTTCTGGGATGAAATGTATACACGACCTGTCTCCAGATCTTTTACCGGATGATTGCCACCTCTATGGCCATATTTGAGTTTATAAGTATCTGCGCCGGTAGCTAATGCCATCAGCTGGTGTCCTAAGCAGATAGCAAAAATCGGTACTTCTGAATCATAAAGTTTTTTCACTTCTTTGATAATATCTGTGCAGGCTTTTGGATCTCCAGGGCCGTTAGAAAGCATAATTCCGTCCGGATCAGAAGAAAGAATCTCCTCAGCCGTTGTGTGTGCCGGATAAATCGTAACTTCACAGCCACGTTTGTGCAGGGACTGTGCAATATTGTTCTTTGCGCCAAAGTCCAGCAGTGCTACTTTATAGCCATCTGCTTTCAGCACTTTTTTCTCGCTGCAAGTCACCTTATCCACTACATTTCCTGTATTGTATACATGAAGCTGAGGCAAAATTTCATCCAGTTTGTAATTTTCATCTGTGGTGATCATACCATTCATAGTTCCTTTTTCACGCAGAATTTTTGTCAACGCTCTTGTATCAATTCCTGCGATTCCCGGAATATCATGTTCTTTCAAAAAATCCTGAATGGTTCCCTGGCAACGGAAGTTACTTGGAATTCTGGATAACTCTCTTACGATATATCCGTCCGGCCATGGCTGTGCAGACTCCATATCCGGTGTAACTCCATAATTTCCAATCAGCGGATACGTCATTACAACTGCCTGTCCCGCATAGGATGGATCTGTCAAAACCTCCAGATAACCAGTCATGGAAGTATTGAAGACGATCTCACTGATCACGCTCTTTGTCGAACCAATGCTTGTTCCGGTAAATACTGTACCGTCTTCCAGAATCAGAAATGCTTTCATTTATTCGCCCGTCCTTTCTCTTTTCTACAATATACACTTTGCATCCAAAAATGTTCTCACATTTTTGCTGCGAGATGCACGTCATGCAGCGCATGATAAATATCTCTGTCCATCTCTGTAATCTTACTACATTTTAACATGTATTTGCTGGCTTGTTGCAAAAAAAAAGAGGGAATTTTCTCTTTTTCTGTATATTTATACATTATTCATGCATAATATTCATTTTTCTGCCATATATACAAATTGTAGGTATTTTATCATAGTTTTTTCCTTTTTTCAACACTTACTTTCATGATTTCTCACTTAAGCAACAGCGGCAAGGCCCGACGTCATCGCCAGACCTTGCCGCTTCTTAATTACTCAATTTTTGTTTTTCCACCCATATATGGCTGTAATGCTTTCGGAATATTAACAGTTCCATCCGCATTTAAGTTATTCTCCAGAAATGCGATCAACATTCTTGGCGGAGCAACTACGGTATTATTCAATGTATGTGCCAGATATTTCTTACCATCAGCACCTTTTACACGGATTTTCAGTCGTCTTGCCTGAGCATCACCAAGATTTGAACAGCTTCCTACTTCGAAATATTTCTTCTGACGCGGAGACCATGCCTCAACATCAACAGATTTGACCTTCAGGTCAGCAAGGTCACCAGAACAGCACTCTAACGTACGAACCGGAATATCAAGACTGCGGAACAGATCTACCGTATTCTGCCATAATTTCTCATACCACATCATAGAATCTTCTGGTTTACATACAACGATCATTTCCTGTTTTTCAAACTGATGGATACGGTACACACCTCTCTCCTCGATACCATGAGCTCCCTTTTCTTTACGGAAACATGGAGAATAGCTGGTCAGAGTCTTTGGCAACTGCTCCTCATCGATCATCGTATCAATAAAGCTTCCGATCATGGAATGCTCGGAAGTACCGATCAGATACAGATCCTCGCCTTCAATCTTGTACATCATAGCATCCATCTCATCAAAACTCATAACACCGGTAACAACATTACTTCTGATCATGTATGGCGGAATGCAGTATGTGAATCCACGGTCAATCATAAAGTCACGGGCATAAGCCAGAACTGCTGAGTGCAAACGGGCAATATCCCCTTTCAGATAATAGAAACCGTTTCCGGCTACTTTTCTTGCACTGTCAAGATCAATACCATCAAATTTCTCCATGATTTCTGTGTGATACGGAATCTCAAAATCCGGAACAACCGGCTCACCGAAACGCTCAACTTCTACGTTCTCACTGTCATCTTTTCCAATCGGAACAGACGGATCAATGATATTTGGGATGGTCATCATGATTTTTTTGATTTTCTCCTGAAGCTCGCCTTCCTGTGCCTCAAGTTCTGTCAGACGCTCTGCATCTTTGGCAACCTGCTCTTTTAATGCCATAGCCTCTTCTTTTTTTCCCTGTCCCATCAGAGCACCAATCTGTTTGGAGATACGGTTTCTGTTGGCACGCAGATCATCCGCTTCCTGCTGAACTGTTCTGGATGATGCATCTAACTCGATTACTTCATCCACCAGACCAAGTTTGTGATCCTGAAATTTATTTTTGATATTCTGTTTTACAATATCCGGGTTTTCTCTTAAAAACTTAATGTCAATCATAGCTTCCTCCTGAGGAAATTTTATTCTTTCAAAAGTATACACTGATTCACAGCAATATTCAAGCCTTGTTCCTTGTGTTCTGGATAAATTTTGTATCGAATTTTGTATCGGTAAACCTTTTACTCACACAAGCAAGATCTATTCTCGGCGTAACGCATCAATTGGTTTCAGATTTGCTGCTTTATAAGATGGCAGTAATCCGAAAATAATTCCAATTCCCATAGAAAATCCAACTGCAATGATTGCCGCCGGGATACTGATAACCACAGGCATCTCACTAACTTTAGAAATCACCTCCGCGAGCACGATTCCTGCAATTACACCGATGATACCACCAAGGCTGGTCAATACGGCTGCCTCTGTCAGAAACTGACCGAGAATATGGCTCTTCTTTGCTCCGATCGCTTTTTTCAGCCCAATTTCCTGTGTGCGTTCTGTCACAGATACTAACATGATATTCATAACACCAATACCGCCGACCAGAAGCGAAATACCTGCAATCCAGATCAGCATGCGGTTTGTGGACTGGCTCAGTTCCTGAATATCCTGTGCCTGTTTTAACAAATCCTGGCCTTTATATTGGATTGTACTATCAGAAACACTGAGATTTGCGTTCAGGATATCTGCCACCGCCTGGCCTGCAGATGCCATGGAATCTGTATCTGTTGCTTTTAAAACCACACTCTGTGGTTCATCATACTGAAATACAATCGGCCATGTGGCAGATGGAATAAACACTCTGCCACTGCTATCCTGCATGTAAGTATAATAGTCATCCATAGAATTGATTACTGGTTCAAAACCATCTTTTTTATCTGCAATTCCAACTACAATATACGGTTCTCCCTGAATCTCGATGGTCTTTCCTATCGCATCGGCTCCCTGAAATAACGAAGATGCACTATCCCGATCTAAAATTGCCACTTTTCTGTATTTCGCATAATCATTACTGTCAAACCCACGGCCCTCCTTAATGGTATAACTGCAGGTATCCAGATAATTTGCATCAACCCCCATGACATAACCACCGGAAAGAGATGTATTGCCATAACATACCGTATCATAACCCTGACGGCTGGTATAGCGGGATGCTTCCTCCACACCATCCACTGCCAGAATCTGCTGCATAGTATCATCACTGATCACCGGAACACCATCCGGAATTCCGTTATAATCCATCTCGTAAGTCCATTCATCCTGATAAAGTTGAACTGTCACTGCATTATTTCCGGCACCTACCAGATTCTGTTTGATCTGCTCATTTGTTCCCTGAATTGTGGAAACAATTGCAATAATTGCACCAATACCGATAATGATGCCAAGCATCGTCAGAAAGGAACGCATTTTATGAGACCAGATGCCCTGAAAGGACAGTCTAATATTTTCTAACATTTCACGCACCTCCCCTTACTAATATGAGCCATCGGAATCCACCGCACGGACCCCCTCTTTTGCCGTTTTTCCATATGGAAAGGCAATGCGGTCATCTTCACTCAATCCGGCTTTAATTTCAATTGTATCTCCGTAAATGATTCTTCCTGTTTTCACATACTGTTTCACCAGACGATCATTTTCATCTGCTTTCAGTACATAAGACTTTCCATTTTCCGTACGGACATATCCTTTAAAAATATAAAGAGAACTTCCTGTTTCATCATCGGAAACTGTCATGGTCAGATCCACATATTCGCCATTTCGAAATCCTGACGTATCTTCAATATAAGCGACAAATGGGTAGTAAGACACATTATTATTGCCTTCTCCATAAGAAGAAACATCCGTGGAAGGATAGTTTTTAATCTCGGTAATCTCTGCCTCGCAGCTTGATCCGCTTTCCCACGAAGATACACTGACCATCTGCCCCGGTTTTACCTTATCCAGAAGTAATTCGCTGATTCCTCCTGTCACATATAGACCTTCCGAACCTGTCACCTCCATAAATGGCGTACCGTCATTTGGCAGATTGTCTTTATCCTGCAAATTTTTTACTATGCCGGTAACCGTAGCATATATCATTCCATCGGAACTCTTCGCTTTCAGTTTTTCTACTTCCAGTTCCGCTTTTCGCTTATTCAGGTCCAGCTCCTTGATTTTTTTCTCCTGCTCTGCGATCATATCATTTAATTCCGCCTGGGTGTAACCGCCTTCATCTGATATTCTGTCATTGACAACACTCGAATCATCCTCTGCCTCTGATGCATCATTTGAAATCTGGCTGTGATCATATACGGACCATTTTGTATTTCCATCAGGCACAACGATCTGTGCACCGTCCACTTCCCATGCGGTCACAAGTTCTCCGGAAACTTCATTATTTTCCCGAATTTCGAATACAGCACATGTTTTTTCTTCTGCCAGCTGGCTTAAAAAGTCTCCCGTCACATAAGCTGATTCTGTACACAGGTAACGATAAGGATTCTCTTCGCTGCCATCTGCGCTGTTCTGATTATATGGAACGGCAGTCCAGGAAATATAGTTGTATGCATTTCCTGCCATCTCCTGCACATGTGGTATATCAGGTTCTGGCGTCACCGGATTGGCCGGCTCCACATATGGTTTCGTATTTTTTAATTTTTTTAAATCATTCTGAGCAATAGTAATCTGATTATTCAGATTTTCTACTTCCAGCTGTTTTCCCTGTAAATTCAGGGAAGCTACTGTCGTATCAAGTGCCAGCAATTTATCACCTTTCTGCACCTGCTGTCCTTCCTTTACATACACCTCTTTGATTTCATCCGTATTTGTAATTTCCACAGACTGAGAATAATCATTCGTAATCATTCCGGAGCTATTAACATCGTCTCCCCAATATCCACTATTTAAATCTGCCACAGACATCACTTCCGCTGTCATTTTGGCGCGCTGTACATAGACACCGGTTCCGATGCTGCCTCCTGCAATAGCTGCAACAATGGCGATCACAAGAACACGTTTCATGACTTTCCTATTTTTCATTCTGCCGCCTCCTCTATCTCACCATCAATGATGTGGATCACACGTTTTGCATAAGACGCAATCTTTGCATCATGCGTGATCATGACAATGGTCACACCTTCCTCATTCAGACGGTCAAAAAGCTCCATGATCTGTCTGCCGGACTTGGAATCCAATGCTCCCGTAGGCTCATCAGCCAGTAAAATCTTCGGATTGTTCACCATAGCACGGGCAATGGCTACACGCTGTTTCTGACCGCCGGACAGCTGCGTTGGTTTGAACTCCACACGATCTGCCAGCCCCACACGATCCAGCGCAGCAGCCGCACGTTTTTCCCGATCCGGCTTCTTTACTCCCGCATAAATCAGAGGCAATGCTACATTTTCCAGTGCGCTCTCTCTAGGCAGCAAATGAAAACTCTGAAACACAAACCCGATACTGTTCAGTCTGACATCTGCAAGTTCCCGGTCTTTGCATTGTAAAACATCCTGCCCCGCCAGTTCATAGCTGCCACTGGTAGGCAGGTCCAGGCATCCGATGATATTCATTAATGTCGTTTTTCCGGAACCGGAAGGTCCCATGATTGCCACATATTCTCCCTCTTCCACCGAAAGACTCACATCTTTTAATACAGGAACTACCAGTTTTTCCTGCTGATAATCCTTATAAATATGACTAAGATTTAAAAGCATATGCCCCTCCTATTCTGCCGCCGGAGTGTCTGCACTTCCTGTGTCAGCACCTGAATCTCCATCTACGACCGGCTGCATATCACTTTCATCTACCATACCGGCATCAGCATCCTCGTCCATACTATGAGCATCTGTTTCGCCATCAGAAGAAAGATCCTCTCGGAATCCTTCATCCATATCTTCGTAAAGCATATCATCATCCGGATATTCTTCCACCATTCCTTCATCTACATTTGTAGTTGTCTTTAAACCTATACGGAATCCAGATACCGGCCATGCGATATAATCTGTCAGCTCCAGACCGGATGTAATTTCATACAGATCCATGCCTTCGTCATATTTCCCAAGTTCAACTGTACGCTTTTCCAGTTTGCCATTTCCGTTATCTGCCCATACATATGGTGTATCCTCGTCTTGCACAATATATCCACTGTAAAGCCAGATTCCTTCTTTCTCATCCATCTGTCCTTCATCCAGCTCCACATACAGATGCTGTCCAAGCATCAGGCCATCTGCGGAATCAAGTTTTACATAAAATGGATATTTGCTGGACTGATTGTCAGAATTGGAACCATCATAAGACGTGTTGTTATTATTCGCCTGCTTATTTTCTGTATCAATTTTCTCAATTGTTCCTGTCCATGTCTTTGTCTCGTCTACTCTGGAACGTAAAATCACACTCTGCCCCTCGGAAAGACTGTATACATTTGTCTCATTAACAGTCCCTTTCACACGGTAATCGCCAACAGTCAGGATTGACATAAATGGCTGTTGGTTACCATGCTCATCTGTACTTTCGTTTTCATTAATGGATTTTACAATACCGTTGATTTTGCTGCTCACGGTTGACTGGGACATCGTATCTTCCATCTTCTGAATCTCTAATTTCTTACTCTGCTGTTCAAATTCAGACTGCTTGATGGAAGTTTGCAGACTCTGGATCTGCACCGTATAATTAAACTGCTCATCCTTGGATGCTGTATTTTTTTCTGCTGTCAATGTTTTGATCTGATTGTTGTAGTCTGTGATCTGATTTGCAATGGTTTCCAACTCCAGCTTTGCCTGCGCGATCTGCAGACTCAGATCATCTGTCTTGTACTCGAATAATGGAGTTCCCTCCTGCACTTCGTCACCTACGGATACAAAAATTTCTTTCACCGTCTGGTCTGATGTCAGATTCACGTCCCAGGTATCCTGAGATTCCACAACACCCATATAACGGTTCTGTCCGCCTCCATTGCTACCGTTTACCAAAGACTGTACGGACTCCACATAGGCTGCATCTCCACCGCCACTGCTTTTCCCCAATTTACCTTTCAGGAAAAAACCAACCGATACCGCAGCAATTGCAACGATGATCACAACTGCTAAAATGATTTTTTTCTTCTTGCTCATATCGCACTCCTCCTATAATCAGGAAATCAACCCGCCATTACAATCTGTTCTGCGTAAATTCAAGTCGAACGCACGTGAGACTTGGTGCGTGATTCTGATTAGTTTAAACTAACATATTCATCTCAGAATCACTGCACATCTACACTTCGTTTCGGTCATGACAAACAAAAATGGCTACAGATTTCCTTTCTGTAACCATTTTAACATGACGTAATTTTTAATACTATTAAGATACCCTTAATTTTTATCTCAGTCGAGAAGACTCCCACTTCTGCAAGTGGTGAGTAATAAC
>OCHG01001545.1_pt1 | contig 14355 bp, 14 predicted proteins | sample 1538801 | NCBI WGS metagenome assembly OCHG01 (sample SAMN04571727, study PRJEB22368) | human gut metagenome | biome: human gut; material: stool | host: Homo sapiens | place: Luxembourg | collected 2012-09-20 | reverse complement strand
TATAACATGAACAAGTTTGCTTTTCACTTGTTATATGATAAATAAACGAAAAAATGCATGTGTATGATTTTTAGTTTCATACTCATGCATTTTTTCTTACTTACTACCAGATGGGGCATCTAGAGGAGCACTTCCCTGAGGTTTCTCCATGTCTGCGTCAGGCTGTCTGTTCCCTGGTCCGCCTTTCATGTCACCTCTTTCTCCACCATTGCCAGGCATTTCTCCCTGAGTGTTACTTCCATAAACCAGACTATCCATGGTAACGCTCTGATCTGCTGTTCCGGCTGTTATAGCATAAGTCTCTCCCTGTTGGATTTCCGGGGTGCTTATGATAATGGAAGAATATTGTTTTTCTGCTGTCCAGCTGAGAAGTTCAGTGCTACTACTGTCAAGGAGTGAAATCTCTGTATTACCTTCCTGTTCATCAATATTTACCATAATAGTGCCCTGCGTTGAAGAAGAATCAAAATTTTGTGCCATACCCGAGGAACCGGATGCTGCAAATATGCCGCCGGTGATTTGGGCACTTCCATTGTAATCTAAGCTTCCATTTCCATCATTTGTAGGACCTGAAACATAAGTTTCTCCACCGGAAACTGTGATGTCTCCGTTGGAATCAATTCCGTCTCCGGAAGCATTTACATGAAGCACACCGCCAGAAATTTGAATATAGGCGCCTTCTGTGGATGCGAACTGGTCGTCTCCGCCCTGGAATCCTTCAGAACTACTACTATCGTTCCCGCCGGCAGCATTGATTCCATCATCAGATGCCAATACACTGATTTCACCGCCCGCAATATCAATACTCAATCCTTCGATACCCTCATAGCTTTGCGTAATGTCTATCTTTCCATCAGAAATAGTCACATTAGAAGCTGCATGAATCCCATCATCTCCTGCTGATATCGTATAAGTACCTCCAGCCAGATAAACGAACCCGGAACTGCTATCATCTTTATTTTGAGCATGGATACCATCTTTTCCTGATACAATCGTATAAGTGCCATTGGCAATACGCACGCTGTCTTTTCCGGAAAGTCCGTGACTGGCACTGGTGATTACGTAAGTTCCGCTTGTGAGAACGAGATCATCTTTGGATACAATTCCGTGTCCTTCCTGTGCTGTAACTGTAAGAGTTCCTTCCCCGTTCAGGGTCAGGTCTGATTTAGAAAATATAGCTGCATCGATATTATTTTCATCTATGGCAGTATAGGAACTTCCGTTATGCTCTAAGATATTTTCTGTTCCAGAAGCTGTGGTAACGAATACCTTATCCGCCGAGCGGACATATAATGCAGCGGATTGATTGTTAGAGATGCTTACTCCATTAAGAACAATCTGAACTTTGTCAGTATCTTCTGCTTCTACAATAACCATTCCGTCAGACAGAGAGCCTGAAAGAATATAAGTTCCTTCGTCTTTGATCGTTATGGTATTTTCCGTAATAGAAACTGCATCTAACTCACAGCTGGAACTATTGTCAGCCAGAGAAATAGTGACACTTTCGGATTCGTCATATCCTACTTCTTTATCACGGTCTGAAAACATATCGGAAGTATCTGTTTCGGTAACAGAAGAACTTGTCGTAGTAGATGATTCTGTAGTTTGCTGTGTTGTATTTCCAATTTTTGTGTTACAGCCGGATAGCATCAAAGCTCCCATTGTGAGAAATAATATAATTGTTTTTTTTCGCATCAGTTATCGCCTCCTGAATTCTTATAATTCTCCGACTATAGTTTCCTGTCTGCACATCGTAATTTCCAGGTTGCCGTTTCTGCACCGAAGAGCGTCAATCAGTTCTTTTTCTGTTGCAGGATCTTTTAATGTCAAGTTGTAAGTCAGCTTAAACAAGCTTCCCATATTTGTAGTTTTGATCTGTAGAATTTCATAATCTGTTGTATATTTCTTTAAAATCTTGTCAAATACTCCGCTGTAGTCCAAATCTTCCGGTATCGTGATATGTAAAGTTTTGTAACGTGCTCCGTGTTTTCTTGTTCCAAAATCCAGACGATTATACAGAAGCATGATACTTCCAAGAATTGCAGCAGATAGCAAAGCATACGCCAGATATCCCATTCCAGCCACTAAACCGGAACACATGGCAAGAAAAATCGCTCCGATTTCTTTTGCAGACCCAGGAACTGAACGGAATCGGACGAGACTGAATGCTCCGGCAACAGCCACACCGGTTCCTACATTTCCATTGACCATCATGATTACTACACAAACTACTGCCGGAAGCAGCGCAAGTGTTGCTACAAAGCTTTTCGTATATTTTGTTCCATACATATAAGTACCGGCTAAGATCAGACCGATCACTAAGGCACATCCCACGCATAATAAGAAGTCAGAAATAGAAATCACACTGGTCATATTGGTATCAAAAATTCCCTGAAATAAAGTATTAGACATTGTTGTTTCCTCCTTGTAAAGATTCTGCAAGCATACGCTGATAAGCAGAACCGTATTTTGAAAATGATGTTTTGTATAAATGATGTTTCGTAAGTACTTCACTCATCCAGAGTGGAATTCCTCCGGAAGTTTTAATTTCCATCAGTGTCTGATCATTTCCCAGTAAAGAAAATCCATAGATTTCGCTGCCAAGGGAAAAATCATTTCTCCGATACAGGATATTTTCATCAAAAGTTACACGAAAATCATTGCCGTCCAGAGAATAATAAGCTTCCCGTTCATAGGATAAAAATACGGATGGATGAAGATTTTCATAGTAATCGCGGAAATATTGAATTTCATTTCCAATCTGTGAATGAACCGGTAACGGTTCTCCAGTCTGAAAACTGTCCATAACCTTCTCTTCCGGAAGCTGTAACCTGCGTTTGTATACGACAGATTTATATTTTTTCTTGATTTCTACAAATACCGGATCTGTTTTCTTTACGGGTTTATAACTCCGAATCCGAAGCTTTTCTTTGTACACCGGTTTTTCCAGAGAACGCCGAATCAGCCGAAATGTATCAGTATCAAAATAAATATTTCTTATAACGGTTCTTCCGTAATCATCTAGCTTCATATAAGGCTCCATTGCCAGAAGAATCTGCTCTTTTTCCTGTCTGTTCAGCAGATATTTCAATTCATAACGCTTAAAAGTCATTTGATAAGCCATCGTTTTCCTCCTGTTTTTTATTTTACATACATAAGATACTCCCGTAACCTTAATTAAACTTAAAAAAATTAAGTTTAGAAAAGAATATGAAAAAAGCCCGTATCAAACGTTATGTTTGTACGAGCTATGTAAATCAGTTATGTTGGAAAAACCACGGTAATCTTTAATGATTTTTCATCTTTTGTCTCTGCGCTTATCTTCCCATGATGGGACTCCACAGTTGCGGCAGCAATGGAAAGTCCCAAACCATATCCTCCGGTCTGAGAATTTCTGGAGGCATCTGTGCGATAAAACCGGTCAAACAAATGAGAGATCTGTTCTTTAGAAATAGATTCTGTTGTATTAAAAACAGACAGGTAAATACGATTTTTCTTCTTTTCCAAAGTGAGTGAAATAGTTCCATTTTCGTTCGTGTATTTTACTGCATTGTCAAGAAGAATTGTTATAAGTCCGCGGATTGCTTTCTCATCTCCGTTCATAGAGATCAACGGTTCAATCTTACTGTCCAGATTAATTTGTTGCACTTTTGCCGGAGCCTGAAAGGTATGGCATACCTCTTCTACGATATCTGACAGTGGAAATTCTATTTTTGTGTCTCTGCTTACACCTTCTTCCATTCGGGAAAGCATAACAAGAGCATTGGTCAGATCGGCAAGCCGGCTTGTCTGTGCTTGTATATCCTGTAGCCATTCGTTTTCACCGAAGTCCATTTCTAAAATCTCTGCATCAGCATCAATAATGGTCAACGGGGTCTTCAATTCGTGACCTGCATCTGTAATGAATCGTTTCTGCTTTTCGTAATTATCGGAAAACGGTTTTACGATACGTGCTGACAAACCAAGCATTAAAATAAATACAGATAAGAGTCCGACACCGGATACACTAAAGGTTGTAAGCAAAAAGTTGTGAAAATTATTTAATTGTCGTCTGCAATCCAGGAAAATAATGCGTACATTGCCGTTAGACGAATACATACGATATCTGTAATTATCCTGGAATCCTTCTTCTGATTTTTTGTTCCATACTTTGGAAGCATAGTTCACAGCTGTTTCAGTATCGACAGATGCAATCTTTGAAGTATCTGTTAAAATAATCGTTCCATTCGCGTCATACAAAACAGAAAAATATCTGGATTCGTATGGAATTTCTGCCGACATACCATGAGGATCATCTGTTTTCTCTCTTGGTTCCATTCTTGGAAAAGTTCCATCATTTTCCTCTAAGATATCAAGAATCCGGTCAGCATCCGCCACAATCTTCTTATGATTTATAATACCTACAATCCCTCCGATTACAAAAAGGACAAGGAAAAGAGAGACCATAGAAGTAGCGATCAATTTAATACGAAGTTTTTTAATCATGTCAGCTCCTCCAAAGAATATCCGGCATTTCTTGTTGCTTTAATCTGAATGTCTGCGTGGAGGGCTGTTAATTTTTTCCTTAAATACGAAATATACACCCATACTACGTTGATTTCTGTATCGCTGTCATATCCCCAGATCTTTTCTAAAAAACGTTCGGAAGGAATCAATTGATGAGGATTGGACATTAAAAGCTCTAACATCTGAAATTCTTTATTCGCGAGTCGGAAACTGCCCTTTGCTGTAGATAGCTCAAAGGTTGCCTGATCTAACGTAACATTTCCAAAAGTCAGCTTAGATGTTGTCTATGCCGACTGAGTTCTTGTGATAGCGCGAATTCTTGCTAACAGTTCTTTGGAATGAAAAGGTTTTGTCAAATAGTCGTTCGCTCCGGCATCCAGTCCTTCCACTTTATCATCAACTTCTGATTTTGCTGTCAATAATAAAATCGGAATCAGATTTCCCTTCTCACGGACTTTTCTCAATACCGTGAGTCCATCGACCTTTGGCATCATAATATCTAAGATCACTCCGTCATAATTATCTGTTTCCAAATATTCCAAAGCACTTTGTCCGTCGTAAACAGCATCTACGGAATAATTATTTCTCTCCAGAATGGCTGTCAGCGCCTTTGATAATGCCTTTTCATCTTCAGCTAATAATAAGCGCATGTGTAGTACTCCATTTTTAGTGATTCTCTAGTCTTCCCATATAGTAAAATCCTTTGCATTCATCAAGATGAACGTCAACCAGCTGACCGATCAGGCTTTCATCTCCCGGGAAATGAACGAGCAGGTTATTGCTCATACGTCCTGTCATCAAATGCTTATCATGTTCATTGACACACTCTACGAGAACTGTCTGCACGGTTCCTTCATGAATTGCACACTGTTCTGCAGAAATTGTCTGAACTTCATGTAAAAGTCGGTTGAAACGATCCTTTACAACATCCTCCGGAATCTGATCTTCCATCACAGCAGCAGGTGTTCCGGTACGTTTAGAATAAATAAATGTAAATGCGCTGTCATAGCGAACTTTTCTTACAACATCCAAAGTTTCCTGGAAGTCCTCTTCTGTCTCTCCCGGGAAACCAACAATAATGTCTGTAGTAAGTGAAAGATCCGGAACTGCTTTACGAATCTTTTCAGCAAGTGCAAGATACTGTTCTTTGTCATAATGACGGTTCATGAGTTTCAGGATCCGACTGCTTCCGGACTGAACCGGAAGATGCAGATGTTTACAGATTTTTTTTGATTTACTCATCACTTCAATCAATTCATCTGACAGATCCTTCGGATGTGATGTCATGAAACGGATTCTTTCCAGTCCTTCGATCTTCTCAATCTCCTGAAGAAGCTGTGCAAATGTGATCGGTTCTTCCAGATTCTTTCCATAGGAGTTAACATTTTGTCCAAGCAGCATGACTTCTACAACGCCATCTGCAACAAGGCGTTCAATCTCACGGATGATTGCCTTCGGATCACGGCTTCTCTCACGTCCACGTACATAAGGTACGATACAGTAACTGCAGAAATTGTTGCATCCGAACATGATGTTTACACCGGATTTAAAAGGATATTTTCTTTCTACCGGAAGATCTTCAACAATCTTGTCAGTGTCCTTCCAGATGTCAATAACTGTTCTGTCAGACTGCATTGCAGATGTTAAAAGCTCAGCAAATTTATAAATATTATGTGTGCCGAAAATAAGATCGACAAAGCGATAGCTCTTTTTTAACTTTTCGATAACTTCCGGTTCCTGCATCATACACCCGCAAAGTGCGATCATTTTATGAGGATTCTTTTTCTTCATTGCGCCGAGCTGTCCGAGACGGCCATAGACACGAAGGTTTGCATTCTCACGGACAGTACAGGTGTTGTAGATGACAAAGTCGGCTGTCTCTTCGTCTGTGCCTTCTACATAACCTACTTTTTCTAAAATACCAAGGAGTTTTTCAGAGTCGCGAGCATTCATCTGACAACCAAATGTTTGAATTGCTGCGACTAATGGGCGTCCCAGTTCCTCTGACATTTTAGCAACATATTCTTTTGCTTTTTCCATAAAATAATACTGACGCGCAGGTTCTTCTAACGGAGCATCCGCTACCAATTTTACATTTTCAATTATATCTTTCATCATTATTTCCTTTATACAAACTGATTGCGGGATGCATCATAAGCATAATCAATCAGGTCTAATTTATCTGTAAGTTCTTCTTTGTTCACTTCCATCTCACTGCATAACTGATCCAGTGACGGATAAAAATCTCTGAGCTTTGTATTGATAACACTCAAAAGGATGACAGGATCCTGTGGTAAATTCTGTAACATGATCCTAGTTTCCTTTCTTGTCCATGAATTTATTGCCATATTTTTCTCCAAGATTGACAATGCTTCCGTCTTTCTGCTCTAAATCAATATTGTTCAGCTGGCTTCTTAAGTTTACTCTGATCAGCTCCATATATTCTTTACGAAGGATCTTCTGTTCTTTTGCTTCTTCCGGAGTAAGTCCCTCCGCTTTTGATTTTTTATATAATTCATTGATACGATCAATTTTCTTTTGTTCCATTGTCTATCTCTCTCCTTTTTCTTGTTCCGTTCAATGTTGCGATATTCGTTACTGTTCACTCCCGTGTGAACAGTAACCGATATTCTTTCCGCTGACTCTGTATTATACACGATTCTGTGCACTTCGTCCACTTTTTTAACTGGAATAATTCTCAAGAAAACCATACAGTTCTTCAGCTGACTTAAGATAGATCCCATTTTTCAAATCCTGTTGTACTTCATCCGGCAGATTATTTACGGATAGGCTGGTTGTTTCGTAAAGGGTTGTCCCATCTTGCAGATAGACAGCAACATATCCATGCAGCTCTTTCAGATAATATGCATCATCTGAAACAGACTCTCCTTTGGCTGAACTGCGTCTGGTTTGAATGGAATCATTTTTTTCATTTTTAGTCAGTTCTATAGCTTTTTCCTTTTTCAGTAGATTGTTGTAACTAACCTGATAACCTGCAATCAAACATCCGGTAATCAGAAATAAAACAGAAAAAAAGCCAATCATGTATTTTTTCATCGCAAATCGCTCCTTTTTTCATACAGTATTGGCTTTTTTATTTTTTTTATTCTTCTACTTTTACGGCTGGAAGCAGATGGAATTTCTTAGAAATTCTCAGGATACGTCCACCCATTGGAAGATCAAGGATATCATCTTCAGAAAGTGTTCCGATCTTCAACATAACAACCGCATAAACAAGTATTGCTACAATCAGTGAAATGCATACTGGAATTACACGACCGCCGATCAGTGTATCAAACAGTCTGAATACGCCGAAAGTTACAATGCCCATCACTGCTGCTGCAGCGAATGGTTTTCCGAAAGTGCTTACAAAATCGATTTTGAAACCGCTGACTTTTCGAATCTTGAGCAGGTTCAAAATACTCATTGCAAGTGCAAATACAATATTTCCACCCACCAGTGCATAGACGTTCATCTTGAATACAGTCATCATCAGTACAAATGCTACCAGATGAATTCCAAGAGCTGCTGCAGCATTCTTTGCGGGACTTGTCATGTAGTTTAATCCATGAAGAATGGAATTCGTTACAGAGGAAAGTCCATACAGTACAACAACGATAGCTCCTGCCATCAACAGACGCGCCGGTGTTGCACTGGAGTCATTGTACAGCAGAACCATAATTGGGGAAGCAAGTACAAAATAACCGATACAACTTGGAATAGCAATTACCATTGTAAGACGTAAAGTCTGGTTAATCTTATTGTGAACCTGTTTCTTTGTACCTGCTGTAACAACAGCTGTAAGACTTGGCACAAGAGATGTTCCAAGTGCGTTCGCAATTGCCATCGGGACATTGATCAGGGTGTCGTATTTACCGGTGTAAATACCCTGAAGAGCCATATATTCTTTCTCTACATAGCCTTGTGACTCCATAACATGATTAAAGATTGTAAGGTCGATAATCTGGTTAATATTATATACAGCGGTACTGAATACAACTGGGATTGCTGTTAAAAGTAATGCTTTCAGAAGGAAAGAATAACTTTCAACATTCTGGGTGCGGTCTCTTTTAAGCTGTTTGCGTATTACATTTTTATATAAAAAAATGACAAACAAAAGAAATAACAATCCAGATAAAGAGCCGACAACCGTTCCAAGTGTACTTCCGGCAGCACCGTAAGCAGGTCCGAGAAGCTCCTCTCCGGATTTTTCTCCTGCTTTTGTTCCGATGCCAAAGAGGACACTTGCGCCGACAATACTGATCACGGCATTAAATACCTGCTCAATGATCTGTGAGATAGCTGTTGGAAGCATTGTTCCCATTCCCTGGAAATATCCACGGATAACAGCCATGACTGCAACGATCAGAAGTCCCGGGGCAAGAACCCGCAGTGCGTAAACGCTAAGTGGAGATTTCATTAAATGTGTTGAAATCAGTCCTGCTCCCAAAAAGATTGTCAGCGAGATGAATAATCCAACACCGATTGCAAAAGCAAGTGAACAGATAAATACACGGAATGCATTTCGTCTCTGACGCTTTGCAAGTCGGATCGATACCAGCTTGGATACGGCAGTCGGAAGGCTGAATGATGAAATCATCAGAGCGATTGCATAGACCTGATAGGCATATCCATAAAATCCGTTTCCTTCATCTCCTAAAATATTCGTCAGCGGAATCCTGTAGACTACGCCTATGATTTTTGTAAGTACAGCTGCTGCTGCAAGTATCGAACCCTGGACAATATAATCATCCTTTTTCGTTCGTTTTTTCGTTGTTTGTGCCTCAGTTTCAGACATGACTTCCTCCTAGTGTCCCATTCCTTAAAATCTATTTAATATATGTATCCCATCAGCGGAAAATACCGACTTTTTCCATGATTTCTTTCTGTTTCGCTTCCATGACAACACGTTCTTCATCAACCATGTGATCGTATCCAAATAAGTGAAGCATACTGTGTGCAATCAGGAAAGCATACTCTCTTTTGGGTAAATGTCCATATTCTTCAGCCTGGGATAACACTTTTTCCTTTGAGATAACGATATCACCAAGCATCAATTCTCCGGATTCCGGATTAAAAGCTTCTGCACTTTCTTCATCAATCACGGAAAAATCTCCCGGCTCTTCGTATTCAATCATAGGGAAAGAAAGTACATCTGTTGGGCGGTCAATTCCACGTTGTTCCAGATTCATTTCGTGAATCTGGGCATTCTCTGTTAAAAGAAGATTGATCTCTGCTTCATAAGGACAGTCTGCAAGTTCTAATGCAGCGTCAATAACTAATGCGGCAATCTCTTCTGTATCAAAGTCTAACTTTATATTCCCCTCTTCTTCGATAAAAAGACTCATCCTTTTTTCCTCCTGTTTTCTCTCGGTCTGGACGATTTCTTCTCATAGTCCTCATATGCTTTTACAATTTTCTGAACTAATGGATGTCTTACAACATCTTTGCTTGTCAGCGTACAGATGTTGATCCCTTCTAGATCTTTTACAACCTTTACAGCAACATCAAGTCCGGATATTGTTCCGGATGGAAGATCTTTCTGCGTAGAATCACCTGTAATGACAACTTTGGATCCAAAACCAATTCTTGTTAAGAACATCTTCATCTGGGCCGGCGTTGTATTCTGTGCTTCATCAAGGATGATGAACGCATTATCTAAAGTACGCCCGCGCATATATGCCAGAGGAGCAACTTCAATCAATCCTTTCTCAGAATTCTTAAGAAAACTGTCAGCTCCCATGATCTGATAAAGCGCGTCATATAAAGGTCTTAAATACGGATCAATCTTGCTTTGCAGGTCACCCGGAAGAAATCCTAGCTTCTCTCCGGCTTCAATTGCCGGGCGCGTCAGGATGATTCTGCTTACTTCTTCGCGTTTGAATGCTGTGATTGCCATTGCCATCGCAAGATAGGTCTTTCCTGTTCCGGCAGGTCCGAGACCGAAAGTGATCATTCCATTACGAATTGCATCAACATATTTTTTCTGACCTAATGTTTTTGGCTTTATAGGTTTTCCCTGAAGTGTATGACAGATCAGATCTTTATCAATAGAAACAAGGGCTTCTTCCTGATCTTCAAATACGAGCGAGATTGCATAGTCTACATTCTGTTCCGTAATCGTATTTCCTCGTTTAGCAAGTTCTACAAGCTGTGTAAGTACACGCTGGGCTTTCTGTGCAGCAATTGTATCTCCTACAATCTTGGTTGCACCGTCACGTGAAATCAATGTGACATGAAAAGTTCTTTCTATTTTCTTTATATAAGTATCAAACTGGCCAAATACATTCATCTCGTATTCAGCCGGAATATCAATGATCAGTTCCGACAGACTCATCCGGTTCGTTCCTTTCTAAAGTTATTCTTTCGGTCTCTGTTTCCTCTTCAATCTGCTGATTCAGATAGAGCGTACCTGAAGCCGTTGCCTTTTCGGCAGATATATATATCTTAACATTTTTTTCATTAATTTGAATACCCTTTTCCTCTAAATCTTTACAAAAATAACGAAATCGACTGCTTAAAATTGTCTGTATCTCTTTTTTTGTATATTTTATTTTCTTGAAGCTGTATTTTTTTATTGTTTCATGACCATAAAAAACAGGAAGTGAAAAATTTTCTCCCAGTTTTAACTGATGCTCTATACAAAGTTTTTCAGAACGGTCAGATGGTTTCGGTTTCCATGTTTCTAACCGGACAGATCCGATTTGAATAAATCCGGACTTTTTTGTTTCTTTTGTATATACTTTTTTATTATGATAACAGGAAATTATATCCAGATAAGAAATCTGTGTATCAGCGAAAATATCTGCATCGGCATGCGTATATTGATATCCGGTAATTTCACCACTGTCATCCAGGATGTCAATCCGTCCAGATACAAGTAAAGTTCCTTTCGTTACAGAATCCCCGATATGTACCTGGGGAATGCCGGTGCGTGTAATTAAATTTGTAATGATTCCATCAGTAGAAGCAATAAGATCAGCAGGTAAAGAATCTGTTTGAGTAGATGAGATGATAGGAAGCGCATCTTCATTTTCTTTTATCTGTATTTTTAACCGGCTACCATCAAGAGAAGCAGATACCCAAACGATATCATTATATTCCTTTCGAAGGGCTTTGACAATCCCCTGACAATCTACATTTTTCTTTTGCATTCCAGGATAAATCCCCTCTTCTTTCAGAAATGTTGTTAAGGTCGTGTCGGTCCATCTTTTATTTCCCTGAAAATGAATATCCCATAGAAATTGTGAGTAACAATTGATTAGAAAAATGCATAGGAAGATGCTGATAAAGAATAGTTTTCTTTTTCGATAGCGATAAAGAAAAAAAGGAAAGCCATACCGTTTTTTTAGTATGACTTTTGTATGTGTTTTTCTGACATAGGGACGAAGCTTTCGAAAATCAGATAAACTCAAGTATAATTCATAATTTGTTCCGATACGGGTCAATCCCCAGAATCGGATGCGGTGATAACAGCAGAGATTCAGAAATCGTTCAGGGGAGTATCCTTTGATCTGAATCTTCACATAACCGGACAAATAGCGGATCAGGCAATGAATCACCCCGGATTCCTCCCCTCAGTAAATTCTAAAGATGATAATGTTCCAGATACTTTCATCTCATCATTTGTGTAATATTGAATCCGGAGTCGTTTTCCCTGGATCCGGATCTGTCCTGCCCGCGTCTGCACACGGATCAGTGTATCTGTGTATTCAATAATGCCTCGATAATTTTCAATGCATAATTCATTTCGGCCTAAAATGGTTATAACAGAAGCATTCTGAATCACATCTTTTGGGAGATCCATTGCGGATATCATCTTTTCTTTGATCTGCTCTCTGTTCATTGAAGTTTTTATATAAAAATCCTTTGTCATCAGTATATGAATGTATCACGATGTCCTATACCAGTTGTTTTCTGTGACAGATTTCTATTTATGATAAGGTTCACCGTTGATGATCCGATAACTTCTGTATATCTGCTCCAACAGAATGACCCTCATCAACTGGTGTGGAAAGGTCATCTTGGAAAAGCTTAATGCATAGTCCGATCTTGCGAGCACTTCTTTGCCCAAACCAATGGATCCACCAATGATAAATATAATATGACTGGTTCCCTGGATTCCAAGCTGATTGATCTTTGCAGAAAGTTCTTCGGAACTAATAAGTTTTCCGTTAATCTCAAGCGTGATCACATAGGCATCCTCTTTTACATATTTCATAATGCGTTCAGCTTCTTTGTCACGAATTGTATTTTCCATGACATCACTTGCATGGTCAGGTGTCTTTTCATCAGCTACTTCTATAATCTCCAGTTTGCAGTAACGGCTTAATCGCTTGCTGTATTCTGCGATCGCATCTCGCAGATATTTTTCTTTTATCTTTCCTACGGTTATTAATGTAATCTTCATTTTCCTGTTCTTTCTGAATAAATTTTAATCATACATGCCTGTCAACTGTTATTTTGATAAGCTGTCAGTAATTTCATAAATATAGAGTTCGTGAAGAGCTCTTGTTGCGCAGATATATTCCGCTTGATTTTTAAGCGGATTTTCTTTTGCACCGCGAAGTGCGAAAACCTGGTCAAATTCCAGCCCTTTTGCAAGATAAAATGTGGTTACTGTGAGTCCTTTCTTAAATGCGGAACTGTTACGATCCACATAGGATACGTTGATACCACGAAGTTTCAGGAGACGGCTTAAGTCAAAAGCTTCTTCTTCTGTTGTTGTGATCAGGGCAGCAGTTTCAAAGTCTCCCGGACATTTTAAATGACAGACAAGTTCATCAAGCAATTCCGTATCTGTGTTAAATGTCTTTTCTACTACTTCTTTTCCATGGCGGTCCAGTAACTCAAGATCAGATACTCCACTGACTTTTTCCGCATACCGGGCAATTTCTAATGTATTCCGGTAACTCTTTTTGATTTCAATCGTTCGGATCTCACGTCCAAGTAATTTAGGGAGAAATCTCAGTACATCCTGTTGCTTTGTATCCAGTGTCTGTGCACGGTCTCCAAGAATAGTCATTCTACAATGAAACAAGGATTCTAGGATGGTGTATTGCAGATAAGTGTAGTCCTGCATTTCATCAATGACAAGATGCTTAATGTTCTTATGAGTTGAGTTCCCACCGGAAAGACGATATTTCAGATAGAGCATAGGAAATACATCTTCATAAGGGAGCTTTCGTTTTTCGTACGGAACTTCCGGCAACAGATCACAACCACAGTCATCGAGCATCCAATTATAAATGGTGTAAATATCTTTCGTTGTGTACATCTTGTCGAACTTCATCTGAAGCATCTCCTGATCATCCTCTGAAATATTTCTGCCTTTCAGAGTTTCCCAGGAATCGATAAAATAGTCTTTTACAGCGTCCATACGTTTCAATAACGGAGTCTCTGTGAATTTATAATAGAACAATTGGATCAAGTCTTCTTCTGTCAATGTCATTCCACGGAACTCAATTTCTTTGAATTCCATCAGACGATCTTCCAGAATCGCAAGGAAACCTTCTATTTCACCAATAAAATCTTTGGATTGTTTCCAGTCAAAACGATTCTGAGCTGATTCATCCGGAAACTTCATCCGACGTTCCAACTGATCATAACGATCCTCACAGTCTGCTGCGACACCTTTTCGAAGCTCTTTGTAGGCGTAGAGATCAAAACTCATCTCACGGATATTCTCTTCTCCTAATTCTGGAAGAATATGTGAGATATAATCTGCAAATACGCTGTTCGGTGAAAGAATCAGTATGTTGGATGATTTCAGAGTGTCGCGTTCATGATATAAAAGATATGCAATTCGGTGTAAAGCAATCGAAGTTTTTCCACTTCCGGCAGCTCCCT
>OCHG01001517.1_pt1 | contig 14665 bp, 20 predicted proteins | sample 1538801 | NCBI WGS metagenome assembly OCHG01 (sample SAMN04571727, study PRJEB22368) | human gut metagenome | biome: human gut; material: stool | host: Homo sapiens | place: Luxembourg | collected 2012-09-20 | reverse complement strand
TTTCCGCTACGGCTGTAAATCTTTCCCTGCCATTCAGCATGTTCCGGACGTGCTCCCCAGTGTGCACTGACTTCCACCAGATCAGTATCCGTCTCTTCAATGTAGTGCATGGAGATCTGACCGGCAAGCTGACTGTTTGCGGTCCGTATCGCCATTCGTGCAGCCGTATCTAGCTGGTACGTTCTCCCAGAAGTATAATCAATACTGCGAAGTCCACTCTGTGCCAGTTCTTTCACACAATCATTCACACACTGATCATAAGAAAAGGTTCCAGTAGCCATTTTTATCAATGCCTTATCCAGATACTGCCTGTATGCATTTTTTAAAGCGGTAGTGCCATGTACACCTTTAAATCCAGTTGATCTGGTCAGATTCTTCAATGTTCCGGCAGTTGCTTTGCTCATTTCCTCAACCATTCTGGTAAAAGCACTGTCTTTTGTCAGTTCCATACCCGCCTGCTGCCACGCTTCCATGTCATAATTAAAGGACATATCGCCAGCATTGGCTATGATATCATTTCCGGCTTCCTTTGCAGCGGCTTCTGTGGCTTTGATCTCTTCCCGGACAAATTCTTTCCATTCCTTGGTATTCTTTGCCACCTCATCCTGAAAAGCCTTGTCTGCTCGGATAAGCTTCATCACCTCAGCTCTGATCTGATCCGGACTCTTGCCAGTTTCTTTCATTGCCTGTGCCATCAACTCCGCAGTCTCTGTAAACCGCTTTGCCTTCTTTACGCGTCTGGCAATGTCAGCGATCACATCCTGTTCCAATGCCTGGTATAATGCAGCAATCTGATCTCCCAGCATCTCAAGCTGGTTTTCTGTCAGCATTAATCTTCAACCTCCGGATCATCCTCCTGCACCTGCCCTTCATAAACTTTCAGAGCTTCTTCCCGGCTGACATTCAGCCGTTCCTCGATATACCGGATGGTAAATTCCGGAATATCCGAAAAGGTCTGCGCATCTGTCCTCATGCTCTCCATGCGGGTATTTTTATCCTCGATGTAAGAATCATCAAAATCAATACAAATATCTGCTGTGAGGTCAAATGACGTGTTCTGGAAAGTGTTGGAAAACCATAAAATAGCACGTACAATACCGCTGATGTACTGCCGTGCTTCTTCCCGCTGCTTATTCAGTTCCTGCATACAGTCCTGACGCTCTCCGATGTACTGAGTAGCCGTCTGGATCTGATTCTGCTCGAACACATATTTTTTACTACCAAACCCGAATGTCATGGAAAACAGGGATAAGCACAATTCAAATGCTTTCTTGATCTCTTCCACACGGATTTTCGGGTTGTATTCCTGAATGTAACCATTGCCATCTATCGGCTTTCTTCCAAGAAGCACAAACAGACGCTTCCATTGCTTAGACCGCGGCTTTGGATCGCCCGTCTTTTTATCAATCTCCACAATAGCTTCATTTGTGAGTACGAACTTCTCACCTTTTTCCAGATCTCCATTTAAGATCATGTGGCACAGGTCAATCTGTTTCAGCGTTGGAATAGCGCCGTATACTTTCGGATAACCAAAACCATCCATATGCCGGATATTATTCACTTCTGCTACCTGCATCACCGCAAACGGCTTCACATCACCAAGAATGATCCAGTATGCTTCAATCTCTTTTCCGGATCTGTCAAATACAAAGGTATCTGCCCGGTAATTTCCTCCCTGCTGCGTAAACATGACCAGTGTAGTCTGCTTCCCGTCTTTTCCCAGTTTCGTAGAAGAAAAAGCAGCTTCCACCACTTCGTCATTCACGATCCGCAGCGGGATATAATCTTCTGCATAGCAATATGTCAGCTTTATTTCGCCGTTGATTGCTTTTCCATTGGTCAGATAAGTCGCATTATCCAAGCGCACATAAGCGGCAACCGTGCCTGCTGCCGACATCCGTTCTAACTGCCTGCGGTACATTGTATCGAACCGGTTATTTTCCAATACAGCATGTACAAATTCATTCTGCGCATCCTCACCGACATTGATATCAATAATCTCACAAAGGTTTGCATCATCCGCACAGCCACGTTTTGCAAAATTCATGCGGTCAATCTCATACAATTCACCGGTCACAGCAGTACGCTTGTGAAAGTCGTCAATCAGCTCATTCCTGTACCAGCGGTTGGCTTCCTCAATATATTCATATGGCTTGGTATGTATATGATATCCAAGCTGTCCCAGTTTTGTTCTTACACAGGATTCCATTGATTCCATTATTCGTCATCATCCTCCATCTCTTCCTCTTCGTTATCATCATACAAACCACTGTTTCTTCTGGATTCCATAATGTTTCGGTTATTACCGTAGATCAGTGCCATCACGCAATCCTCACCCAGTTTCGGGTACTCACTGGAGAAACTGCCATCTTTCAGCTGCTCATGCTCCAGCGTCGTCAGCTCATGCGCAAGGTGCGGACATCTGTCTGGATCCACCACAATCTTCTTTGCCATCTGCAGCCATTCCCAGCAGTAATCCCTGCCATGTCCACTTCCCCATCGTTTCACGGCTCCGGTCGCATTGAATCCCCAGTCCTGCATCTCTGCAATTGAATCCGGGCGGGCAGAATCACAGATAATTTCTACATTCATATATTTTTTAATCTTTCGTGCAAAGGTCGAATTTTTGCAGCGTTTGGAATACACTTCATCCACACAGTACAGAATATCTTCATCCTGATCATAATAGGATTTGATAAATGCCTGCGGATGCTCAAAACCAAAATCCAGACCATAGTCAAAATATGGCATGTTACTGATCTCTTCATCAGGAATCACACGTTCTTCCACATTTTCAAAGATTCCACCGCCTGTTCCGGTGACTTCTCCCATGTAGTTGTTCGCGTAATACCTCGGTTTATGAATTTTGAACCATTCCGCACGTTCAAAGAACCGTTTTCCAAGCCATTTCACCGGCACATTAAAATAATAGCTGTGAAACACCCTTGTCTCCGCTTTCTTCCGACATTCTTCCACGTACTGGTTCATGAAATTATTTTTACTCTTCGGTGGATTGAATACCTTTATATCTAGTGCGGGGGTATCAGATCGCAGAAACGTATCCTCGATGTTATCCATCTGTTCAATACCTGCCATCTCGTCACACTCTTCATGGATCAGTAGTTTTACATAGCCAAAAGACAGATTGTAAGACTTCAAACTGATTGGCTTGTCTGCTCCAACGAAGATCACGCACTGGCCAGTTTTCTTGTATCTTGCCATCATAGGACTGGTAGTGAATTCCCAGTCATCCAGATGTCCATGCCGGATCACAGTCTTCATGAACTGATTGTACACAGATCCACGCAGATCGACTTTATATCTTCTGGTATACACCACATGCGCTTCCGGATCCTGATAGATGGTTTCCTCTGCAACAGCCGCCCAGAAATTTGACTTGATCGAACCACGACCACCTTTGCTGACGATTTCCCGAATGTTTTCCTCACCGGAAAAAGCAGCATGTATGGAACGATACGGCTCCACAAAGTCAGAAGTGATATCAGTGATAGGTATGCTCCATGCATGTGCCGTTTCTTCTGTCTCTTCTTCTGGATTTAACTGTCCGGCATATTTGGCAATGGCTTCATAAGCTTTTACATTTCCCTGCGCTGCCTGCAAAATCATAGATGCATTTATTACGGATTCATAGGTGCTGTCCAATCCTAACGCCTGTAATTGTTCCGTCCATTCCGTTTCAACTTGTGCTGTCAGAAGCAGATTCAATGCCTTTTTAAAGTTTGCCTTCTGGTTTCTTGCTTCTCCAGATGCTTTTCCTGCTTTTTTTGCATTTTCACTGCGTTCTTCTCGTGTTCGTCTCGCGTTCAACAGTTCAATCGGCATCAGATTACTACTGTTTGCCATCACCTCACCTTCCCATCTCTAGCTATGCTTCACTCACTTTTATCATCGCCCTGCAGATTACCGTTTCATCCGCAATTTTCAAAAAATATATAACTTTATATATGCCGGGTCTCGCCGGGCAAACTGAAATTCCAAGCACATGACCATCTACATCACAGGTACCTTCTGCCTCACGCATATCCATATCGCAATTCCATAATTCATACTGCGCATCTGTAATCTGAAAGGGTAACTCATCACATGAAGTCACTGTCACATACAATCTCCTGTTTTCACCCGTGTACATTCTAAGTGTCTGCGTTTTCTGCAAAATAAGCAGCCCTCCTTTCCAGCCGTTCCTGCTCAATCGAATACTTCTGCAGCTGTGCTTCAATCGCAAAACCAGTCGTCTGTGCTTCAATTGTAAAATCTGCCATCTGTGCTTCAATCGTAAAACCAGTCGTCTGTGCTTCTGATGCATAATCCAGCATCCGGATTTCATATTGGATGTTCTCAATGTCAACCACATACAAAATAGTTGCCACATAAGCCTGATTTCCTGCATCATCCAACGCATAAAGAGCGACAATATACTCGCCGCTCTCTAACAATGGGACTGTCACCTTCCAGATATTTCCATCTGTTCGGTCGAAGATGATCTTACTGCTGCCAAGCAAGCCCCATACCTGCGTGGTCATTAGTCTGTTACCTCTACAGAAATAACGAATGTCTTACCACAATCAACCGGGTTCGGTGTGATAGTTGCAGATTTGATAACCGGAGGTGCAGTATCCAGTTTCACTGTTCTGGTTACGGTTGTTGTCTTTCCTGCTTTGTCTTTTGCGACAATGGTGATAGTATTGCTGCCCTCTTTCAGCGTTACATCGTTGCTGAATGTTCCACTAGGAGTAACGGGTATGGGGGCTCCATTTACAGTAACTGTAACCGGCTTGCTGGTTGCATCGTCTGTGGTACCTTTAACCGTTACGGTAGATTTATTTGTAATAAATCCTTCGGCCGGTGCAGAGATAGACAATGTCGGAGGAATCGTATCAACAGTAAATGTTACGGATTTCTGTGCAGCTGCATTTCCATCGTAGTCACTCGCAGTTGCCACAACGGTATGTGCTCCATCTGACAGAGCTGATGTTGGTGTGTAGCTGCAAGTGTAGCCGCCTGTCACTGCAGTCTTTTTGATCTTGGATGTATCTACCGCAGTACCGTCAATTTTCAGAGCGATTGTGGACGGATTAACTCCGGAATCATCATCTGTGATCTTCCATGCAATGGCAGGTGTGCTGTTTGCAAGATACTGGCTTGCAGTCGGTGCGGTGATTGTGATCACAGGAACAACTTTCTCTTTTACCTGCAATCTCAGGCTTGCACCCAATGTGCTGTCTGTTGCATCTTTTGTGGTTACGTTTCCAGCATCATCGGTTGCTTTTACCGTTACCGGATAATAATGTCCGGATAATGTATAACTGGATTTTGACGGAGCTGTAATGGTTGCTTCGTACTTGCCTGTGCTGGTGTTTTTTGTAAGTGTATAAGTCTGGCCATTAATGACCGCCTGTACTGTTTTTACACTCATACTTTCGTCTCCTTTCGCATAATCGTGTGCATAATCATATGGATAATCCAGCCGATACGCTTTCTTTTCCAGCGTAACGCGGACTATATAACTTTTTCCTGTCTGGACCGGGTTCGGATCTAGTTCTGCTTTTGAAATTGTGATCAGCCTGCTTTCTGCCATAGTCCTCTCCTCCGGTTATTTTTTTGTATAATAAAAAGACAGCAGGTAAATCCTGCTGCCCTAGTCAATGTTTGCTACTTATTCTTTTATGAGTTTTGCAATTTCAGCAAATAACTCTGATAATTCTAAACAATCTTGTTTTGTAAGTTCATGAAAAAAATATTCATCACATTCTTCCACTAGCCAAAATTCATCGTTTTTATTCTGTATTGAAAAAACTCTTTCACTATTTATTTTCTCAAGTAAATTTTTATATTTTTCAAATTCGGGATAATCAGATACTTTTTTTACCATAAAAACTCCCTAAACCATATCATAATATTCTTTTACAATATTTAGTATTTCCAACAATGTAATTGCAATATTTTTTCCTTCCAATTCACTTTTATAATTTTTCCGTTGGTTTTCACTTTTTTCACTTATTTTCACTTGATCTAATGATATCCAGTTATAATGTGTTCCATAATCATATGCATAATCATAAGGATAACCAAACCTTTTCACTTTATGTGCATTTTCAAATGTTATATTATGCTTTAAACAATTATTTGCAAACCGCAATGCTGAAAATAATTGTTTATGCTCCTCTTTTATTTGGGCAATTGGAATACGATCAATGCAATCTGACATCCAATGTATTGCTGTTCCAACAACGAAATAAACATCTTCTGTATCTGCATTTTCTGCCCCTGCTTTAAATATAGCATTCACAGACTTTTCTGCACTATACAATAATAAATTCTTGTTCTCTATCATCTTATGTATCTCCCTGTCATATCAAAATAAACCTACTTTTATAATATTCCATTCCGAACTAATATGCAAACGAAAAAGACATCCGTTTCCGAATGCCTTTTAAGTAGGTTTATTCTCATAGGGGAGAAATCGAGCCGCCGGTTTCCGCCTTTGGCTCAAGTATTATTATAACTGTGCATTTTGTGCTTTTTGTGCGTTTTTCAGATAATTATCAATCTTTCTACTGATTCTGCTGCGATCCAAGTGTACACTTTTCGCAACCTGCTCCTGTCTTATTGGTTTCCGCCCATCTATGTACAGCATCCGGAAGATTCGATGTGTCAGGCTGTCCTGAACGCCCTCAACAAACTGTTCCACTTCTCTGCACTCTGCTTCCAGAAGTTGTTTTCGATTCAAATCACGATCCTGCAACCGCTCGTATTTCTCCTGGTCGAACCCAACCACACATTGTGGCATCGGATAACCTTTGCTGTAATCAAATATTACATCATTCCCGATCATAGTATCTGACTTCCAGCGATTCTGCAGAGCATAATCCAGTTCCAGTATCTCAGCTTTATTGCTCCGATACGCTTTCAGTCTTTCCTTTGTCATCTCCAACGGCATCGCCTCCCTTATTCCGCTCCTGCAGCGTTGCCCTGCTGCCGTTTATCTGTATTTCACCTCTTAGCTGCTGCCATCTAAGATATGACAGGCTCCATTCTGGATTTCCTCCCATGGATGCAAGGTAATCAAGGATTGTCAATGATTGCTCAACTCATTCTTCAACTGTTCAACGATTTTATCAATCTCATCGTAGAAATCTTTTTTACAATAACCGCAATCTCCACCACTCTCATTATCACATTGTGCTGAATGGCAGTCTAAAAAGTACCACATGGCCTTCATCTTTGCCTCCACTTCGCTTATCATATTTTCCACGTCATAAGCTGTCGGCTGCTCTTTCACTGCTTTCATGCAGTTCTGGATAGTATCATATTCTGCCTTTGCAATCATCCGGTCTTTAAGGCTTCCACTACCTGGTGATGCTGACAGTGCACAGTCATTCAGATGAGTCAATAGTTTATCTGCGTCAATTAACCTCATTTCATTTCACTCCAATCTAATTTCTGCCCGCAGTTCGGGCAATATGCGCAATCACATTCTCTTAATGGCAATGTTCTGCATTCCGGACATTCTCCCACTGCTGTTCCAATTGCCGCATTATATGCAATAGGGATCACTTTCTTTGCTGTCTGCTTAGAATCCCCATCCACAAACCGCTGAATCTCCGCTACTTCCTGTTGCAGCTGCTCATCAGTCTTTTTCATTTTCTGCCACCGCCTTTCCATATCGATTTACTCTCTGCTTCAGCCATTCGTATACCTTCTCCTGCTGCCCCAGATCCATTTCCTTTTTACACTGGATTCTGTACTCGTTTTTTGTACTCGGAATCTTTTGCAGGCTCTCGCTCGTCCGTTTCTTATTTCCGATGGTCTGAGTATCCTGCATATTCCTTTCTTCCCTCCTCTCGGCCCTTTTCTGATTTCTTTATAGTTTTCACATTCTTCACAATGTCGTTTCTTCTCGTCTATATCCTGCCTTGTTAGCCTCGCATACTCATTCATGATTTTCTGCAATGTACAATTCTCACACACTTTATTACATCCGTTCTCACATGGCATATCTACATAGTCAACTTCCTCAGTTCCTCCACTCGTTACCGGATTTGTAAACGTGCAATACTCTCTTGGTACATACATATCTCCGTAAACTCTTATCATCTTTATCATCTTGCGTCCTCCATCGGTTTTCCGAACCGGTCAACTTTTTCACTTAACCAGTCGTGGATCCGTACCTCTGTTTCGGTATCTATCTTCTCCAGATGATGCTTTTCAAGCTCTCCGGTAAGATAATGTGCCAGCTCTAGAACCGTCAGATTGCTCATGTACTCTCTTCGCGTTTCGTACATTTCATCGACTACTTCTACCTCTGGTATCTCTTCCTCTACCGGCTCATTTTCATCGTCGTTTTCCTCCGGAGCAGATGATTCTAAGCATTCATTTTCTTGGATTTCTAGCTCTTTTTGCGCCGGCGCAATTTCCTCTCTCTGGCTCTCCTCTCCTGCCGGTTCAATGCTCTTATCTGTATCCTCTTCATAATCTCCGGAGCCTGTTTCTTCTCCTTCGGTGTCATCTTCCTGGTGTTCTGTTTCGCTGTCTGTTCCATAGCCACCTGTCCCTTCCTCGCCTTGTTGGCTTTCTTCTGCTTCCTGTTCTGTATTTTCATTAATTGGCTCTGGATGTTCTTCTGGAACATCCTCTTTTTCCGGTTGTTCAACAACGTTCTGTTCTTCTGGTCCGCCAAAATAGTTCCGCCATGTATCAGTTCCTGCTGCCGATGCTCCGAAGATATCCATCGTCATTTGATAGAATTCTTCCCAATTCATGTCCTTTGGCGTATCTCCAAATTTCTTGAATGTTACACGATTTTCGTACATCATCAGAAAAAAAAGCCCTTTTTTATACGACCGGTTTCCACCCGGATTTACAATTTCCTTGAACCGTTCTGCTGTCGGTTCGCCAAACTCTGCTACTTCACTAAATACCGTATTGAGTACATCCATATGATCCTGGTAAAATTTTTCTACCAGCTGTCGAATATCGTCGGCTTCCCCTGCCTCCGGTTCGGTTTTGTTAAACCTTTTCAGCTCTCTGATGTCCTCGCGTGACGTCTCCGGTTGGATCATCTGCCTGTCACTATCCGGGAGTTTCAGCATTTCTTCTAACTGGCTGCGCCCGAGGTCTGCATATTCCGGCCGGAGCCGTTCGGAGTATCCGTCTATCGAATACTCCCGGTTAATAGCCATGAAACGGCTTGTGGTTGATGGTTCCAGTCCATATTCTGCCTTGGCAAATTCTGCCACGCTTTTATAGCCATCCCGCTCATAGAGTTTCTGATCATCAATCTGGCGGAGAGCGTATCCGATCCGGACAAAACTCTGCTTAACTCCCAAAAGCTCCTGTTTTAATTTCTGTTTTATCTCGATCCAATCATTTAAAGTCATCTGCACATATTCCATAATTGCCTCCTACATCCAAATTATTGTTTCTTCGTACTCAAAATCTTTCCAAGCCCTGTATGATCTATTGCACACGCAGCTAATAGCATAGTCTTCCAGCTCGTTTTCTTTTTTAAGCCAAGCACAATGATTTCTACAGTGCTCCTTAACCTGTTCTAAAAGTTCTATCTCCCCAGCGGCCTTTATCTCTTCTTTTGCTTCTTCTCTCCAAATCTCCGGGAGAAACTCTCCCAGCGGTGTTACATAGCGTTCTACATATTTGGTGATTGCTTTTGTATTGCCTCTTCGATTTACCGTATATTGCCCTGTCAGCTCCGCTCTTCCGGTATGAAATTTGATTCTGTAATCCTCTACCATATCAGCTCCTTACGCTATGTTTGTCACTGGTACTGTGATTCGTACTCGTTTGGCTTTTATGCTCTGTTTGAATCTTTTTAACACCTCACTGATGGTCTCTTTATCTGGCTGTCGGTCGAATGCGGAATAATATTGGATGATCCGGTCATCTTTCATGTTTATTTCCACGGTATAATACGCTTTTTCCAGATCTTCCTTTTTTCGAAGAAACAAGATCCATGTTTCTCCTGCTGCCATTTTCTTCATGTATTGATCACTGCTGCCTACGCAGTGGTGTAACGTCTGTCCCTCTGTCATCAGTTCCTCACAGTTTCCTGCAGGAATGATCATGTGCGTTTTATCTTCCCAGAAATATTTCTGCACCTCTGGTAACCGTTCTTGGATTTGCTGATCCAGTTTAGTGTATCCTTTCAACCGTTTTTTGTTTGCGCGCTGATTTCTTAATTCAACCAGCTCATCATGTCTGGCTTTTAAATCCTTTGGCAATCTTACGATATCGTCCTCTGTGTCGTATCCTTCAGCTTTAGCCATCGCTAGATAGTCCGTCCATGTGGTAGTTAGATTCTTTGGAGATATCTTCTGTTTTTTCATGTAATTGACCATCCTGTTTACACTTTTCAGTTCTTTTAAAATATCCTTGCATTCACCGACACTCATTTTTTTATCAGTCAAATACTGTAAGGCTTCCTGAGAAATTTTTATCCCCTTCATCTGCTCATATTGCAGCCAATTTAATGTATATAAGTTGCCGTCTATCTGTTTCATCCGGTTCGTTCTGTTTCCATCCAGCCGCAATGCATCTTTCAGTTTTTTTTCGTGTGTACACATGCAACTTGCTTCGCCCCACCAACCGTATTGGTCTACAATATCTGCTATTAATCTGTACAACCCGGCTTTTGCTATGTATTCGAAATATGGTCTTGCCCGGAATGATGTAATAAATTTGTTGACGTTAAATTTCGTTCCGCTATTGGCCAGTGCGTCAATTCCGCTCCGTTCCAGATTTCCACATGGCAAGACTTCCTGCAGATTGTCAGGATACAGATACGATGGTACAAACCTTTTGTTCTGCTGATTTCTGTCCCAGAAATCCTGTTCGAACTCATCTGCCTCTATTCGTGTTCCGTACCAGACTTTTCCCCAATCTTTGCCTTTAGGGATAATTGCCCGGATTTCCTCAAACATCTGGATTTCTTTTTTCCCTGCGCTCCATCTGCAGATTGTTTTAAACTGACGTTCTACCCACTTTTCTCCATACTGCTGCAATAGGATAACTGGTGCCTTTCTTACTTTCTCCTGTTGTCTGCTATTTGCCGTTACTAGCTGACCGCATTTCGGGCAGCTTGTCTTTTCTCCGTGTTTCCATCCTTTCTTTTTCCAACTGCTGCATCCACAGGCTGTGCAACTGTATGTAGTTCTCTTTCCAACTTTTTTGATAAAAAGTATGTGCCCCGGAAAAATCTTCTGGTCCAACCAATCCTCTACTTTATCCGGTACGCATGGAATTTCTGCCATCATATCATTAATCCGGTTCACTTTCCGCTCCATTGCTTTTTGCCTGTTCGCTTCATTTATTTCGTCCTCATAAACACCTATTCTCCATGTATCCAGGAAATCCAACGCTCTCTGTTTATCCTCGATGGATTCCCATGCGATACAATCGTCAAGATCGCAATAGTAGCTTTTTACCGGTTCCTTTCCCATACACACTCTGGCTGCATTGTTCAGTTTGCAGATGCGCCATGTTCCATTGATCCAAGCATTATAACCATCTTCGTTTGCGAAATACCTGCCTTTCAAAACTCCTTTATGAAACAGGCTGATTTCTATCGCCTGCTCTCCATTTACTTCCAGAATCTGACTTACAGCGGTTATTTTGCCCCTTTCCGTATTCCCCGATGTGCTACATGGTTCACATTTTAAGAATTTTGCCGCTCTCACTTCTTCTCGCCTCCCATGTAGTAGTCCGTGATAATCTGCTTGGCTCTGGCCATTCCCGGAATCCCAAGAGTGACCTTTCCTGCAGATACGCCTGCTGCCTTTATGATGTCCTTATCTATGGTCTGCTGGTTTTTGAATGACCATGACAGAAGTGCTGCAATGCACCCTTTGAGCGTTTTTCCTTTTTTCCGGATGTTGAAAGCCAGTATCTCATTCTCCGCGCACTGACCTCTCAGGTACTCTACCCAGTCCTCCATAATCTCTTTTGGTTTCAGATCTGCCACTTCTACATCGATTTTTCCCAGTGCCGCCGTCATGGCATCGCACAGTACCGGGATATCGCCAGCCAGATACATGTCCACGTATTCTTTATCGATGCCATTCTCCTTGGCCATAGTTTTGATCGATGCTGTATCGCCCTCATTGAACAGGTTGTCTGCGAGTTCATTGATTTCCCCAAACGAATCCATCTCTCCGAATTTATCAAACATTGTTTATCTCCTCTCTGCCATTCTGACAAGCTTCTTTGTTTGCCACCCAACTGATCAGAGCTTCTGTTGCCACACAGTAGCACTGCGTCTCCGATTCATTCTCTACTTTGATGATCATTCGTTTCTTGATTCCGCTACCCTGCCAGATGTGGATCCGGCAATCATCAAAAACGGATGCGTGGGCCGACATCGTCAGTCCATATTTCTGACGCACATAGTCGTAGTTTTCATAAAATCGTTGCAGAGCCTGTCTGCGCTCGGTTTCATTTTCCATCTCATATTCCATCTGTCTGTACCTCCCGCCTTTATCTTTTTACCAGTTTTCCATCTTTAGCCATGTGTGCCAGTTCGCTCATCGTGTGCGATTCCACGTAGCTGCTGTGCTCTCCAAACATGTTTGTGAAATGCATCCAGAACCGCACGAACCGTTCGTGCGATGGAATATGTTCGACCACTGCATTCACCCACTTTTTATCCTTTGACTCCAAGGCTCCATTTTTATAGAATCTATATCTCTGTCCTAGCTTAAACATTGTGTCTCCTCTCAAAATGGCAGTTCTCCCAGTTCAATGTCCAGAAACTCTATACTGCCCTCTTCGTGTTCTTCAGTGCTCTCCTGCTGCCATTTTCCGGAAAGTTCTTCGCACATCCAATCCCGGCCGAACTCCTGCATGTACTTTTCATGGGAATATTTCTGTTCGAATACCTGCTGCCCGATCCAGCACAAGAAGATCCGGACATCCCTGTTAGAGTGAACTGCATCCGGACCATATTCATGATGCGCTACGCATAGATATACCCACAGACCGTAATGCTCTGATTTCTTACGATTTGCGCTTCCGAACATGATATGGTGTCTGTGCAATCCTGTAGATGGCAATTCTCCGTAATATCCCTGTTCACCAGCCAGATATCTGCAGATATAGCACTCTTTCTCCCTCTGTACGATGCTTTTACTCATTAGCTAAACGGCAGCTCCTCTTCCAGTCCGTCCGGGATTTCCATGAAGCCATCCTCTCTTGTCATCGGTGCCGGATTCTGCTGCGCGATCTGTCCTGCTGTCTTGCTTTCGGCAAACTCCTGCTCTTCCACGACGACATCTGTGGTGTAAACTTTCTGTCCGTCACGGTTGGTATAGCTTTCGGTCTGGATACGGCCTGCGAGGGCAATTTTGGTTCCTTTACGCAGATATTTTTCTGCAAACTCTGCCTGACGGCCAAATGCTACACAGCTGATAAAGTCAGCCTTCCGTTCCCCGTCACGGTTAAATCTCCGGTCTACCGCCAATGCGTAGCGTGCTACGCAGGTTGATTCCTGCGCTGAATTTGCCTGTGTATAGCTGATGCTTGGATCGCGGGTCAGCCGACCCATTAAAATGACTTTGTTCATGCTTTTCTCCTTCTTTTACTGTGCTTTCAGTTCTTCGTATTCACCTGGTTTCAGATCTGCTTTTTTCATCTCGCACTGCATCCATGCCGTATACGGACTTTTACAGATATACTCCACCTGCAGCCCAAGCCTTACCGTCTGTCTCTCGATTTCTTCCCACAGGTCGCGGTTCTTAACCTCTTTTCCGTCCTTTCTGGTCCATCCGGCAGACTTCCATTCCTGTAGCCACCCAAGTGTCAATGCATTTTTCAGATATCGAAGATCTGTATAGATTGTTACCCTGCATCCTGTCTTGAGCCGCTTTAATGCCCGTACTGCCGCCTCCAGTACCAGACGGTTTCCGGAAGCTTCCATGCATCCAATCTCCGACCTAGTGTAAGTATTACCTGTGCGCGAGATGTATTCCAGTACATAACAAAAGCTGGCTTTCCCGGGCTTAATCCTTTTACCGGATACGTCTATGTACAAAGAGACTTCCATCATTCTCGCTTCACTCCTCTTCTTACTTTTTCCGGTATCAACCTAATCATTGTGTATCTGCGGTATTTATATCCCGTAACCGGATTGATGCCTTCATGGATCCGTGCTATGTAGTAACCTTTTTTCGGCTTCGGCTCAGCTTTCCATCTATGCAGCTTGTCCACCTTCGGCTCTGGTAGCGGCATGTTCCGGCTAGTGTTGTAGTTTGCTTCTGCTATTCTTGGTTTTCCACGTGTGCCATCTATCTTTTTTTCGGTAGTGTGCTCATCTTTCGTCATGTAGTTGGCTAACTTTGTGAAATCCTCATCATAGTTTTTGCTATGTTTGATTTCTATGGACCAGGTACCACCCTTCGTCCATGCTTTCTGTATGATGCTGACCGTATCCCCGATCTCATTGATCACCAGATGGATATGCCAAGCTCCCTTTGTTCCTTTTTCGATGTTTCGGATCCAGAACACCTCATAGCCACGTTTCTTGTATTCACGTCGCACGTACCGCATTGCCTTCTGGAAATCTTTCAGTGCATCCTGCATGGTCGGTGGTCTATTTTCTACCTCATAGGTCCATGTGGCCAAAATATCTCCCCTCTTG
>OCHG01001506.1_pt1 | contig 14720 bp, 7 predicted proteins | sample 1538801 | NCBI WGS metagenome assembly OCHG01 (sample SAMN04571727, study PRJEB22368) | human gut metagenome | biome: human gut; material: stool | host: Homo sapiens | place: Luxembourg | collected 2012-09-20 | reverse complement strand
AAGGTACAATTTTCATCACAAACCCTTCGGCAAAACGATATAAAATAATAAAGCAGATGTAATAAACGATATGCTTTTTAGTAAAGAAGTTCCGGATGACATTCCATAACTCGGCCATACTCTGCGAAAAAGAGGTGACCGAATGGGCATGCTTGCCCGAAGGCAGCATACGGGTATGATAAAGTCCCAAAGCGAACATCACTCCTCCGAGGACAATCATAATGACCGTCCAGGAATAGAGTACCGCATCTTCGGCAGGACCTTCGTATTCATCTTTCAAGAAACCGGCCAGATAGACCAGCAGACCTGTACCGATAATCTTGGCTACGTTATAAAAAGCACCTTGCCAACCTATATACTTAGCCTGTTCCTGTGCATTCAACTCGTCCATATATACCCCGTCACAGGCCACATCGTGCGTTGCCCCGCTAAAGGCGACAATGGCGAACAAGGCGATAGTGATTGCAAAAAAGGACGGAAGATGAAGCGACAAGGCAATCAACCCGAAAGTGACTCCCGACACCATCTGAGTGAGGACGACAAAGAATTTCTTGGTACGGTACATCTCCAGCAACGGACTCCAAAGGGGTTTCAATGTCCAGGGAAGCATGATAAGGGAAGTCCAGAAGGCTATCTTTGCATCGCTTACTCCCAAGCCTTTGTACATCAGTACGGCTACCATATTCAATACGACAAAAGGGAGCCCCATACCGAAATAAGCGGTGGGAACCCAAAAAATAGGACTACGGCGTCTGGCCGGAGTTGGGGTTTCGGTTGTTTTCATTTATATCTAAGTATTAAGGTTGTTGAATTCGGCTATAACCGAAGATAACTTCATCCCCTTTCAGAAGGAGATGAAGTTACCTTTCGGAATCTATAAACGCAATAGGACGAAGCATTTGGTAAATCAGTCAGTTATAGGAATAAAGCTCACCGCCTGCCCGCCGCCTTTTGCCATGACTACAGACAAGGTATCGGCTGCTGTCACCTCTTTGTCCTTAATCTGATACGAAGTAGGATTCGTTTTCCAGTCGGCATCTTCTCCATCAGCATAAATCACGGCATGGTATTTTTTATCTTTCTCCAGGAAATCCAATGGAATGGTGAGTGTACGCGACTCTTCATTCGTGGTGGCTCCCAGGAAATATTTATCTTTCGCTTTCCGCACCACAGCTACAAACTCTCCCGGTTCGCCCTGCAAGGCTTCGGACCAGTCACAGTCCGCATCAAAATCCCGGAAGAACTGGAAGGCAGGATGCCCTTCATAGTTCTCAATCATATCCGAAGCCATCTGCAACGGAGAATAAATGACAACCCAATTGGCTATCTGCTTTGCCAAGGTGGTATTCACACGGCTGTTTCCTTTATCCAAGTCATTCCACTTCTTGCGGCGTGGGGAATTGCGTGTCTTTTCATAAAGAATATCAAAAGTACCCGGTGTATAATCCATCGGACCGCCCAGCAAGCGGGTAAACGGCAATAACTCGTGATGTTCGGGGGGATTACCTTCACTCCATCCGTTCCACTCCATGCCGCGGGCGCCTTCGCGCGTCATCATATTGGGGTAAGTACGACGAATTCCTGTATCTTTGATAGGTTCGTGGGCATTAACGGTTGTATGATAACCGGCGGCAGTCTGCACCACCTTGCGGTAATGGCGTACATTGAACTGTCCATGATGGCTGTGACCGCCCGGCAGTCCTCCGGCATAACCGGTCTTCACGCTGTGCACTCCCAGGTCTGCATACCATTTGTAAGCATTGTCCAGCTGGCGTTCGTAATTAAAGATATTGCCACCCGTTTCGTGGTGACCGATTATTTCAATCCCTTTCTCCTTGGCATAACGTGCCACCTCTGCCATATCGAAATCGGCATAAGGCTTGGTATAGTCAAAAGTCTGCATACCGCCCCAACTTTCCCAGCCTTCATTCCAGCCCTCGAACATCACCGCTTCTATGTTATTGGCAGCAGCAAAATCTATATATCGTTTGGCATTAGCGGTGGTAGCGCCGTGGCGTTCATCCATCGTCCACGTTTCAACCCCCAGATGCATTCCCCACCAGATACCTACGTATTTCATAGGACGTATCCAGCTCAAATCACCCTCCAGCGCACAAGGTTCATTCAGATTCAGTATCAGGCCGGAGTTTATCAGACCTACCGCTTTGGGAGCTATCTGAATACTGCGCCACGGAGTCACGAAAGTCCCTCCGGCAAAACGGGCTTTCACCCCATCGGGCCAGGAAGCCAGTTCCGATTTGAAGTGACAACCTTCGGTATGCTTCAAAGTCATTTCGGGGAAATCGGTCAAAGCTGCTTCGTGGATACTGGCATATACCCCGTTATCTGTTTTGAAAGTCATCGGGGTATTGGCATTATCCACCTTGCTGACGGGCAGGGTACGATACAGCAACTCGTAGGTTTCAAAACTGGCGGGAATAGACCATGACTTGCCATCCTGCGCCAGATTGAATGAAGTGAGCTCGTCCATCACGAACACACTGTCCACTTGGGGTACTTGATATTCATAACGAAAGCCCAGACCGTCGTCGAACACGCGGAAACGGAGGGTCAGCCGTGTATTCGCCGGATCTTTCAAGCACACAGCCATCTCGTTATAATGGTTCCGGATAGATTTATTCTCCCCCCAAGGCTGGGTCCAGGTTTCATCCTTTGTGGTAAACTCAGTATTTTCTATCTGAAAATCTTTGGAGAGATTGAGCCCGTCACGGCCTTCAAAGCCCATAACAGAAGGAGTGATGAACGGTTTTCCTCCTACAGAAACTCCATAGGTCATCGCTCCTGCCTCATTCAGGTTGAATACTAATTTTATATTGCCATCCGGCGATGTTAATTCCGTGGGACGGGAACATCCGCAAAACACAACTAACAAAAATAATACATAGTAACTGTATGTCTTCATACTATTAAATTGGATTAATGATACAAATATAGAACAATTAAGTAAGGTATCACACTTATCGAAGGAGGAAAATTATTTTAAATGGGAGAAGATTACATATAATGAGAAGTATCAACAGAATAAAATAACAAACGCCGATAAAGCCCTTTTAAAGACTCTACCGGCGTAAGTTCACCTATTTAAAAAATCAGAATTCCAAGTCAGCCAACTGAGGATTATGGTCGGAAAGTAAAGCTTCCGGTACTTCAGCCGGTATTTCACAACTCTTCACCAGAACTTGCGGAGTGACAAAGATGAAATCAATCTTTTCACAATCCTCGGCCGGAATACGGGCAAAATCATGAAAAGTATAATCAACGCCGGTCACACGGGCAGCCGTCTTATAAGCATCCTTCATCACAAACTCGTTGGTGGTGATTGTTTCGTATGCATCGCTCGCATCGGTCACATTAAAGTCGCCCGTAACCACTGCGGGACGTTCGCCTACGATCTCTTTTATCTTACGGATAATGAGCAATGCGCTTTGACGGCGGGCCTCTTCACCCACATGGTCAAAATGAGTATTGACAGCCATGAATATCTTTCCGGTAGCCTTGTCCTTAAATTTTGCCCAAGTGGCGATACGGACACAAACCGCATCCCATCCCATCATTCCTACGCTATCGGGATTTTCGGCCAACCAGAAAGTATTGGAGTCCAACACCTCATATTTGTCCTTACGATAGAAAAGCGGCGCATATTCACCTGCTGTCTTCCCGTCATCACGTCCCACACCGATACCATCGTATTCGGGCAAGCCTGCGCGAAGATCTTGAAACTGGTTATGCAAGACTTCCTGCATACCGACAATATCCAGCTCATGGTCCTTAATAAACTGGCACACACGGTCTTTCCGATATTGCCAATTGTTCAAACTGTCCTGCGGATTGTCGTAACGGATATTGAAAGTAGCCCAACGAACGTCGGTCTTCTTCTCTTCCGCACAGCCGCCCAATAACAGGACGGCTGCCAATAAAAATAGAATTTGCTTCATTTTGTTTCTTTTTATGTTCCCTAGGATACAAAGATAGCAATTTCTAGCGGAAATTATTCGGAGTATGCCACTGACCTCTATCATTCATCGTATCGGTCACATCCCACCATACACGGCTACCCTGGTTCACATTGCCCGGTTTATTGGGGTTACGGGACTCGCTGTTAGGATAGTTGATGCGTTTGATAAGCTTGCCGGACGCCACTTCTCCATTGGAATTGTTTCCATTGACCGGAGCCAGCAGATAACGCGGATAGTCGGTACGGCGCACTTCCGCCCATCCTTCATTTCCATTCGGGAAAACGGCAATCCACTTCTGAGTAATAATCTGTTCCAATTGTTCTTCCTTACTACCACCGGCAAATGCTTTTACGCCATCCAGATGACTGATGTATTCATTGGCCTTGTCCGCATCAATTTCATAATAATCCATAGATGCCTTGATACCTTTCAAATAAAGGGCTTCGGCTGTTTCATCCACCAATGACGGCCAGCGCAATGCCGCTTCCGCTTTCAGGAACAAGCTTTCAGCATAACCCATCCAGACAATTTCACGAGCCAGATTCCACCAATAATCCTTGTTCATGGCATCAGATGACAGAATACAGCGGTTGGCAGAATATCTGTTCAGATAAGAACCGCCTACATTGGTTTCTCCATTCATCACTCCGTTGAAATCTCTCTTCAGATTCTCTGTAGGAAGCGGACTGGTAGTCAACGAATCAAACGGAGTAGGACGGAACCATAAAACTTCACAACGAGGGTCGAGATAACAGTTCTCAGAATTCTCATTGAAAGTAACGGCATCGGCTGCCGCACCTTCTTTCAAAGCCTGATTCTTATAAGCCCGTTCCATTTCTTTCGACAATACAGCATTGCCGGTCCAACTGAACAACAACGCGTAGATATTTTCATTACCGCCGGCGATATACTGACGTTTCGGAGTCTGCTTCATATTGTCATCCTGACTTTGCATCAAACCGGCAGGGTCTGTCAAAGCCGCCTTTGCCTGAGTCTGGGCCAAAGCCGGGTCTACATTGGATACACGCAAAGCAAGGCGCAAACGCAGTGTATTGGCAAAACGACGCCATTTGTCCACATCACCCCCATAACATTTGTCATTGTCACCTAAATCATACTGACTGACAGCAGGAAGATTTTCCTGATGCAACTCTGTTATTGCCTGATCCAACAGCTGGAAAAGGATATTATAAACTTCCTTTTGAGGTGTATAGGTCACATTTTCTTCCGGTGGCATGGCTCCCTTCACATAGTAGGCTACAGGAATATCTCCGTAAGTGTCCGTCTGCATGGACAACAAGAAAGCATAATAAATACGGGTGATATAGAATGCCGTATGGTAATAATCCTTATTGCAGAAATAGAATGTCTTGACCAACTGGCTGTATTCCGAAGTGCTGCGGTCATCATAGAAATGCTTCCAGCGGCTGGCCGACCATCCATCCGTATAAGAATAGGTAGGCGCCTGATTCACAAAGCCGCTGACATTGTTTCCCCAATAACCGGCATAGATATCATGAGTCAGATTGGTTGTTGTCTGATAATCATTGTAAGGACCTTCGTAGGTGAAATTGGCAAAAATACTTCCGATAGCACCTTCCATCCCTTTCAAACTTGCCATGGCATGTTCCGTCAAAGTATAATCAATATCTATACCGTCGGCCGATACATTCTCCACAGTCGGGTCGTAAATCGGTGCGTAAGGATTTGTATTCAATTCCTCAAAATCATGGCATCCGGCCAGAGCCAGCAATGAGCATAAGGCTACGGATTTATATAATTTGATTTTCATAATCAGTTTTTCCTTTTAATTAATTAGAAACCTAAGTTGATAGAAATACCGAAAGTACGTGTAAACGGCAACGATGCATAGTCAATGGCTTGTGAGAACATCGTAGTGTCATAGCCGCCTTCGGGGCTTGTACCCGGCGTGTGCTTCATCAGATAACACAAGTTACGTGCTACAAATGAAACATTCAGCGAGTTGACAGGAGTCTTCTTCAGCATAGATGAGGGGAATGAATAGCCGATTGACAATTCTTTCAGCTTAATGAAAGAAGCATCGTAGATGAAATCCTCAGCCTGCAATGCACCATAGTATTCTGAAGCGGACACCTGTTTTGTATTCACCTCGCTTGACTCTGTCACACCGGGGAATACCATCATATAGTTGTTTTCCTCACCACGGTTCAAGGTACGTTTAGCCAAACCGTTTCCGGTAGCCAGCATCTCGGAATAAGAGAAGATATCACCACCGAATTTCATATCAAACAGTGCAGACAGTGTAATCCCTTTATAAGTAAAGGTAGGAGATACAGACATGGTCAGCTTAGGCTGGATATTACCGATAGGTTTGTTCACATATTCAGACTCATTGGTCACAGTCATGGGCAAACCATTTTCATTTACGATAATATCACCGTTTTCATTGCGCTTATAAAGCGATGTAGCATAAATCTCGCCTAATTTGTGTCCGGCGCGTGTACCTACTTTTACAGGGAAGTTTCCGTCACCGTTAAAGAACATATAGTTCACATTTTCTTCCGGAGCCAGTTCTTTCACCTTCGATACGTTGTGAGCCATATTCACATTCAAGTCAAAAGCGAAATCCTTTGTTTCTACCAGAGTGGAATACAACATCAGTTCCACGCCTTGATTGGTTACCATACCTGCATTTACCCATTGTCCTCCACTCCAGGGAGCTGCTGCGGGTACTTTCATAATCTGGTTCTTTGTCTTGCTGTAATAATAAGTAAAATCAAATCCCAGGCGATTGTTCAAGAACTTCATATCCAGACCCGCTTCGTAAGAAGTCGCGATTTCAGGCTTCAACTGGTCGTTCATCTTCACATTGTCTTTGGTCGGGGTCAATACACCATTATCGAATTTGAAAGAGTAGGTGTTGTATAACTGATAAGGACTTGTATCCTTACCTACCTGTGCGGCAGACAGACGTGCCTTGGCAAATGTCACCCAGCTTGGCAACGGTTTGTCGATAGAGCGCAAGAAGTCCGACACTACGAAACTGAGGTTGGCAGACGGATAGAAGAAAGAATTGTTACCTGACGGAAGAGTGGATGACCAGTCGTTACGGGCTGTCAAATCCAAAGACAGATATTCCTTCCACGCCATCTGTACAGAGCCGAACACCGAGTTCATGGCACGCTTGTAGCCATCCTCACTACCGGTTCTCAACAAATTGGCCGCATTCAGCATCCAGTTACCTTTGTCCACCATATTACCTACGCCCACGCCCAAAGTTTCCGAACGCTGGTACATAAAGTTACCACCGACATTGAAGCCCAGACGGAAGTTATCAGTCAACTGACGGTCACCCATCAAAATGACTTCAGCATTTGACTCGAAGAAGTTTTCTTCACTACGGTCCATTGAATCATTCGTAATCATGGAAGTATTGGCTTCTCCATTGATACCATCCCCCGCATTGGTGCTTTGCACTCTGGTGCGGTAGTAGTCAAAAGCGTATTTGGCAGATAGATGCAGCCAATCAGTGAAATTGATTTTCATGCTATAATATCCGAAAGCACGCCAACGTTCATCCGAATTCTGACGCTGATGCAATACATAATAAGGATTACGGATACTGGCAGTAGGCCCTGTCCAATTCACATGCGCATGAGTTTCATCAGAATATTGTTTCAAGTCATCCAGACGGACGTTGTTAGGGATTCTCATCAACTGGGAAATAGCACCGTAATCACCATACAGTGGACGGTTATCGGCTTTTGTACGTGAAAGAGAAATCTTTCCGTCCATAGACACCCATTTGTTCAATTCCGTTCCTGCATTCAGGTCGGCATTCACACGGCTCAAACTTTCAGTGGGGAATACACCGTCATTATCTGAGTATCCGAAAGAAGTACGGAAATGTGATTTCTCTGTACCGTTGCTGATAGATACGTTATGCGTATGCGAGAAACCAGTATCAAAATAATCTTTCAACTTATCCCCATAGTTAGAGTAAGCGTAAGTTTCTCCGTTCCAAGCCTCTTTCATGCTTCCATCCAATACCGGACCCCAGCTTCCGCTATCCGTTTTGTCATACACCGCAGTCTTGGCATCTTTTGTATCAATATGTCCTTGTCCGTAACGGCGTTGCATATCCAATGTCTCGCCGATAGCTGTCCAAGTAAAATTACCACTATAACGGATTCCGAAGCCATCCTTCTTACTACCTTTCTTTGTCGTAATCAAGATAACGCCATTACCTGCACGTGAACCGTAAAGAGCAGCCGCATTCGGACCCTTCAAAACAGAAATACTCTCGATATCATCCGGATTAATGTCCATGGAAGCGCTACCACGGTCTACACCATCATAGCGGGATGCGCTTGAAGTGCTAGTGTCGCTGAAAGGAACGCCATCCACAATCCACAACGGCTGGTTATTGTCTGTCAGAGAAGAGTTTCCACGGATGGTAATCTTCGTAGAGCCGCCCAGACCGGTAGCCGAGGTATTCATCTGAAGGCCTGCCACCTTGCCCTGCAAGGCACTGGTTACCGAGGGGTCACCTGTCTTGTTCAGTTCATCGCTCTTCAGTTCCTGAACCGCATAACCCAACATTTTCTTCTCACGTTTGATCCCCAAAGCGGTTACCACCACTTCGCCAATCTGCTGTGTGTCTTCCTGCATGGTTACGTTCAGTACATTCTTGCCATCGGGCTTCAATGTTTCCGAACGGTAACCAATGTATGAGAACACAATCTCACCATTTCCGGGAACGGACAAAGAATAGTTACCTTCAAAGTCTGTAATCGTACCGGCTGTGGGATTTCCTTTCACTTGTACGTTTACACCAATCAAGGCTTCGCCTGTCGCATCAACCACTGTTCCGGTCACTGTATGTTCCTGTCCTGTCTGTTGAGGTGTCTGAGGCTCTCCGGATGCTGAAAGATAGACAATGTTATCCTCTATCTTATACGTAATTCCTTTGCCTTGCAAAGCCGCATCAAGTACAGACTGTAATGAACCGTTCTTCACATCAATGGCATTCACCGGCATTTCAGCCAGCTTGTCATCATAGAAAAACTGATAGTTAGACTGTGATTTAATGTTCTTGATCACTGCTCCAAGCGTTGTCTTGGGAGTTGAAAGAACGATTTGCGCGCGGGTCCATTGTATGGGTGCAGCCACAAACAAAAGAATCAAAAGCGCCCTGAGTAATTTGGGCTTTCTCATTAATTGATTGCCTTTCATAATTTATAAATTCGTTAACACTGACTTGTTTTTCTCCAGTGAAGGGGTTCTCATTCCCCTTTCGAGAATAAAAACAGGCAGCTAAAAGAAAACACTTACTCAATCTTGTTCTTTTTTCTAAATTTTCCAGAAAAAAGCAGAGGAAAGGCAAAAGTAGTAATATCATCGGACTTTGACGTATAGAAGAAATACTTAAAAAGAAAAAGGGGATGTACTCTTGCAATGCTGCCAAAAGAGAACATCCCCCTCCAACCTCTCTTTACAAGAGAGAAGTGCATGGTGAAACTTTTATTTTACTTTTTCGTCTTTTGAAAATGAATAAGGCAAATCACTTTCTTGTGTTCCACGCTGCATATTCGGACGGTCGGTCATCTTGAAGTCAATAGTACCGCCTTGTAACAATTCGTTATGCTTCAAATAATTCTTGGTATAAACAGTACCGTTTACACGCATTTCATCTACATATCGGTTGGTATCGCTGTTATCCGATGCGGTTATTACCAAGTTCTTTCCGTTTTCAAAATGAAGTGTCGCCTTCTTGAACAACGGAGCACCCAGAATATACTCATCCGTACCGGGACATACCGGATAGAACCCTAATGCGGAGAATACATACCATGCCGAAGTCTGACCATTGTCTTCATCACCGCAATATCCGTCCGGACCGGCTGTATACATACGGTTCATCACCTCACGCAACCAATATTGCGCTTTCCAAGGCTGGCCTGCATAGTCATACAGATAAATCATGTGCTGGATGGGCTGGTTTCCATGTGCATAGTTACCCATGTTCATGACTGTCATTTCACGAATCTCATGAATTACCTGTCCGTAATAGCTATCATCAAAGATGGGGGGAACCGAAAAGACAGAATCAAGCATGGTAACGAACATTTCCTTACCTCCCATCAAGTCAATCAAGCCTTGGGGATCATGGAATACAGACCAAGAATAGTGCCAGCTGTTTCCTTCCGTAAAGTCACCTCCCCACTTCAACGGTGAGAATTTAGGAGCGAATTTGCCGTCCTTCTGCTTGCCGCGCATCAGCTTGCTTTCCGAATCAAACAGGTTCTTGTAATTCATGGCACGCTTGGCAAAGAGTGCGATTTCCTTCTTCGGACGTTTCAATTCTTTCGCCAGCTGATAAATACACCAGTCATCGTATGCATATTCCAATGTACGGGCTGCATTCTCATGAATCTTCACATCACAAGGCACATAGCCCAGCTTGTTATAATATTCATATCCCAGACGTCCGGTAGAAGAAACTTCAGGATGTACGGCTTCCGTTCCATGAATCAGTCCTTTGTATAATGTTTCCACATCTTCCACACGTACTCCTTTCAGATAAGCATCGACCAAGATAGAAGCTGAATTATTGCCGACCATGCAACCACGATGACCGGGGCTGGCCCATTCGGGGAAGAAGCAGCTTTCCTTATAAGTATTAATCAAACCTTCCTGTATTTCCTGATTTACCGAAGGATACATCAGGTTCAAGAAAGGGAACAAGCAACGGAATGTATCCCAGAAACCTGTATCCGTATACATATATCCCGGCAGCGTTTCGCCATTGTAAGGACTGTAATGAACAGGTTGTCCGTTGGCATCCAGTTCATAGAATTTACGCGGAAACAACAAGGAACGGTACAAGCAGGAATAGAAAGTGCGGTATTGATCCAATGTTCCACCTTCCACCTCTACTTTACCTAAGGCCTCATTCCAAGCCTCTTTACCTTTCTGTACCAATACTTCAAAACTGTCACCACCCAATTCCTTCAGGTTCCGAATTGCTTGTTCAGGACTGATGAATGAAGAGGCCACACGGGCATGAACTACTTCGCCTTTCTTTGTCTTGAAACCGATAACGGCTCCGGTATGGAAATCAGTCTGCTCCAGTTTACCTTCTTTCAAGGTTACAGGAACACTGCCATCCGGTTTTTCAGGCTGTACATCATTAGAGAACGTAGCCTCATAAGTAAACGGCTTATCAAACTCAATAACGAAATAATTCTTGAAGTTGGCAGGAACACCACCACTGTTACGGGTAGTATAGCCCACGATTTTGTTTTCTCCGGGAATCACCTTGACAGACGAACCACGATCAAAAGCATCCACCACTACATATGAATCATTCTCAGGAAAAGTGAAACGGAACATTACGGCACGCTCCGTAGGAACCATTTCGGTTACGACATCATGTTCTGCCAAATAAACCTTATAATAATAAGGTTTTGCAATTTCAGCTTTATGAGAGAACCAGCTTGCACGCTTGTCCTCTTCAAATTCCGGTTTTCCTGTTACGGGCATGATGGAAAATTGACCATAGTCATTAATCCACGGACTGGGCTGATGGGTTTGTTTGAAACCACGGATTTTATTAGCCGTATAGACATACTGCCATCCGTCCCCCATCTTTCCTGTCTGGGGAGTCCAGAAATTCATACCCCATGGACGGGATATGGCAGGATAAGTATTTCCTGTAGAGAGTTCAAAGGAAGACTGTGTACCTACCAACGGACTCACATAGTCTGCATAATCCTTTGCCTGTACAAACAGCGTGACACACAGCGCTACAACTGATAGAAATAGTTTTTTCATGATATTGCTATTTGGGTTAAGTTATACTTTTAATTCTTCACCTGTTTTCCCCATTCCGTCGGTACGGGACTCATGGTAATCTCCATCGTTCCTCCACGTACCAGATCATCATGGGTAAAGAAAGGAACATCCAGCGGTTTTCCGTTCAACAAAACCGACTCAATATACTTATTGGTCTTCGAATTATTGTGGGTACGGATAACGAAAGTCTTGCGGTCGGGCAAATTAATCGTCACCTCCTCAAACAACGGACGTCCGATAGAATAAACCGGCTTACCGGGACATACCTGATAGAAGCCCATGGAATTCAAAATATACCAGGCAGACATCTGACCGCAATCTTCATTACCCGACAAGCCGTCAGGAGCATTGAAATACTGGTTATACAGCACACTGTCAACCAATTCCTGAGTACGCCATGGACGGTTTACATAGTTATACATATGAGTAATGTGATGACTAGGCTCATTACCATGCGCATACTGGCCTATCAGTCCTGTGATATCAGCAGAGGTAGCCTCCCCTTCCAACTGGGAAGAAACCGTAAACAAGGAGTCCAGCTTTCCTACGAAAGCATCCTCCCCACCCATCAAATTCACCAGTCCCGGGATATCATGCGGAACAAACCAAGTCCATTGCCATGCAGTACCCTCGCAATAATCATCATTACGGTGATTGGAAGAACGGGGATTGAACGGAGTACGCCATTCACCTTTACTATCCAATCCACGCATGAAACGGGTGGCAGGATCAAAATAAAATTCGTAAGCATCTGCAAAACGGGCATACTTCTCCTTGGTTTCAGTATCTCCCAAGCTGTCTGCCAGCACGGAGATACACCAGTCATCATACGCATACTCCAATGCTTTCGCTACCGATTCATTCTCACGGTCACATGGAATATAGCCAAGAGTATTCTTATAATAACGTGCTTTGGGCATAACATATGGAATCAGCCAATCGGGAGCTACAATACCGGTAGTGTCATATTCCGCTGCACGCAGACATGCCTTGTAAGCTTCCTGCACATCAAAATCGCGGTATCCCTTCACATAAGAATCGGTTACCAACGAAGCCGCATGATATCCCACCATAGTTCCGGTATAATTGGACACACAGTCCCATTTCGGAAAGATACCACCTTCCTGATGCTTCTTTATTAATGAACGGATAAACTCCGTATTCAACTGAGGATCGACAATAGTCAGTAACGGATGTAACGCACGGAAAGTATCCCACAAAGAGAAAATGGTATAAACCGGATGTTTCATGTCGGTGGTATGCACTTTCAAATCCATTCCCAAGTAACGCCCGTCTACATCTGTAAACAGATTGGGACTTAGGAAAGCATGATACATAGCCGTATAGAAAATGGCACGCTGGTCTTCATCATTGGTTTTGACTGCAATCTTTGACAAGCATTCATTCCATTTCTTCTTAGCATCGGCACGCACTCCATCAAAATTCCAACCGGGCATCTCAGCCTGGAGGTTCTTATAAGCACCTTCCGCATCAACAGAAGAGATAGAGAACTTAGCCAGCACTTGTTCATCTTTCGCCGTTTCAAAATGCAAAAGCATTTTACATACAGGAATCTGTTTGTCATTTTCCTGAACAGTATCCGTGTACAAGGTATACGTAAAGGGTTTGGAAAATACGGCATAAAAATAAAGATCCTGTCGGTATGCCCAATAGGCACTGCGTTTGCGCCCCCGCAACACAGTATCATTCACTGCCTCCACTTCCATTACCTGATTGATTTGTTGCTGAATATTATAGTCCATATCCAAGATAAATCCAGACTCCTTACTTTCCGGAAAAGTATACCGATGCATTGCCGCACGCTCTGTCGAAGTCAGTTCGGCTTTTACCCCGTATGTATCCAGAAAAACAGAATAATATCCCGGTTCGGCATATTCCTTTTCATGAGAAAAAGCCGATGCGAAAGGACGCTTCTGGCTTTCTGTTCCCAAGAAATCAGTACGCTGCACACCTACAGTCGGCATCAACAGGAAATCTCCGAAATCCGCACACCCTGTACCACTAAGACGTGTATGGGCAAAACCATTGATCGTAGTATCTTCATAATAATATCCGGAACAGGAATCCCAACCGTCAATACGAGTATCTGGTCCCGGCTGTATCATGCCATGGGGAACCATAGCACCCGGATGGGTATGTCCATGGCCTCCTGTACCAATAAAAGAGTTGACATAATGGGTGTAATCATTCATTTCATTGCCCTCAGAATCACATGCGGTGAAACACAATAACCCTAGAAGACAGCCGCTTAAGAGCATGTTGATTTTCATAGTTCTTTATTTAAAAATTATTTCGTTTCCGATGAGATAAATATATTGTTATCATCTACTTTCTTATAATTGAAAGGAATAGAGTTACGCAAAGAATTCAGCACAGACTCTATATTATCTTTCTTTTTCAGTACACCTGAATAAGTATTAGTACTGTCTACATCCGGTGAAAGGATTATCTTCACTCCATAGAACCGTTCCAATGCTGCCGCAATCTGGAAAATAGATGACTTTTCAAATGGAATCAAGTCATTATGCCAGACTATCTCCATCTTGGGATCGACCTGTTTTACTTGCATCCGCCCTGTTACCCTGTTTAAAACGGCTTTTTGTCCCGGCAACAAAGTAATTCTTCCTTTGTCCGATTTATCTTTTACCTCAACTTCACCCTCTATCAAGGTTGTTTCCGCAAAACTGTTATCCGGACGACATTTTATATTAAAAGAGGTTCCCAAGACCCTGACATCCATTGCCGGGCTTTTTACCATGAAAGGTTTCTCATGATTACGTGCTACTTCAAAATAAGCTTCTCCATCCAGATATACATGACGTTCCTTTCCTTCAAAAGCACGCGGATATTTTAAAACAGACGACTGGTTCAACCATACTTTTG